>Ga0268280_1000065_pt1 | contig 104619 bp, 102 predicted proteins | sample saktaG_9_FD_190139 | JGI IMG/M metagenome (GOLD analysis project Ga0268280, IMG submission 190139) | Saline water microbial communities from Sakinaw Lake, British Columbia, Canada - sak_2011_5_24_40m | ecosystem: Environmental > Aquatic > Non-marine Saline and Alkaline > Saline ...
TACAATTTTAATTTCGGTGACATCTCTAACAGTACAATGAGTTTGTTGGAATTCTTCATTTGCGTTATTTCCGATTTTCCCATCGAAAACAGCCTGAATGATTTTTCCGTTTTTGGTTTTTATTGGATACTCAGAATGCGTTTCACCTAATAATTTGAACTGTTTAAAGTTTTCTTTAAAGTTGTCTTTTGTTTTGAGAGCGATTAAGTCAGAAAACTTTTTCCCGACGACCTCTTCTTTGGCATAGCCAAAAATATCACACCACTTTTGATTCACATCAAGAAAACGTCCAGCCGAATCAAGTGACTGGTATCCGAACGGAGCCTTTTCAAAAAGGTTTCGGAATCGCTTTTCATCTTCAATCAACTTTATTTCAGAAGCTTTTCTGTCCGTTATATCCAAGTGTGTTCCAGTCATCAAGAGAGGATCTCCATTTTCTGACCAGGATACTACATTTCCAAGATCGTGGATCCACACCCAATGACCGTCTTTATGTTTCATACGGTACTCAATACTGTACTGTTTTGTCACCTTATGGAAAATGGTTTCAATGTATTTTTCAATGATGGGCAGGTCATCAGGATGAATGAGTTTAAATCTTTCGGGTCTTAGTTTAGGAAATTCATCAAGTTCATATCCCAACATTTTTGTCAATCTAGCATTGGAGTAAAATTCATCTTTTTTAATATTCCATTCCCATATACCAACATTGGTCGCATCAATTACATTTTGGAGACGCTCTTGGGTTGCTTGAAGTTCAAGTTTTGCCAGCATTAAATCGTTAATGTCTTGAATTGTACCGACGACATTAATCGGAGTACCGAATTCATTATATTGGGCGATTGCAGAAGAATGGACATAGATTAGTTTTTGCGTATTTTCCTGTTTGATTTGGAAAGTAACATTATATTTTCCAGTATTTTTAATTAAAGCTTGAAGCTGAGAATCAAGTAGCTTTCTATATTTTGGCAATGGGATAGCAGCTGCTTTTTTCAGCGGAATGAATGGAGAATCTTGTTCTATTCCGTATATTTGAAAAGCCTCTTTGGAAGCCGTGATAACATTGGTAATTAGGTCTAATTCCCAATTCCCAATTTTCGCAATTCTTTGTGCGTCAATTAACGCTTTTTCGCTTTTATTCCGTCCCTCATTTTCACGCAAGACCATTTCTCTCGCTTTATTCAGTTTTTCATTTTCTTCCTCGAGCGTCTTTTGAACCTGAAAAAGCCTTTGGAAATTCGAGATTTTACAAGATAATATGTGTTTGTTAATGGGCTTAAAGATGAAATCAATGGCCCCCGACTCATAACCTCTGATTCTCATTGAGGTATTTTGGTTGGCAGCGGTTACGAAAATAATCGGAATCGAAGAATATTTCGGATTTTCCCGAATGATTTTTGCAGTTTCATAACCATCAGTTTTAGGCATATAAACATCCATTAGAATCAAATCGACATGACTTTTCAAAAGAGTAGCAAGCGCTTCCTCTCCTGAAAAAGATTCTAAAATTTGTAAATCCATTTCCGAAAGCATCTCTTTTAAAGAATAGACGTTTGCTTTGATGTCATCCACTAAAAGTATGGTAAATTTATCCAACGAAATCACCTCGAAGACTTCAAGTTTTTTTAACGCATTTTCTATAGACCAAGTAACCAAAATCAGAATTGAATATTTCGTTCATCATAGATTATACCGATTGTATCATACAAGATAATGACTTTCAATACGATGAGGAAATATCTGGGAGGAAAAGGTGAACGTATTCTCTAAAAGTCAATTGTCGAGTTAAAAATTAATAATCTACCTATGCTAGAAAGATGAATCTCGAAATATACATCATTTCTGTATTGATATTTGTATAGACCTATACCATTGATTCAATGAAAGTGGTAAACTATGAATTGTAAGGGTTTTGAGGAGGTTTATATGAAACTATTCAATACGCTACAGTCAAGAATCATGTTTTGGATTTCTGTTGCTTTGTTTGTTTCCTTGTCCGTTTTAATTGGAGTCAATTACATTATGACTTACAATGTTGAACTAAGTCATAACATGGAAATAGCAGATTTGGAAGTGCAAAGAGAAAAAGCAGTCATTGAAAGACAGTTTTCCAAATTATACGAATTGTCTCAAGCATATGCATCTTCTACTGAAGACATCAAAGATTCGTCGGATGTTACGAATAAAAGAGAGCTTGTCTTAACGATTGCCGAATCGGTAATTGAAAACAATGATAATATTATCGGAATTAATATTATTTTCGAGCCGAATGAATTCGACTCTGATGCAGATTATTTAGCAGATGATCGCTTTTCATCTAATGGGCAATTTACTACTTATATCTCAAAACAATATGATACTCTTGATGTTCATAATATTCCGAACTATGATGAATATGAAATGTATACACGGGCGTTAGAGACTAAAGCAGAATTTTTTACAGAGCCATATGAATTCAATATTCAAGGACAAGATTACATTATTTCGACTGTCACCATTCCCTTCACTGATTCCGAAGGCAATTTCATTGGAATGATAGGCGTAGATTTTACAGCGGAATATCTTTTTCTGAATCTCCCCCACTATCAAAACTCATTCGAAAGAAGAGATATTATTGTTTCAAGGAACGGAACGATATTAATTAATTCTGGAGATGCCAATGATTTTGGAGAACATGTATCAAAATACCATCCGAATTATGCAGCCTCAATGCTGATTCTCGATATCGAGGGTGAAAAAACATCTTATATGCCGAATGGAAATTTAGAGATTCTTTATACTTTAGAATTAGCTTCAACGGGATCAAATTGGTATATTTTTTCTGACATGGATAGCAACCTGCTAACAATCGCTTCTACTCAACATTCGATTCAACTTTCTATTATTGGATTTGGATTTCTCTTCATTTCACTCGGACTCATGTTTCTAGTGTTGTGGAGGATTCGTGGACCACTAAACCAATTTACGAAAGAAATCGCTCATTTTGACGTCAACGATGTAGAAAATAAAAGGTTAAATATTAATACTAGGAATCTTAAAGATGTAGAAATTCTTGTTTCAACTTACAATGACATCATTGACAAGGTGATTGTGAACAATGAATTTAGAAATCAAAAATCAAAACTTCAAGAATATCAAATCCAATTTCAAGATGAAATCAAAGCTAGTATTGAAACGAAAAAATTGTCGAATTTGATTGTTGAACTGATCACAAGACAGGTAGGAGGAGCCATTGGCGGAGCTTTTATTCTCGATGATTCTACAGAAGTTCCAAAGTATAAATTAATTGGGAAGTATGGGTATAAGACCAAAAGAGAACTCTCTTATTCAATAGGAGAAGGAATCATCGGCCAAGTTGCTCTGTCTCAGTTGATTACAGTATTTGATGACATCAATGAACCTGATGCATTTATTGACCTTGGACTTACTACCCTTTCTGCACCACACGTCGTAGTTGTACCTTGCAAGAGCAAGAATGTAACTAATTGTGTTTTAGAGATTATCACGATGAAGGCGTTAAACAAATTTGAATTAGAATATCTAGATCAGATCTCCAGCATCGTTAGTTATGAAGTTGAGAAGGCTCTTGCACTCGAGAAAATCTCTAATCTACTCGAAGAGTATAGAACTTTGACTTCAAAATTGGAAGTTCAACAGGAGGAATTGAGAGTTACAAATGAAGAACTTGAATCCCAACAAGAAGAACTGAGGGTTTCGAATGAGGAACTGCAGGTTCAACAAGAAGAACTTAAAGTTACCAACGAAGAACTTCAAGTCAATCTTGAAACGATTGAGAAGATTAATGTTAATCTTGAAGAAGCCAAGAGAGAACTTCAACTTCGGAATATCGAAGTTGAAAGAGCAAACAAGTATAAAAGTGAGTTTCTCGCTAACATGTCTCATGAACTGAGGACCCCACTCAATAGCATTCTAATATTGTCTGAATTACTGGAAGAAACTCAAGTTTCTGAAGATAAAATCATAGAATACTCTAAGACGATTCACTCTTCTGGTGAGGACCTTCTAGACTTAATCAACGGTATTTTGGATTTGGCAAAAATCGAATCTGGTAAAGATGAACTCTTAATTGACGAAGTCCCCATAGAAAAACTAATGAATATTCTTCAACAGAAATTTGTGCCAATTGCACAAAATAAAAAACTGAAGTTTTCAATTGAAAATTTATCCAAAAAAGGAACGATTTCGACAGATCGAAAAAAACTATCCGCAATACTCACCAATTTAATTTCAAACGCAATCAAGTTTACACAGTCAGGTTTTGTCAAAGTAATTGTTAATTCCACCGAAAAAGAAATCCATTTTAGCGTCGTGGACTCAGGCATCGGGATTTCACAAGACAATCTCGAAACCATTTTTGATGAATTCAAACAAGCTGACGGCTCCATTAACCGTCAGTATGGAGGAACTGGACTTGGGCTTTCGCTATGCAGACAATACGCAAAATTGCTATATGGTGAGATCAAAGTAGATAGCGAGCTCGGAAAAGGCAGTACCTTTACGCTGATTATTCCCATTAGCGGAGAGTTTCACACTTTATTATCTGAACCAAATGAATTAAAGGAGACCACATCTCATTATGACAATATGGCTTCTGAAACAATGATTGAAACCGAATCTTTTGTTACAGACGATCGAAATGAGATTACTGAAAAAGACACTGTATTTTTGTTGATAGACGATGATATTAATTTCATCAATGTCATCATGGATTTAATCCATGCAAAAAAATTCAAGATTATTGTTTCCAACACCGGAGAGAATGGCTTGTTCTTAGCTGATTTCTATCAACCACATGCGATTCTTCTCGATATGATGCTTCCAGGAATTTCTGGTCAGGAAGTCTCTGAAAGACTCAAGGAAAATAAAAGGACGGCTTCCATTCCGGTTTACTACATTAGTGCTAGCCAAAATCAGTATGATCTTTCCAAAGATACAATCTATATTGAAAAGCCAGTTAAACTAATAGACATAGAAAGCATTTTTGTCGATTTGGAAAGCAAATTATCTAAAGGCGAAAAGTTATTGATTATAGAAGACAACCAAAATCAAGCTTTTGCTTTGAAACAATTTTTTGAAAGTTCAAGCAAATCTATCGTTGTTGAACTCGGGTACACGGGAAAAGAGTCGCTTCAGAAACTTGAAACGAATTCATATGACATTATTATTTTAGATCTCGGGATTCCTGACGTTTCTGGATTTGAATTGGTAAAGAAAATTAAGAAACTACCGAAATACGAAACTGTGCCAATCATTATTTACAGTGGAAAAGAAATTTCTGATGCCGAAGAAACAGAACTAAAGAATTTCGCCTTAGATATTATCATTAAAGGAGACGAAGGCCCTAAACGTCTATTCGATGACATCAATATGTTTGTACATAGTTTTAAAGTCAATGAAAGAAACAAAGAAGAAGATAATTTGATTGGAAAGCAAATTTTGATTATCGATGACGACATTCGAAATATCTTTGCTGTAAGTGGATTATTGGAATCTTTAAAAATCAAGGTTGACTACGCCACTTCTGCAGTCGAGGGAATTGAAAAACTACATAAAAACCCCAAAATTAATTTAGTTCTGATGGATATCATGATGCCGGGAATGAATGGTTATGAAGCGATGGAAATGATTCGTAAAGATTCCATCATAGGCAAAGTTCCGATTATCGCTCTAACTGCCAAAACCATGAAAGGTGACCGTCAGAAATGTATCGATGCTGGAGCGAACGAGTATCTTTCGAAACCTTTGGTTAAGAATAAATTACTTTCTACATTAAGAGTGTGGATTCGATGATGCCCGCGGAAAAAGAGTTATTAATAGAAGATATTGAAATGGAACTGCTGTTGACTGCCCTGAAAAAAATGTACCACGTAGATTTTTTCAATTATCGTCAGGCACATATTCGAAGAAGGATTCTGACGAATAAGATTAGATTCAACATGAAAACAATTTCTGAAATGACTGAAAAAGTACTCCGGAGTACTGATTATGCAAAACAGTTATTAGACGATTTGTCAATTAATGTGACAGATATGTTCCGGTTTCCTCCGTTTTATAATGACTTAAGGACTCAAGTCATGCCGATGCTAAAAACATTTCCAAATATAAAAGTATGGATTGCAGGATGCTCTTCTGGAGAAGAAGTTCTGTCTTTAGCCATCATTTTATACGAGGAGAATCTTTTGAATCGAACGTCGATCATTGCGACCGATTTTAATGCTGGAATTCTCGAAAAAGCCAAATCTGCAATATACGATTCGGACAAGATTATCGAATGGACGGAAAACTACAACTTGTCTGGAGGGAAAAATTCATTTTCAGACTATTATGAAGTTAATTTTGGGATTGCAAAGTTCAATGAAAACCTTTTAAAAAAAGTACGCTTTATTGAGCATAATCTCATGAATGAGAATTCTTTTGGAAAAATGCACTTAATCCTTTGTAGAAATGTTTTAATCTACTTCGACAAGACCCTTTAAAATTCGGTCCTAAATAGTTTTAAAACTTTACTAGTCCATAATGGTTTTCTTGGACTTGGAAGTCAAGAAACCATCAAATCCACCACCATTGAGCCATATTTCAAGACCGTATCTGAACACACTAAAATCTATAAAAAAAATTATGAAGATTAAACCTGAAATCATCCTGATAGGTGGATCAGCTGGATCTCTTGAAGTATTAATTTATATCTTGTCACATCTGTCAATGAAATATGTCCCCCCCATCGTGGTTTTAATACACACAAGTGAAAACAACAAGTCGAACCTTGTTGAAATAATCAATTTTGAAACGCCTTTTCATGTTCAATCGATACAAAATTTCGAAACCATTTTTCCAAATAAGGTCTATATTACTCCTCCGATGTATCACCTTCAAATTGAACGGGACCTCACTTTTAGTTTTTCGCTTGGTCCCAAACTCAATTTTTCCAGACCTTCTCTGGACATCCTTTTCGAAAGTGCTGCAGAAGCATACAAGTCGAAAACACTCGCAATCATTCTATCAGGAGCTTCAACAGATGGAACCGATGGGGCAATCAGAATTGCAGAATTCGGTGGAACTATCGTTGTTCAAGACCCACTAACAGCTGAAGTGCCTATAATGCCTTTGTCAGTAATTAATAACGTTGATAGCGCTATTGTATTAAAAACAGAAGAAATTGTGCAATATTTAAATTATTTAATGGGAGATTAAAATGTATAAGCTTAATTTGCTAATTGTAGACGATGTCAAGGCAAATATATATTCAATGAAGCAAGTTCTTGAAAACCAAGATATTAATATCATTGAAGCCTATTCTGGAAAAGAAGCACTTTTCTTGCTAATGAATCAACCAATCGACTTGGTATTATTAGACATTCACATGCCAGATATCAGTGGATATGAAATTGCGCATCTCATTCGAGATAATCCTAAGACCAAAACACTTCCAATCATCTTTATTACTGCAGCAAGCCAGTCGGATCATCTTCAACTAAAAGGATACGAATCAGGCGCTGTTGATGTCATTTTCAAGCCAGTAAATTCAGCAGTTTTATTAGGTAAAATTCAAGTCTTTCATCAATTAATCCATACCAAGAAATTATTGGAAGAAGATAATTTGAAATTGAATCAGATGAAAGATGAAATTCAAAAAATCGCCTATACAGACGAACTGACCCAAATCCCTAACAGACGAAAGATAATGCTCGAGGCTAAATCGTCATTTGAATCCTCTGTCAAAAAGTCCCAGTTTTACTCTTTGCTAATGATTGATATTGACAATTTCAAGTTTTTTAATGATGAATTTGGTCATAATCGTGGAGATCAAGTCTTAATCAAAGTATCAAAAGCAATCATGGATGCGATTCCAGAATTCAAATATCTTGCCGGGCGATATGGCGGAGAAGAATTTTTATCTGTTCTCCCAGATTGTCCAAAGGAGGAAACTTTAGAGATTGCCGAACAAATTCGCAAAAATGTTGAAAACCTAAACTTGCGTTATTTTCATCAATCAAAGGTTTTAACAGTAAGCATTGGTGCAACTTCGTTGGTTCCACTTCCAAAAGACGACTTTACGAATTTAATCGATATTGCGGATATTGCGATGTATCAAGCAAAACAAGATGGAAAGAACCAGGTTTGTTTCTTGAAACCTAAGAAAATTAGCGATTTAGTTTCTGTTGAATAATAGCGAATGAATATTTAACCTAGAGGAGGAACGATTACTTTGAAAAACAAGAATTTCATTATGGCGAAGCAAGATCTTAAGGTCAATCATGATATTGATATATTCGAAGACGTCTTATTGAGAGGCAGCGAGTACTTGTTAATGTATGCGGATGTTTCAATTTTTGATGAAATCGTTCTTAAAGTAATTTCAGGAGATATTGGAATACTTGGAATTTCAGAAACAGAATCGATGATTCCATTTTCATCGCTTATCGCTAACATTGACTACAACAATAAATACGCTGAAGTTTCAGGAAAAGAACAATATCACTTGTATTTGATGAATGAACTAAAAAAGCTACCTAGAGAAATAGATTTAACGATTCCAATTCAAATTTCAGGAAAAAGAATTTGGCTTCGATTAACTGCTCATCCAGTAAAAAAAAGTGAGAATATCTGTGTTTTTGGAGTTTCAAATGTAACTGAGCTTCTCAATTCCGAAGAGCTCATTTACGAGAAAACACATAAAGATGCATTAACAGGATTGTTTAACATCTACTCTTTTGACTATCATTATGGAATGAGATATTTGAAACCGGATTTACATATTCTTTATCTTGATTTAGATAATTTCAAGAAGGTAAATGACACCTATGGACATGCGATTGGAGATATCGTCTTGAAGGATTTTTCGAATATTCTCTTGTCTTATCAAAATGAAGAAAATTGTTTCTATAGAGTCGGAGGAGACGAATTTATCGGAATGATTTTTGCAAAGGAAGATCGAGCAAAAGAAATCGCAGAAGGAATTTTAGAAAAGACAAGAAGCATTAAAGTAGAGCCTATTGTCGGAAAAATTACTGTTTCTATTGGAATGATTAAATCCGTTAAAGGTGATGATTTAGCAAGAAAAGCAGACAGTATTTTATATAAAGTTAAGACTTCTGGTAAAAATAATTATTTATATGAGACCGAAGAAATGTCATAGAATACATGGTACATTCAAGCGAATGAATGTGCCATTCGTTTTTAGTGTGATTTGGAGGTAAATATGAGAAAACTACTATTGACTCGCAATAGCTTAGAGATTCAAGAGATTCGAGCGCTAATTGAAAAACAGCAACATAAAACTCTTGTACTTTGGGCAATTGACTGTGCTGATATTGCACTTATTTTGTTTGAAAAGAGACAGCCTGGCGACTTTAGACCAAGAAGAGCACTAGAAGCAGCTCGTTTGTGGGCAAAAGGAATCATTAAAATGCCAGAAGCAAAAAAGGCAGCCCATGAAACTCATCAGGCGGCAACTGAGCTTCAGGAAATTGACCCGTGTGCATGTGCTGCAGCAAGGGTAATGGGACATGTTATTGGAACAGTACATGTTGAAACGCATGCGCTTGGAGTATTATTTTACACGGCGACTGCAAAAGTGTATGAAGACATTTCAAAAGATCAAACCATCGTTTTGAAAGAAACCGTTGACTGGTTTTATGAATTACTTGTATTTTGGGAAAAGGAAATTGAGCATTACACAGGACCGTTAGCATCATTTCTTCTCCGGGAGAACCAACCCAATAAAGAATATATCCTTCATTATCCTGTAAAACACAGATGACTTTAAATGTTTACCATATTTCTCATTTATTGTTTAATAATAGTATCTAATTTGTGGGAGTATCGTTCAGTTTAGAGAATGCTTGAATGATATTCAAGAGAAGTGGGGTTCAAGCCCCCTTTTTCCCATCAAATTGACTTCTGTGAGTTCGTCTATCGAACTCTTTTTTTAAAATATGAATACAATTTATATAAGAAAAAAAGAATTCGAAAATTATAGGCACTACTATACAAATCTATCCTAATATTTGGTATAATAAAAAATGGTAGGTGATGGCAAATGAGTCTAAACAATATGATATTACTCGGCATGGTTACAATGTTGATTTATTTCTTTTTTATTGAGATTTTTACGGTGTTATTCCGATTAACCGGACTTACAAAAAGCAAGTCTCGATTCCAAGTCATCTCTCTATTTACAAATAGCGGGTATACCACACAAGAAGCAGAACTTGTGATGAGTAATCATGTCAGAAGAAGGCTCGCAAACACGACGATGCTTTTCGGATACATTTTAAATGTCACCGTGATATCAGTGCTCATCAACATCATCATGGCACTCGGATCTTCCGCATCTCAGGATGTATGGACCTTTGTCTTGATTGTGGGCGGATTCTTCATTGGACTCTTTATTATCAGTCGAATCAAATTCGTCGATGTGTTTTTCCAAATGATTATCAAAGGAATTGCTGTTTTCTTTATCTATTCAAAAGATACTAATGTTATTGAAATTTTAGATAATTATGACCAAAAATCAATTGCCGAAGTTTCGATTCGAAATCTTCCTGATGTATTGGTAAACTCCCCTTTAAGAGAGAATGGAATGAAAGCCAATTATGGTATTCAAGTTCTAGCAATCAAGAGAGGAAAAACCATGATAACAGACGTTTCTGGTGATGAAATTCTATTAACAGACGATTTGGTCGTTGTGTTTGGTAAAATTCGTAAAATTAAGGATTTGTTCATAAAAGAACCAGCAAAAGATTTAGAAGAAAACGAAAAAGCGGGATGATTTATCCCGTTTTTATTTGATATGAAGTTTTAAGTCCAACTCTATAATTTATTTTAAATTGTGATATAATTATAATGGAATTTGAAGAGTAATTTGCTGATGGATTTTCTCAAAAAGAGGGATGAATCATGTTTGAAGCGATATTATATAAAGTGCTAGAAAACAATGCAGTTGAATGCCGAGTATGCAGCCATTTCTGTAAGATAGAAGAAGGAAAAAGAGGAATCTGCGGCGTACGAGAAAACATGTTAGGAAAGTTATATGCTCTTAACTATGGATACACGATTGCTGCCGCAATTGATCCGATTGAAAAGAAACCTCTCTATCATTTTCTTCCTAGTACCAAGACTTATTCGCTTGCGACCGTTGGATGTAATTTGAGATGTGCATGGTGTCAAAATCATGACATCTCACAAAGCCCAAAACCGAATCAAGAAATTCAAGGAACCTTTCATTCCCCTGAAGAACATGTTGACAGGGCATTGAGATATGGTTGTCCTTCGATTTCATATACCTATTCCGAGCCTACAATCTTTTTAGAATATGCATTGGATATCATGAAACTTGCCAAAAAGAAACATCTCAAGAATATCTGGGTCACGAACGGGTATATGTCAAAAGAAACGCTTGAACTCATCTTGCCGTATCTTGACGCTGCTAATGTCGATTATAAAGGGCCAAGCGACGAAATGTATATGAAATATTGTGGAGCAAAAGCAACGCCAATTATCGAAAATTTAGTTCGGTTAAAAGAAGCCGGAATCCATATCGAGATTACAACTCTTCTCGTCCCGGATATTAACGACTCTGAAACACAGATTAGACTGATTGCAAAAACAATCATTGAACATCTTGGGAAAGATATTCCCTGGCATATTTCAAGATTCTTTCCTGCTTGGAAAATGTCTGATATTTATCCAACGAGTATCTTCTCAATGGAAAAAGCAAAAAAAATCGGATTAGAAGAAGGAATTAAAACGATCCATTTAGGAAACATTTAAATATAAGAGGTGAGGCAAATGCCAATTGTTGGTGCATTCATTGTTCCTCACCCCCCCCTCATTGTTCATGAGGTTGGGAAGGGACAAGAAATAGAAATCCAGAAAACCATTCATGCCTACAAAGATATCTCAAAGAGAATAAAACAATTGCAACCTGACATCATCGTGATTTCTACCCCCCATTCTGTCATGTATTCCAATTACATTCACATTTCTCCAGGAGAATTTGCTGAAGGCACATTTCGAGATTTCGGGGCTTCACAAGTGAAGTATGATGTTGAATATGACCAAGGGTTCGTCGCTAAGCTTTCAGATTTGTCAAAAAGCGAAGGAATCGCTGCGGGAACTTTAGGAGAAAAGAAAAAGAATCTAGATCATGGAGTTATGGTTCCTCTTTCATTTATTTTGAAGGAGTATGACAAATTCAAGTTGGTTCGAGTATCGATATCTGGTCTTTCGTTTCTGACGCATTACAAATTCGGGAAATTAATTTCTCAGATATCAAATCAAATGGAAGAAAAAATAGTCTTTATAGCAAGCGGCGATTTATCACATAAGCTATTGGAGAGTGGTCCTTACGGTTATTCGCCTGAGGGGCCAATATTTGATAAGGAAGTCACTTCGGCAATGGCAACTGGGGACTTTTTGAAATTCATGACGATGGACGTGAATTTATATGATTCCGCGGGGGAATGTGGTCTTAGAAGTTTCATTATTCTTTCAGGTGTTCTTGATGGTCAAATTGTCAGAAGCGAACTCTTGTCCTACGAAGGACCCTTCGGCGTTGGATATGCAGTAGGAGCCTATGAACCCATAGGGTTTGACGATACCAGAAGGTTTGATTTGCAATTTGAAGAAATGGAAAGAAAACGATTTAATACGATTAGATTAAATGAAGACCCCTATGTTAGACTCGCTAGAATGTCACTTGAACATTATGTGAAGTATGGAACATCAATCAAATGCCCAGGATCAGTTCAAGGGGAAATGACAGAACAAAAAGCAGGAGTTTTTGTTTCCTTAAAAATAGACGGAACGCTTAGAGGTTGTATAGGAACTACTGCTCCTACGACATCTTCAATTGCGGAAGAGATTATTCAAAATGCGATTAGCGCAGGTGGAAGTGACCCACGATTTGAACCGGTGAGAGAAAACGAACTGTCTCAAATTGTATACAGCGTAGATGTACTGTTCCCTTCCGAACAAATTTCAAACATATCAGAACTTGATCCCCAAAAATATGGAGTCATTGTTAGGCTGAGAGGAAGAAGCGGATTACTTCTACCAAATTTAGAAGGTATTGATACCGCCACAAAGCAAGTAGAAATTGCTTTGAAAAAAGCAGGTATTTCGGAAAATGAAAAATATTTAATGGAACGATTTGAAGTCATAAGACATTATTAATCATCATTACAATAGATTGAAAAGAGAGGTCATTTATGAAGTTGTTAACCAAGGAAATGATAGGAAGCCTAGAAATAAAGAACCGCGTAGTCATGGCTCCAATGTGCATGTACTCCGCAACTGAAGATGGCTATGTAACGCCATTTCACATTGTTCATTATCCAACGAGAGGGTATGGTGGCGTCGGGTTAATTCTTCAAGAGGCAACTGCCATAGAACCGAGAGGAAGAATTTCAGGTAACGATCTTGGTATATGGTCGGATTCACATATTGATGGACTTAAAAAAATCGTTGATGCTGTTCACGCTGCGGGAGCCATGATTGGTATTCAACTCGCACATGCAGGAAGAAAATGTATGGCAAAAAACGAATTAGTCATTGCTCCCTCACCCATCGCTTTCAGCTCAACTTACTCGCTCCCCAAAGAGATGAGTCTATTAGAAATTCATGAAGTAATCGTCTCTTTTGGATTAGCCGCTGTTCGTGCTCAGAAAGCTGGGTACGACATCGTTGAAATTCATGGAGCTCACGGTTATTTAATCAATCAGTTTTTATCGCCACTGGTGAACTTACGCAAAGATGAGTATGGTCAAGACAAATCACGCTTTCTTCTTGAGGTTATCTCTGAAGTAAAGAAACATTGGAATGGACCCATCTCGCTTCGACTTTCTGCAGAAGAGTATGCAAACGAAGGAAATCATCTAAACGACACTATAAAACTTGTAAACAAGCTTCACGGACTGGTCGATGTAATCAATGTCAGTTCTGGCGGTGTTGTCCCAGTATCGTTCGATGTGTATCCAGGATATCAAATTGAATTCGCGAAAGCGATTAAAAAAGAAGGCTTTAAAGTAATTGGTGGTGGACTGATCACCAAGTCTGAAGAAATTGAAAATGCAATTGAAAACAATTCGATCGATTTCGTTTTTCTTGGAAGAGAACTGCTTCGCAACCCTTATTTTGTAATGAACACAGCGTCAAATCAACTTCGGAAAGACTTAATCATTAAGCCTTACGAAAGAGGATACTTATAAGACCTTTTTAGGAAGGATGAACCCTATGAAAGACGAAAACTTAACAATTATCAGGATTTCAAATTCATCTTGGTTCAAGATTCGCTTCCATGGATTAATCATTCACTTTGATCCTGGATTTGTTGGAGATTTTTCAAGTCCGAATATTGCAATTTCTGAACTCAAGGAGCCTGCTGACTACATTTTTGTATCCCATTGTCATTTTGATCATTTTCGAGATGATGTCGTCAATGACATTATCAAAGATTCAACGATGATTGTCGCGCCAATTTGTTTAAGTGAAATTACGAAGTTAACATATCAATCCGTGAAACCCGGTGATCAAATCTCAATACAAAACATTTGTCTTCGGGCAGTCGATGCCTACAATACCGAAGAAGGAAGATCATCAAAAAAGTTTCATGTTAAAGGTCAATTTGTGGGGTACCTGCTTAAGCTGGGCAAAACAGTTCTCTATTTTGCAGGAGATACAGACTACATCCCCGAAATGCATGATTTTGGGCCAATAGACATTGCACTTCTCCCGATAGGAGGAACTTATGTCATGGATCCTTTAGAAGCCATTGAGGCAATTAAAGCCCTTAAACCCAAATATGTCATCGGGATGCATCAGTCTCAAAACAACTTGGACGGATTCAAAGAACTTTGCAAGGAAAACACTTCATCGACGCCCATAGTATTAAAAGTGGGAGATCAATTCTAACCATAAATAAAGCCGACATTCAAACGAATTGTCGGCTTTTTATATTTTATTAAGAAGATGAACTTCGATAGATATAGAATTACTTTACTTTGATGTAGATGGTATATTCTCAAACGATACTGCTTTGACTGCAAATTTTCTTAAGTTATCAAATGGCCAAATCATCCATGTGCTGGTAATTTTTTTTGAAAAGTGATTCAGTGAATCCAGTCCGTAATCACCTAATCCCATTCCATATTGATGCTTGTAGTTTTCGTAAAATGCTTCCATTTTGGAGAAGTCCATCACTTTATCTTCAATGTTTTTACCAAAAATGGAAGGAAGTGAATATTCGAAAATGTCTGATAAGACAATCAGTTTTCCGTCTGGTTTCAAGAGTTTTACAAGATTATGATTAAAACGATCGATGATTTCGGGCATCATTCTCAAAAAGGAGTCCGCTACGAAATCAGTCAAGTTTTTTGGATAATTTAGTTTTTTAAGCATCTCGGTATAATCGGTAAACTGTAGAAAAGCGAGTTGTGTGTATATAGGAGAGACGATAACGATATCTTGCTGATTTCTTTCTTCAGTCAAAAACTCAAATGAACTGAGGCTATTGATTTTGGATTCTAGGTATTGTTCAATCTGTATTTTATCCTTTATCACAAGAATGTCTTTGATAAAAGTATCAAAAAAGCGAATCGACTCCAATCCAGAGTATTCAACCCTTTTAAGCGTCACGTGATCTTCTGACAATTCATACCTGTCGAGAGACCTGTGAAGGGAAATCAAATCAACGTCAGTGATGATAAGTTTCTTCGTGAATGCAAGAAGTCGATTTAAGTCTAAATCGTTCCCTGAGCCGGTACCGATAACCAATATACGATTCACATTGAAAGATATTTGACTTTCAATGAAACTCATGACTAGGTCTCGATACTCTTTCCATGTTTCATACTTGCCAGAAGCAGAAGTGTTCAAATCGTTATTGATTTTTTCGATATAATTCACTTTTAAACCTCCGACTATTTAAGTTGTAATGATCCTTCTCCGTACTCCATCAGTTCAATCGGATTTCCGTCAGGATCATGAACCCAGCACTGATAGTTGTTGTCAAGCCCCATAATAATCGGTTGATCCAATTCATACCCTTTTCGTACAATCTCTTCAGTAACGGTATGGATGTCTTCGACCTCAAGGCACAGATGCTGGTAACTCGATGAATTCGACTTTGATACAATCGGTTCGTGGGCAAAAAATAACTCAATAAATTGGTCTTTTCTAAGTTGAAGATAGACAATCCAAGGTTTGTTTTTTTGGTCATATAACGTAAATTTTTGCTTGAAACCGAGCGCTTCCTCATAGAACTTGACGGAAGCTGGCATATTGGAAACTTGAAATGCTAAATGTGCAATTCCTTTGATCATAAGGTTCACTCCTTTAAAATCACTAAATGTATTATACAACATCCGAATATCTTTCTCAATTAAACTCTCAAACAATGATTCATTGTTCAAGAAAGAACAGAGAGCCATCTAACTCTCTGAAATATCTTTTATACATTCTATAGAATCATTTGAAACTTGATTTACGAGTTTCGATACGGGGAACATTTTCATCAAATCAGGATCGTAAGGCTTCAACAGTTGTGTCAAAAATGTCATGTCATGGAAGGTTGGGTCTAACCATCTTTTCAAAGATGAATCGTCGAGGATGACTGGCATTCGATCATGAATTTTGCCAAGAAGACGATTTGCCTCACAAGTAATGATTGTACAAGAGTACAGTTTTGTCCCGTCAGTTCGAGTAAAGGAGGACCACAGTCCGGCGATTGGAAAGACGCCTGAATCTTTCATAGAGAAGTGCATTGGTTGTTTTTCAGATGTTCCTTTTTCCCATTCGTAAAATCCATCCGCGAGAATGACACATCTTTTGGATTCAAAAGAAGAACGGTATGACACTCTTTCATTTAAAGTTTCAGATTTCGCATTAATCATTTTGAAACCAGATTTCTCATCCTTTGCAAAAGAAGGGACAAATCCCCATTTCAATGGTCCTATCCGATATTTTGTTCCATCACTGATAACTGAAAGAACATCCTGTCCTGGAGCGATATTATATCTAGGAACATTGAGATTGGGTGGCGATTGTTCAATGTCGAACACTTTTTGAATGAATTGTTTTAACGCTCTTTCATCAATCCCAAGCGTGAATCTCCCGCACATAAAATCGCCTCCCTTTTCAACTAATTTTATTATATCACAATTCAATTGTTGCAGTTGAGAATTGACATTTTGTGGTATAATATATATTAATTTTATAGGCTTGGGAGTGAGACAATGAAACAGCAAGTTGCAGACTGGAATACCTTGCAAGAAAAGAAAAAAATCAGGATTCTTTGGAACCAAAGACCAATTTTGTTGTTTTCTTATGAAGGCGCTCCATATGCTATATCTGACAAGTGTCCTCACATGGGCGCGTCTCTTTATCCCGGGAAATATGAAAATGGAACCATTAGATGCAAAGATCATGCACTTGAAATCTCCGTTGTATCGGGAGAAGTGACCGATTCTCAGAAAGCTGATTTCTTAAAACTCGAATCCTATGAACGATCTGTCAAAATTTATAAAACCTCGATTGAAAACGGAAAAGTGTATCTTGAGATATAGGCTTGAGCATGCTTGAGCAGAAGTTGTGAATTTCGCCCATTCAGGGTGTATAATAGAGATAGTAATACAGTTTAATCAAACTTCCAGGAGGTATCATCATGGATAAAATTTACGATTTAATCATTGTCGGAGCCGGTCCAGCTGGACTCGGCGCTTCTATATATGCTCAAAGAGCCATGCTTGATTTTTTGTTTTTGGAGAAATGGCTACCAGGTGGCGAAATTGCAAGCACTTATGAAGTTGAAAACTATCCTGGAATCAATCATGTGTCTGGAATGGAACTTTCCAATCGAATGATTGAACACGCAAACGATTTGGGCGTAAATATAAAAATCGAAGGTGTCGAAGCGATAGACGTTAGTGGTGAAATCAAAAAAGTCATCACCAGAAAAAATGTGTATTTAACTAAAACAATTATCATCGCAACCGGCGCTTCCGCAAGACGTTTAGGTGTCTTAGGAGAAGATGAGTTCTATGGTAGAGGAGTGTCCTATTGTGCAACTTGTGACGGAACGCTTTACAAGGACAAAATCGTTGCGGTTGTGGGCGGTGGAGACGTCGCTGTTGAGGATGCGATCTATCTTTCAAGAATGGCAAAAAAAGTATATTTAATTCATCGCAGAGACCAATTAAGAGCCGTAAAAACGCTTCAAGAAAAGATGTTTGCGATTGAGAAAATTGAAGTAATATGGAATACAACCCTATCTGAAATCAAAGGATCTGATTTGGTTGAAGAAATCAAGATTCACAACAAAGAAACGGCTTCAGATTCCACTCTCAAGGTCAATGGGGTTTTCATGGCAGTGGGAATGAATCCCAATACAGATTTCCTGGATGGTCAAGTTGAAATGGATCAAGGAAAATGGATTGTGACTGACGAGAATTGTGAAACGAGTATCAAAGGCGTATTCGCTGCAGGAGACGTCAGAAAAAAGGCGTTAAGGCAAGTCATTACTGGAGTCGCGGATGGCGCAGTCGCTGTATTTGCGGTCGAAAAGTACATATAAAACAAAAGAAGCTTGGAAATCCAAGCTTCTTATTTTATTTTATTTTATTTTATTTTGTTCTTAAATAGACTCTTGCTGGTAGAGCTTCGACACCCTTTATTTTTAGTGGTAGGCATAATAACTCATATCTTCCTTCGGGAACTTCCTTTAAACGGAGTCCTTCAAGAATGTGAATTCCATTGTCAAGCAGATGATGATGTGTTGGATGACCAACTTGACTTCGTTCAATTCCGAGTCCATCTGTTCCAACGCCATTAATTTTCAAATCTTTAAGATACACAGAACCAGACTCATCCAAATAGATGAAATTTGGTATAAATTCTTCTGAAAGTGAGTTTTTAGTTTTCAATAAAACAAAATCATTTTTTAAAATGGTATAATGCTCAAGGTCCTGTTTAGAAACATGGTCCTCTAGAGACGAAAAATCGAGAACTATCGCATCTCCAAGGCAGCTTTCTAGATTGAATTCATCAGAAGTGGATCCGCTTTTTGTGACATGTAAAGGCATGTCAATATGAGTGCCGGTATGAAGATTCATCTTGATGGAGGACTCGTAAACAGAATTGTTTTCAAAGTCTGAGTCTATACTGATAAGAACTTTTTTTTCAGGTTTGTTTTTATAGACTTGAATTTCATTTGATATAGTCATTGAAATGTCATAGATCAATGTGTTCGCTTCCCTTCCTATTTTTGATTTGAACTCTAAGATCATCAATATTTGAATATTTGATCAGTTTTTTAGGATAGACGATTAAAGGGTCCACAATCTTCCAAGATGCTTCAATCTCATCCCAACTTGTAAAGAGAGTTGGGTTGTTGTCGATGAAATCCTTTAGGAGTTTCTGGTACGCTTCGGGATTGTTTCCTATTTTTTGGCAACTATGGCAATAATCCAAACTGGTTTCGACCAAATTATCGTCTAGACCTGGCGTCTTAAAATTCATTTGAAAGCGGACGCCTTCATATTCTGATACACCGATTACAAGCTGATTATGTACAGGCTTTTGATCTGGCCATAGCGTTTTCGCTAAAGAGTGTTCTTTAAAATGAATCACGATTTCAGCGATTTTTTCATCCATTTTTTTGCCAGTAATCAAATAGATTGGGATGCCTTTGAATCTTGGCGAATGCACTTCTGCCTTCAGATGAACAAATGTTTCTGTTATCGAATCCTTCGGAATGCCTGGTTCTTCCAAATAGCCATTATATTGACCAAAGACAGCAGAAGATGAGTCTATTTTCGTTTTTCTTAGCACTTCTATCTTTTTGATTCGAATATCTTCGGAATGTAAAGTTACAGGGGGTTCCATAGCGATTAATGCAAGCATCTGAAGGAGATGACTTTGAACCATGTCATTTAGCGCGCCTGAGTGATCATAATAAGATCCTCGATTTCCAATTCCAGAGTGTTCCTTGACCAAGATATCTATTTTTTCAATCGATTCATTTGACCAGTTGTTTTCAAATATGATGTTGCCAAATCGCATGACCAATATATTTTGCAACATGTCTTTTCCAAGATAATGGTCAATTCTAAATATTTGAGACTCAGAAAAATATTCCTCGAGTTGAGTATTGATTTCCTTAGCAGATTCAAAACTGTGCCCAAAAGGCTTTTCAAATACGATTCGACCTTGCGGATTGTTTTTTTGAACCAATCCAGACAAACTGATTCCTTTTGCAATTTCGACAAAGAATTCGGGAGATACTGCTAAATAGAAGAGGCTTTGGATATTTTCACCATGCATCTTATCAATCTTTAACTTTAAGTTTCGATAATCTTCTAGATTTTGCAAGTCCATTTGAACGTACGTTAATCTGTCTTTAATCGATTCCAAATCGAGTGCTGAGTTTACAGATTCTTTTAAATGATTATAATACATTTCTTGATCATAGTCTCTTCTTGAGACGCAGAGGATGGATGTATCCTTATTAAGGTGTCCATTTTTGAAGAGGCGAATAAAAGCGGGGATTAGTTTTATATGCATCAGGTTTCCGGTCGCACCGAAAACAGTTAGAACGGTTTTCATCATCATTCACTTCCTTACGTATTCTATTATACAAGAAATTGCATTCATTGACATCGGCGTTGCTTAAACTTGCAAAAAAAAACCATTCAGCTAGAATGGTAATTTTATTAATTGGTTCCGCTTACCGTATCATAAGGCCAATCGATGATTCCACCCATATCATAGATGAAAGCATAGCCCATGTCGGAAAGAATGGTAGCGGCTTGTCCACTACGATTTCCAGTGTGGCAGTAAAGTATGTAAATTGCTGCTTTGTTCGGTATGGCAGACAACGCTGTTGTAGAAATCGTTTCAACATTCAAATTGATGGCGCCAGGAATGTGTTCTTCCGCGAACTCGCTTGGAGTTCTCACATCAACCAAAATAATTTCAGAATTGTTTTCCATCATGAACTGACCTGTTTCTGCAGAAATGACGGTAGGAGTATATCCCTGCGTCGTCGTTGTTGAAGTCGCAGAAGTACAAGATAGAAGATAAAAAGGAATCAGTAAAGCCAATATTAATAATAGTTTTTTCATAAAAACCCTCCAAATTAGTTCAATTATATCATGAGTTCAATGTTTTAATATGTGGATTGCTTGAAGAAATCACTAGGTTCGTTTACAGAATAGTCTAAGACTGCTATAATGGACATTGTGAATATATGAACAATTATATTTACGAATCTGTCATAAATTTGTCACACTTATCTTTTATAATACGTGTGACGTTGAATTGGAGGGGTGAAATTGACTCAAAGAAATGATCATCGAAGAAATATCCTTCTAATGATGTGGATTCATCTGTTGATTGATGGAATCAGCGTTTCAACGATTTTTGTCCTAGGCGGGAATTTAGGAACTTTCGCCTTGGCAGTTATTTCATATGATGTTTTGGCTTTTGCATTGCAACCATTGATTGGAATTATCGTTGATATCAAGAAAATCGAGAAACAGTTGATAGTAATAGGATTGTTGCTCGCAATCATAGTGAGCTATCTTCCCATTCCTCTGCTCGCTGTTGCGATTGTCATTGGAATTGCAAACGCAATGGTTCATGTCGGAGGGTTCTCTGTTACGTATCAATCATCGAACAATAAAATGGGTCCATTGGGACTGTTCGTGTCTACAGGTTCGATTGGACTAGGACTCGGAGTCTTGTTTCCTCAATTGAGACTTGCATTCTTCATTCTTTCGATTCTTTCTGTGGGACTAGTGATATTCTTCTACAAAAAGATTCAGTTTGAGGGGGATTCAAAGAGTCAAATCAAATATGAATTTGATGTTTTCCCAATCATTCTAGTGTTGCTTGTCGTTTTACTTCGAGGATTTGGAGGCTCGATTCTTCCCCCACTCTATGTTACGACCACAGTTTCAAGCTTTACACTTTATATTGCTATGTTCATTGGTAAAGCTGCAGGTGGACTCATTGCCGATAAAATTGGAATTACAAAAACGATATTATTCGGGTTTGTCCCTTCCATCGTTGGGTTTGTACTTTTCCCAAGTTCCCAAGTTCCATATGTGCTTTCTTTGATTTTATTCAACTTTACGATGGCACTTACTTTATATTTAACGATTCGCTCACTGAAATACTTTGCTTCCTTTGCATTCGGATTGACAGCGGCACTGCTCTTCTTCGGATATGTTCTAGCTTCAGGATTCAAAGAGATTGTAATTGTAGAACCATGGATGGGAGCGATTGTCATCGTCGCCTCTTGTGCAATGATACTTCTAGCAAATAAAAAAATCATGAATAAAACGATTCAAGGAGGAAATTAATATGTTTTTAGACGTCGCAGTATGGCCGATTTTAATCTTTTTTGGAATCATAGTCATCATTATTGTCGCAATCATTATCGCTTCTATACTCATTGTCGTTAAAATAGTAAGAAAGCATCAAAAGAAGCAAAAAGCATTGAACGAACCCGTTGATGTCATCGAGGATAAAGTACAAAATGAATAGTGATTTGTTATTAGGTTTATTGCTCGCAGCTATTTTGACTATCGTAATAGAGTCCGCAGTTTATTGGGTTAGAGGATACCGGGACAAGGATTTTTATTTGGTTGTATTGTTCATCAATATCGCGACCAATTTGAGTTTGAATCTGTTTGGAAGTATTATCGCTTTCAATTTTCTTTTCAGGAATGGATTTGACTCGATACTATTGATTTTAATTTTAGAAATTGGGATTTATTTTATTGAACTCATCCCATTATCAAAAATGACAGAAAACAAAAAACGAATTCGATATTCAGTCCTGATTGCCAATCTGACTTCCATGATCCTCGGAAGTTTGTTATTGTACATTATACAGTACATAATATAAAAAAAAGGCTTGGAAACAAGCCTTTTAGTGTGCCAAGGTTCCAACAATTGGAAGTTGACTTAGAAATGATAAACTGTGTGGACTGGATTCAAAAGCAGTAGAAGCGTCTGTTCCTGCATAATGGACTCCCTTATGCCATCCGTTAGACCATTCTTGAGCGTGGGTTACGTCATAGACAACATTGTTAACAGCGATATAAGCGGTTGATCCACCGTTTCCATTGTACACTGCCAGTTCTTGAAGTGTAAAGACTCGAAGCGTCGTAGTAACCTGAGATGTCGTAGTCGTGGTCACTGTCGTAGTGTATGTCGTTGTACCTGTGATTGTAGACGTAGTATCCGTACTGGATGTATCAGATAAACTCGTTGTTGTGGTCGTTAAAGAAGTTGGCCCAGTAGTAGATTGAGAAGTCGTTGATGTAGATGTGATGTCACAAGCAGACAGTGCCATGACAAACATCAATGAAACTATTATGGCGATAAATTTTATTTTCATGTGTTTTTGCTATCAATCGAGATATTTGCGAGATTGATATACTCCCTTCCACTACATTATATGATGAAAGTTTCAAGTTCCAAAACGATATGCATTAAAAGGCGCGAATCGATATTCGCGCCATTGATATTTCATTTTTCATTTTTTAATGATTGAATCCATTCAATCGTTTTTTGCTCTAAAAGCATCGGTGTTTCACTGAAATTCTTTATCGGTCTTTTTGAAGGATCGTATAAGGAGATTGTCTGAAACAAATCTCTATCAAAACTACCAACGACTTGACCTGAAATGGAGACAACAGGGATTTGATATATTTTTGCTTTCGAAAGTATTCCTTCAAGAACCTTTCCATAAAAACTCTGATTGTCCAATTTGCCTTCGCCAGTAATAATAACTGAGGCATCCTTGATCTGTTTTTCAAAAGAGAGAAGTTTTAGTAGTTCGTCGATTCCTCGTACCGTTTTTGCATGAAGGAAGCACTTCAATGAGACAGAACACCCACCTGCAGCGCCCGCTCCTTCAAAATCGGTATTAAATCCATATTTCTTAAATAAGAATTTAGAATAATGGCTCATATTTTTTTCAAGTTTCAATATTGTTTTTTCGTTCGCGCCCTTTTGTAATGCATAAACATGGCTCGCTCCAAACTCGCCTAAGAGTGGGTTGGTAACGTCAGAATAAATTGTGAACTCAGAATCTAGTGCACCTAGGCATAAACTTGACAAGTCCAAATCTACAATTCGCTCAAGTGTTCCGCCCGTTGGAACAAATGGATGATTCTCTTTGTCTAAAAAAACGCATCCCAGAGCACAAAGAATACCTACGCCTGCATCGTTAGTTGCACTTCCACCAATTCCTAAAATGAAATCACGAATTCCCTTTGACAAAGCGTCTTTAATTTGAATTCCGACCCCATAGGTGGTTGCCTCAAGGACATTGTTGTTTTCGACTTGAGCAAGGCCCGCAGTTGTCGCAAGTTCGATGATTGCCGTTTTTTTATTCCGGATAAGATAAGTCGATTGAAGGCTATGCATCATTGAATTAAAGGAAGGGACCTCTTCTAAGGTGATTCCGCTTAGTCCTTTGAAACAATTGAGAAAACCATCTCCACCGTCTGACATCGGGATTTTAACCGTTGTGATTCTTGAATCTACTTTATGAATGGCCTGTTCGATCAAATCGGATATTTCGATGCTTGAAAAGGTTCCTTTGTAGGAGTCCATAGCGATAATGATTTTCATTATTTCTCTAGTCTCTTTTCCAAGGATCGTTCAAATACATACAAGCCTAACCGTTGGTTTAGTTTCTTCCATGGGGCAACGACAACCGCATTGTCAGACTTGATTTTTTCGATGGCGTCTTCGAAACGAACCAACCAATCTGCTTCAAGTTTGAAACAGTCATTTTGTAGTCTTGTTTTAAAGTCAGAGCCTGCATTTTTGGTCATTTTGTTCACTAAGGCGTTCATTTGATTTTGACGTTTTGACATATCGAGTTGATATAATTCATGATTGACTAGTCCAGCATAGATTGCCCTTTTCAAATACTCTTGTTTAAGCCAATATTCTAAGGCCTTGGTTTCGTCTTTAAACACGACACTTTGAGTAGAACCAAAAAATACTGGTTTATAGAGGGTGAGACAAGGCGTAGAAGCACTTGTCATCCATAGAATTGGGTCTTTTCCAGTATAATCGATAATCATGCTAGAAGTCGTGTGGTCTCCCAACATACTTTTGTGCATACATACGCTTCCCATGCTTCCAGATGTATACAGTCTTTCCGTACTCGCGAATTCGTGACTTCTGAGGGCTTCCATGATGGCTTCAAGGGTATCAGGAGATGCCAACTTGATTTTATCCATGACGCAATGCTCTCTATTGAGCGATTTCGAAAAGAAAGTAAAAATAGGTTCAGTCAGTCTTTTTGCAAAATCATATCCTTTTCCTTTTGAAGACGCGTCGTAGTGACTTCTAGTTTGAAGGCGGTTGGAGATGTTTCCTTCTTCATGAATTGTTTTGTATACCCAGTCTTTTCCACTGGTCTCTAAAATATAGGCTTCCTCTTTATCCGCAATCAGAAAGGAGTTGTCATAGTAGAAATGTTTGTCAAATCCGCAGTTACCACCTTGACCATATTTCACAAGTAATTCGATGATGTAATCTACAGATTGTTTTGCAGTAGAACACCTTTCTAGAGCGAGTCTGAGAAGGTCCATTCCAGTTAAAGCATCTTTCTTCACTGTTTTGGCTCTTGTGAATACAGCTTCGTTTCCAATGCAAACCCCGAATTCGTTGATTCCCATTTCAGCGCCCCACATCCATGAAGGCTTGACTAAAACCACAGCGTTCGTTTCTGGAACCTGATCAATTGTTATATAGGTACACGGTAATAATGTTTCACTCGTTTTTGTTCTTGGAATGAAAATGCTCAAATTAGGTTCATTTGGGGAGCGGTCACTGTTCTTAGCGAAAAAGAAACCGGTCTTTGTTTTTTTATATAATGTATCACACATGGTTTTTCCTCCTTGAAAAGGATTCCTAACATCAGTTTAGTGATTCAACTCGATTTTGTCAATAGAATAGAGGAAGCTCATCGACAAAAGAAATAGATAAGTGATATAATACACTATGTGAATGAGTCTTCCAGACTTTTCAAGAACGTTTTCATGAGCACCCTCAGATTTTCAATCTCTTTCACGTGATATAATGAAGACAGAAAGAAGAATGAAAGGAGCACTATCATGAAAACAATTGCTTTTTTTGATACAAAACCTTATGATAAAGATTATTTTAATCTAGTCAACCAAAACTATAAATTCAAATATTTTGAGAGCAAACTGACTGAAAACACAGCTCAACTTGCAAAAGGATGCGACGGCGTGGTCGCCTTTGTAAACGATACTTTGAATCTACCCGTTATTGACCAACTCCACGATTTAGGCGTTAAAATCATTGCGATGCGCTCTGCAGGATATAACAACGTGGATGTGAAGGCAGCGTTTCAGAAGATTCATATTGTCAGAGTTCCTGCCTATTCACCAAATGCAGTAGCTGAACATGCTTTCGCATTGCTTCTCGCATTAAACAGAAAAATACATAAAGCCTACACTCGAACGAGAGACTTCAACTTCAGCCTCTCAGGACTCGTCGGCTATGACATGGCAGGAAAAACAATCGGAGTGATTGGGACCGGGAAAATCGGACAGATTTTTATGGATATCGCCAAAGGATTTTCAATGAATGTCCTCGCTTATGACCTCTATCCAAACAAAAACCTGAACGTAAACTATGTTTCACTCGATGAGCTTTTTGAAAAGAGTGATATCATCTCTCTTCACTGCCCTTTAACAGAAGAAACAAAACATGTCATCAATGAAGAATCAATTGCAAAGATGAAAAAAGGCGTCACGATCATCAATACTTCAAGAGGTGGTTTAATTGAAAGCAATGCCCTACTCTCAGGTTTGAAAAACGGAAAGATTAGAGCGGCTGGACTTGACGTCTATGAAGAAGAAGCGGATCTCTTCTTTGAAGATTTCTCTAACACCATCATTAAAGATGATGTATTGGCACTTTTGGTGTCGCTTCCAAATGTCATCATTACTTCCCATCAGGGATTTTTGACAGAAGAAGCATTATCAAATATCGCAGAAACAACTATCAAAAACCTTGACGAATATTTTAATAACGATGTTTTAACAAACGAAATCTGTTATCAATGCATGAGTGGCAGAGCGGCATTTGAATGCCACCACGAAAATAAGAAACGCTGTTTTTAGGAGGAAAGACTCATGATTAAATTTGTTTTAGTGAGACATGGAGAAAGTATTTGGAATTTGGAAAACAAATTCACAGGCTGGACAGATGTCGATTTGTCTGACAATGGAATCAAAGAAGCCGTCGCTGCAGGAAAAGCGTTGAAAGAAGCTGGATATACTTTCGATGTCGCTTTTTCAAGCGTATTGAAACGTGCGAATAGAACACTTGATCTCATTTTAGCAGAACTATCACTCGATATTCCAATCCATTATTCTTGGAAACTCAACGAGCGACATTACGGAGCACTCCAAGGCTTGAATAAGCAACAAACCGCTGAAGTTTATGGGGCTGACCAAGTCAAACTATGGAGAAGAAGTCTGAACACGAGACCTCCTAAACTCGAAAAAACAGATCCGAGATTTCCAGGAAACGATCCATTATACAAGAATCTGAAACCAAAGGAATTACCTGCAACCGAAAATCTTTTAGACACACTCAAAAGAGTCATGGAATATTGGACAAGCGACATTCTTCCTGCGATTCACCAAGAAAAGAAGGTGTTGATTGTAGCCCACGGCAATAGTCTACGAGCTTTAATCAAGGTTTTAGACAATATCTCTGATGATGATATCATGAGTTTGGAACTCCCGACAGGAAAAGCATTGGTCTATGAATTTGATGAAGTTCAAAATAGAGCACTAAAGCATTACTATCTTACCTAAAAAAAAGAAGGTCATTCGGTTGAATGGCCTTTTGTATTTTTTTACCAACAAGCAATGCTTCCATCACATCTTTTTTCTGTACCGCCCATATAGACGTTTGTTTCTTGATCTTTCCAAATGATTTCCCCTCTTCCAAAAGAGGACAAATCATTCAGAACGAGTACCTCATGGCCTTTTTGTTTTAATCCTTCAATGATGTCTTGATTCCAACCGTTTTCCAATGCCACTTTGTTTGCTTCAAGCCATTGCCATCTTGGCGCATCCAGTGCGGATTGTGGGTTCATATGGAAATCAATTGTATTCATGATCACTTGCATATGTCCTTGCGGCTGCATGAAACCACCCATAACCCCAAACGGACCGATGGGTCTGTTTCCTTTGGTCAAGAAACCAGGAATAATTGTATGATAACTTCTTTTTCGTGGACCGAGGCAATTAGGATGCGTTTCATCGAGATTAAAATTGTGACCTCTATTTTGAAGTGCTATTCCGGTTCCTGGAACGACAAGCCCTGAACCAAACCCCATATAGTTGCTCTGAATGTATGAAACCATGTTTCCTTCACTGTCGGCTGTTGCTAAATAGACCGTTCCACTTCCGAAAGGAGTGGTATCTTTTGGGTCGAGTGCTGTGTCAGAGATTTGTTGACTCAATTTCTTACAGTAAGTCTCAGAAAGAAGTTCATTGAAGTCGATTTTCATATTTTTCGAATCTGAAACATGCGTTTGAGCGTCCTTGAACGCAAGCTTCATCGCTTCAATTTGAACATGGACTCTTTCAATTTCAGTCATTGAAGAAACATCAAGATGCTCAATGATTTTAAGTGCTTCTAAAGCGACGATTCCTTGTCCGTTTGGGGGAATTTCCCAAACGTTGAATCCTTTGTAGCTGCATTCAATTGGTTGAACCCATTCAGGTTTGAAGTCTTCAAGGTCTTTTTTTCTTAGGAACCCATTATATTTAATGGAATAAGCATCGATTTGATCCGCGAGTGTTCCGTGATAAAATGCAGATGCGTTTGTTAATCCAATCAATTCTAATGTCTTAGCGTGCTCTTCGGATTTCCAAACTTCACCCTCCAAAGGAGCTCTCCCCTTCGGTGCGAACGTATTAAACCACGATGAATATTCTTCAGAAGTACAATATTTTTGATAGACATTGAATGCGTTTCTCCAATGATGAGCTAACGTAGGTGAAAGCGGGTATCCTTCTCTGGCGTAACGAATTGCAGGCATGAGACAATCAAGCAAAGAAAGTTTTCCAAACCGTCTGCTCAGTTCTGCCCACGCAGCTGGAATTCCAGGAACCATGACCGGAACAAATCCAAACCGAGGGATCTCAGTTAGGTTTCTATCTTTTAAAGATTGAAGGGTCATTTTTTCGGGAGAAAAACCGCTTGAGTTCAGACCGTAAAGTTGTTGATTCATCCAAACGAGCGCAAAAGCATCTCCACCGATTCCATTGGATGTTGGTTCAACGACGGTGAGACATGCAGATGTCGCTATCGCTGCGTCAATTGCATTTCCACCCTTTTTTAATATCTCAAGTCCTGCCTCCGATGCGAGTGGAATCGAAGTTGCGACCATTCCGTTTTTGGCATAGACGACATTTCTTTTGGATGAATAAGGATAGTCTGTATTCATAAAATCAAACATCTAGGCACCCCCTACAAAAAGATCATTCCGAGAACAGCACCCATGATAATTACAAGCCAAGGTTTTTTTCTCAAGAGATAGAAGAGGATGGATAGTGCTCCAAGCAGAGCCAGTTCTTTCCACTCGACATGAAGATACGTATCCGTATGAAAGACAATCACTTGAGTCATCTTGAATAGGGTATATCCAATCAATCCGATGATTGCCGCTTTGATGTAAAGGAACCAATGAATGACCAAATTGCTTGAACGATATTTCCGGAGTAGAGAAGCGAGTGTTGAAACAATGACAAAAGAAGGAAGTACAAAACCGATGGACGCAATTAATGCTCCAGGGATGCCATACATTTCAAAACCGACATAAGTCGCGACATTGATTCCGACAGGACCTGGAGTGGACTGTGCAATCGCAACCATAGAGTAAAACGTGGCTTCTGAAATCCACCCTCTAGAAACAACCTCTTGCAAAATGAGAGGAATGGCAACCATTCCGCCACCAATTGTAAAGAGACCAACGTACATAAAAACCAGCAGGAGCATTATCATTTTTTCACCTGCTTCCGATACACGATATAGGCGTGAACAGATCCAACTAGAACTGAAAATAAGATGACAAGAGAAGTCGGAATCGAGAAGAAGTATAGTAATGAAAAACACACAAGGGCATAAGCAAGCAAATAGACATTCGTTATTGCTTTTTTGCCGATATCAAAGAGTGCGAAGGCCAGCAAAATGACGACGACAAGCATAATTCCTTTTAAGGCCGCTTGAACAAGCGGAATCGAATCGAACTCACTTAAGAATGATGCAATCACAGTGATAACGACCAAAGAAGGCAAAATGACTCCGAGGACGGCAGCCACTGCACCTTTCCATTTTCTGAGATGTGTTCCAACCAATATCGCGATATTGACCGCAATCATTCCGGGGGCCGTTTGTCCCACCGCAATGTAGTCTGACAATTCGTCTTCATTGATCCAACCTTTGTCGACAATTTCTCTTTTGATGACCGGAATCATCGCGAGACCGCCACCAAAGGTAAACGCTCCTATTTTCAAGAACACTAAGAATATCTGTAAAATACTGACCATGAGGAACTCCATTTCGAGTTGATTTTAACCTTATATCATTTTCGCATAATTTCGCTTTTATTTCAAGTCTATGTTCTGAATATCACTGTTTATAAACAATTCCTTAAAAAAAAGAGAGGCGGTTTAGCCTCTCTATGCATTTACAAGTATTGCGACAGCTGGAATTAACAGGAATGCGAGCCAAGAAAGAGCCCACCAACCAAAGAAGAATCCTAAGCAGAAGAAGATGATGGTAGAAATGAAAGGCATCAAAGCAACGATTTTGTTTTTGTCTTTCACATTCGTAATAATCGCTACCATTGGAACCAAAAGGAATAGCATCCATAAATATGCCCAAGTATTAAAAAAGTATCCAAACAGGAAATAGAGTGCAATTGTAGCTAAAACCGTTATTTTAATCCAAGTGCTATTCTTATCTTTTTTGAACGACCAACTAAAGTGGACTTCATTTGTGACAACTGCATACACAAATAGAAGGATGAACGCTAGAGCAGCTCTGCCCCAAAATCCAGTGGTATACCCAACGTATAAATAGATTCCACTCGTAATCAGGACCATCGAAATGAATCCGATTGTTTTCCATAGGTTTTTGCTTGTCAAAACTCCGAATATTGGAATGATAAAGAACACGAGCCAACCTGGATTCCATGCATTTAGGTACGTTCCAAGCAGAATAAAGGTTGTTACGGCAATAAACGGAGACAAAGAAGTCAACTTTACAAACCCTTTTTCTCTAACATTGACGAGAATTGCGGTAACAGGTATCAATAAGAATACCAACCATCCAGGATGCCACGCATTAAGTAAAAATCCTAACAACATGTAAGTGGCGGTCGTAATGAAAGGCATTAATGCGACGATTCGATTTCTTTTGCTTTCATGAATTTCAGTTTTTAGAGAGTAGTTTTCACTTAACTCTTTTACAATCTTTTCAGGACTACCCAAATAATCAACGATGGCTTCATGTTTTAATCCTTTTTCAATGCCGTCGTTGTACATTTGATCATAATCAGCGATAATGTCGTTTAATTCGCTATCGCTCACATTATAAATCTCGAGTCTTGTTTTAATTTCATTTAAATATTTATTTTTCACGTTGATTTCCTCCTAAAATGTGGAATACCCCTTCAAGAAAAGTTGTCCATTCCTCTTGAGATTCCTTCATCCGGTCTTTCCCTTCTTCAGTGATGGTGTAGTATTTTCTTGGAGCGGCAATTCCTGTCGTCTCCAAGTAAGTGTCAAAATATTTCTGTGTAGTGAGTCTTCTAAGAATAGGATATACCGTATTCTCATTGACGTCAAATTCTTTTGCCATGGCTTCAATCACTTCGAATCCATACATGTCCTTTTGTGATATGAGACTCATGACACACATTTCAATAATTCCTTTTTTGAATTGTGAATTCATAGAATCCTCCTTACTGTGCATTGCACACTAAAAGAATAACATGATACTGTGTAAAACACAATAACTATTTTTAACTTTTTTTAAAATTACATTTATTTCACCCTGTGATATAATGAATGTAAGATAGAAGGTGGTATTTTGGAACTGAAATTACAAACCCTTGAGACCGAAAGACTCCTCTTGAGAAAACTGAAAGAAACAGATTATTTAGATTTGTTTGAAATCCGTAGCGATGAGTCCTTAAACCGTCATATTGATGTCCAAATAGAAAAAACGATAGATCAAACCCTGAAGTACATCGAAAAAATAAATGTTGGAATCGTGGATTCAAAATGGCTTTTATGGGGAGTGGAAGAAAAACTTACACACCATTTGATCGGAACCGTTTCACTTTGGCAATTCAAAGATGATTATAAAGTATGTGAAATTGGTTATGTGACTCAGACGAAGTATCATGGAAAAGGGTATACAAAAGAAGCAATAGAAGCTGTGTTGACCTATGGCTTTCAGAAGTTGAAGTTAAAACAGATTAATGCCTATACAGAAATTCAAAACGAACCCAGCAATTTAATGCTTCAACGTCTTGGTTTTGTATATTTAGAAACCATCGAAGAAGAAGGATTCCATAAAAAAAGAACTTTCCATATGAACGTCTACAAAAAAAGCCATTGAATTTACAATGGCTTTTTTAATAGATAAATCCCTTTTTCGACTTCTGAAAATCCTCTGTCGAGATACATTTTGGAAAACCCTCTGTAGTTATGCTCAGGGACTTTTGAGTCTCTTGGGAGTGCAAGTACAGCGTGATATCCCTGCTCAAAGAAATACGCAATAGCATGATCGAGCAATCTTGATGCAACATGTTGATTCCGATGTCTTTCTTCGATGACGAAACAAATGACTAGTCCAATTTGTGAATCTTGGTATTGTTCGGGAAGACCCTCAATGATTCGTGGGTAATTCAAGACAGAAGAAGCGTTAACCCATCCGATGCAATCATCATCTTCGTATGCCAAAAATCCGTGCATTGATCCTTCGAGGATCGCGCTAATCGCGTCAGCGCGATTAAACATTGCACTCCTTCGATTCCATTCGTCCATCGTACAATTGGTGTGGTAAAACCTGCAGAAACAATTCCCCCACTCTCTCTGATGCCCGAAATTGTCGGTTTCAAATAACTGAAAGAAATCTTCTTGGTTGCTCAAATGAAGCGGTCTTATTTCAAATGACATAATATCTCCTCCCTACTATAATTATACTACATCAAAAGTGTTTTGAACAGCGAACTGAAAAATGAAACTTATCTTTACGAATGTGATTTTTTCTTATATAATATTCAAGTATCTAGAAGGAGAACGACGATGGACAAAGATCAAGCACTTCAAAACACCTTGAATCCTCAAACTGAAAAAGAAGTTCAAAGAAACTTAAGGCTTGATTTGCTAAGGCAGCGAAGAACTAGAATTTCAGTGATGAGTGTGCTATTATTGGCGCTTGTTTCGACTGCGGTGTTTGGTACGCTTGAAAATCCTTTGGAATATACTTTAAGCAATATCGGAAATTTCTTCAATTACAGGTGGCTTTTTATCGTATGGGCAATTGTCACTGGGATTGCGATTCAATCAAGTATGCTTGCACTTTTTCAACTTGAGGAATATTACAAGAAAATATCCTATGTCTACGTCGGGATTTCTGTTTCAATGTTGGTGTTGACCGCAATCACACCTGCATTAAAAGACATTTATCCTTTTTGGCAAATCGTCCACACTGCTTTTTCCGGACTCCATGCTCTATTCTTGTTGTTGGCGATATTTCCATTTTTGAAAAGGACCTCCAATGAAAATCCAAGATTAAAACGAAATATCAATGTCTGGTTGATTGTAATCTGGGGCGGAGGTATTCTATCGATGGCTGTTCTGGGGAAAAGCGCCATTTTTGAACTATGGTTCTTTATCGGGATGATCTTGTTCTTGCTTTATCTTTCTTTAATACTATTTGAAGAGAAAATCGTCAAAATGAGTGTTTCATATATGAGAGATGAAGCGGATTTGAATCTTGCCATCGAAAAATTATTCATCAATAAGAAATTCTAATCAAGTAGTTAAATGAAAGATGTTGATACACATTCAGTTTGCGGATATTACATCTTTTTTTTGTTTTCTTTAATTGAGTCTATTATTACACCCAATTGATATCTCATATTTTTGCTTAATGGTATTCATAATTAACCTGATTGTGTATAATAGAGTCATCTTTACTTTTGAGGGAATCTATGAAGAAGAAATTTGTGATGCTACTTGTATTTACTGCCCTTCAGGGACTCATACACAATATTGGACATCCAGTTACTCCAAGCCTCGTCATGGGTCTGGAAATTCCAGACTATATGTTTGGCGTTTTTTTTGCGACGATGTCGCTTGGGTTGATGATTGCAAGTCCAATCTTTGGCGCATGGGGGGATAAGCATAAAAAAAACAGATTAATCTTCTATGGATTACTCTTTTATAGTATTGGTCAAGCCGGATTTGGAATCTCAGGAAATATGTATTGGATGGTTTTCTTCAGACTGGTTTCTGGACTTGGAGTATCGGGAATCGTTACCTTGTTTGTAAGCTATGTGATAGAGATTTCCGAAAAGGAAAACAGAGCGAAGAACCTTGCTTTATTCGCTGCGACACTGACACTTTTTGCAAGTATTGGATATAAACTTGGCGGGTTCTTAAATAACAGTCCATATTTCATCAACTTACTGCATACAGACGTTTACGCAAACATTTTTATCATCCAAGCTGTTTTAAATACCGTCTTTGCATTTTTCATTTTGATTGCATTAAAAGAAGACAAAAAAGAGGTAACTCTCGGTAGAAGGGTAAATCTATTCAATGCTTTAAAGAATATGAAAAAACTAGATTTTTCATTTATTTTGTTTTTGATTGCGGTTATGTTTATATCTATGGGCGCGACAAACCTATCAAAATATATTGATGTCTATTTCATTAAACTTAGTTACACTTCGGATCAACTTGGAAATTTCGTGATGGTCACAGGATTCGTGTCAATCTTCTCCAGTTTAATTTTGGTTCCTATTTTTGTGAAAATCAAGAAAGAACTATCAGTGATGATCTTTATTCAAATTGCAAGCGGACTCATCGTTTTGTTTGTTTTCCGTCAGTCAAGATTTCTGCTATTTATGTACACAGTTTATAATGTGTATGTATTGATTCGAGCCATCTATGTGCCTTTCGAACAAAATTTCATCAGTGAATACGCAGAAGAAGGGACGATGGGGACAATCATGGGAATTCGACAATCTTTTGTTTCTGTGGGGATGATTATCGGGATGGTACTTGGCGGATTTTTATATGACTTGAAGCCTTTACTCGTCTTTGATGCTTCTGCAGCAATGTTTTTCATTGCATGTGTTTTATTTGTGGTTGTGTACCAAAGATTTAAAAATAAAGAACAGAATGAGGCAGCTGAATAAGCTCTTCATTTTTTGTTTTGAGAATAGATTTATTGCTGGTTAGAGCGTCGAATAAAAACCTATAATTACTTTATAATTTGGAGTTTTATTTGTGAAATCTTTGTATAATTTTAAAAAGAGTAGTTCAAACAGTGGAAAATCTGGTAAAATAGCGCTTGTAGGCAAACTAGCGAGGTGGTACTTTTGATTAAGAAAGTCAGTAATTACAAAGATTTGAAGACCTTTATTTACTTTGTTAAACAATTATACGGTCACGATTCAAGATATCCTTTCCCCATCTTTTTCGTCTTGAAAAAGGAACTGAAAAAAGAAGTGCTGATCGAGAAAAACTATACGGCATTACTTTCCATTCAAAACGGAGAAGTAAAAGGACGGATTTTGTACACCGTCGATTCATCGAAAAAACATAAATCTCAGATTGGATATTTCTCGTTTTTCGATGCTTATCAAGAGGTCGAAGTCGCTAGAGAATTGTTCGAGTACATGGAAAAGGACTTGATTTCAAGGGGAATGAAGTATGTGGAAGGAACTTTTGCCCCTTATGATCCAGATACTAGAAGAGGAATTTTGGTCGAAGGATTCGACATTGATCCAACGATTATGACATCTTACAATGCGCCTTACTACGGTGAGTTAATTGAACATTCTGGATATTCCAAAGCGTATGACACTTTCAGTTTAGAAGCTGAAATCAGTGATACGACTGAAAAAAGAATGAATACTCTCGAAACTTATTTCGAAAAAAGATTCAACATAAGGATTGACTCCATCAGTTTTAAACATATGGACAAAGACATCCAAGACGTTCACACGATCTTGAAAGAAGCTTCAACTGAAGTCAACTACCAAGAGGCGCCTTCGATTGAATTGATTGAAAATGTTGCTAAAAGCATGAAAATGTTCATCAATCCGGACATCATCAAAATTGCAAGAGTAGAAGAAACAAACGAACCGATTGGATTCTGTTTATGTCTTCCTGACTACAATCAAGTTTTCAGGAAAACGAAAGGCAGAATCAATCCCATTGAATTGCTTAGAGCAAAAAAAACGATTACGACCGTCAGGGGCGTAATGCAGTATGTTGTTCCAAAATATCAAAACACCGGGCTCATTGGCGTAATGTTCAAAAAAGTATATGACAATTTTAAACCGCTTGGTATCACTCGGTTCGAAGCTGGAACAATCTTAGAAGAGAACCCCAAATCAATGGCTACATTCTTTAAATTTGGCGGACACATTACAAAAACCTATCGGATTTATGGAAAGGAACTGACAAAATGAATTTCTATGACATATTGCAAATTATAGCGATATTTACAATTCCGCTACTTATTATCAAGTATCATCAATTTAAACTGACAAAACTCATTGGAACCATCGGAATGGCTTATTTGCTAGGTATTATCTGGTCTTTATTCGTGTTCCTCTTCAATAACATTGGGTTGACAATCGTACCGAATGAAGACATTGGACAAATCGGCGGATATGTCGCAATCTCAATCGCCATTCCTTTACTTTTATTCTCTGCGAATTTAAAAGAAGTCAGAAAACTATCTAAGACTGTATTGATTTCATTTGGATCTGTAATCGTATCAGTCATTATCGTCACGACGATTACATATTTTGTATATGCTCGCAACCTTGTACATGGTGGAGAACTCTCAGCCATGGCGATTGGACTATATACAGGCGGAACCCCCAATCTAAATGCCTTGGCAAACATCTTCCATCTGACCGTTGAAGAGATCAGCATAGCCAACTTCTCTGATATGATGATTGGTGCGGCATTTTATGTATTCTTGCTGATGCTTTGCAAGCCACTCCTAGACAAGTTCCTCAAAACGAGTAAAAAGGAATCCTACTTGAAAAGTTCATCAGACATTCAAAACACGGAAGAATTGAATCTTAGAGACTTAAGCCATACAAAAAAACTCTTTAAAGCTTTTCTTCTTGCATTTGGAATGGTTGTTATTGGCGCAGGAGTCGGAATTTTGATTTGGGTGCTTAACGGGTCCCAACAAGGCACGATGACCGATGTTTTAGTGCCGGCTTTAATGATTACAGTTACGATACTGGGTATCGCCGCATCCTTCTCAAAAAAAGTTCGAGAAATCAAAGGAACCAATCTTTTAGGTCAATACATGATTCTCGTATTCTCTTTCGCAATTGCGTCCTCCATTGACCTAACAAGACTTTCAAGTACATTTGGACAAGTGATATTGCTTTACGGAATCATTACGGTAGGTGCCTTTGCACTCCACGTCGTATTTGCCAAGATATTGAAGATTGATACGGATTGCACGATGGTGACTGCGACTGCAGGTATTTATGGACCCGCATTCGTTCCGGCAGTCACAAAACAGATAAATAATGACGAATTAACGGTTCCCGGATTGATTTGTGGATCCGTCGGATATGCGATTGGAACATTTTTGGGAATCTTGCTCGGATTGCTATTTATCGTTTAAATCAAAAGATGAAGTCTTAATGATTTCATCTTTTTTCATGCAATATTCCCTCCCACTGTTTCTCAACAACTTCAAAAAGTGTATAATGAAGGTAGGTAGGTGACTCCATGAAAAGAATATTATGCATTGGTGGTGCATCTTGGGACACGATCATTCACATGGATGAGTTTCCCGAAAAGCATGCTTCAACCTTGTTCGCAAAGGAATCTTATGAGACGGTGGGATCGACTGGCGTAGGTAAAGCATTGGCTTTAAAAAGGCTTGGTTTTGACGTCGTCTTCCATGCTGTTATCGGATTTGATGATGAAGGAAAGAAAATTATTGATTTGATGAGTCATGAAGGAATTAAGTTTATCTATGATATTGATTCCTCTGGTACTGAAAAACATACCAATTTGATGAATGCAGAGGGCGACCGGATTTCAATCTACACAAAATCACTTTCCAGTAAAATTCAAATCAACTATCCAATTCTGCTAGAAGAAATCAAAAAGGCAGATATCATTGTTTTGAATATCATTCCCTATACGAAAACATTAATACCTTACCTCAAATATTCGAACAAGGAGATTTGGGTTGATATCCACGATTTCGACGGCATCAATCCTTACCATCAAGACTACATCAAACTCGCAACCATCTTATTCGCGAGTTCAGAAAAGCTACCTCAACCGATCGATTTCATGATGGATCAAATTGATTCTGGGAAGCAGTTGGTTGTGGTCACAAGTGGTAAAAAAGGATCTACTTTACTTGGTGTCAATACAGAATTTCTAAGAGAAGGAATTTTACCAGGAATTATGGCAGTAGATACCAATGGAGCCGGTGACAATTTCTTTGCTGGCTTTCTCTATGCATTTTCCAAAGAATACCCGCTTCAAAAGTGTTTAAGGATGGCAACGATTGTCGCAAGTAGCGCTGTTGAATCGAGACAAATCGTTTCACCGAAACTGTCTGTTTCATGGCTTGAAGAAGTCTACATTGCCTTGTTTTGATTCAAAAACATACAATTGAACTCATCCAATATAAAAACTGTTTTGTTAATTGTGAATTTTGTGATAAAATGACAGAACAGGTTTATGAGTATTTAAAGGAGATGACCCTAGTTGAAGGAATCTTTTGATGTAAAGATTTTCGCCATGAGCGACACACATGGAGCCTTACTCAATCAAAATTACGCAGACAACTCCAAAACGCCTTATGGCATTTCAAAACTCTACACTTATATCTTAGAAAACAGAGACAAGGATTCTGTTTTAATTGATTGTGGAGATACCATTCAGGGCAGCCCGCTCATGTATTATCATCAACTCCATAGAAATGAATCTCAAAACCCTGTCGCAATGGTCTATAATCATATTGGAGTCGACTATTTCATTCTAGGGAATCATGATTTAAACTACGGAAAAGACTATCTATGCAATTTTATTGGTAATTTGAATGCAAAAACGCTATCTGCGAATATTATTGAACAGAATGATACTTCCTATTTTGGGGTTCCATATGACATTATCGCCTATCCTAACGGTATAAAAATAGGATTGATTGGATTAACGACGGATTACATTCCCAACTGGGAAAGAAAAGAAAACATTCAAGGTCTTACTTTCCTGTCTCCCATCAGTTCTTTGAAAAAATACATCGCTGAATTAAAAAAAGAAAAAGTAAATGCGATTATCGTCGCCTATCATGGTGGATTTGAAAGCGATCTTGATACGTTTGAACCTTATGTGCAAGACACGCTTGAAAATGTTGGCTCTAGAATCCTAAAACAGTTCTCAGACGACATCGATGTCTTTTTAACAGGGCACCAACATCGTTCCATTGATAAAGTTCATGGTAACACTGTTATCATTCAACCTTCTTCGAACGGAAAACTATTAGGAGAAATCAACCTTCACTTTGAAAAAGAAGAGAATTGGGTACTATCAAAGAAAGACCATCGATTAGTGTCTGCCTATGATTATCCTTCTGACCCCTCTGTCGAAAAACTAGTGGAGGATTTGCTAGATAAGACCAACGTCTTTTTGGATGAACCCATTGGATTCGTTCCAGAAAATGATTTGAAAGTCACTGACACATTTGAAGCCAGACTGAAAAAACATAAAATCGTGACGTTTATAAACCAAGTCCAATTGTCCGCCACAAAAGCGATGATCTCGGCCGCTTCGATTGGAAATGAAGTTACAGGATTCGAACAATACATCTCGGTTAGAAATGTATTAAGTACGTATGTGTATCCAAATACGCTCACAGTTGTTAAAATCAATGGAAAGTTACTTCGAAAGGCTCTCGAGAAAAATGCAGAGTATTTTGTGTTGCAGGACGGAAAAGTAGCCTTTAATCCAAGGTATGCCTATCCAAAAGTAGAACATTACAACTATGACATGTTTGATGGAATTGCTTACTCAATCGACCTAAGGAAACCTGTTCAATCAAGAATCGTTTCTTTGAAATATGGCGGGAGAAATGTTAGGGATACAGATGAATTCACACTTGTTCTCAATAACTACCGTGCTAGTGGCGGAGGAGAGTTCGAGATGTATCAAGGACTTGAAATTGTCAAAGAGTTTCAGCTTGACGTTGCAGAACTGATGACTAATTACATCAGAGAAAAAAAGACGATTATTATACCGAATATTCAAAATATCAAAATCATTACCTAGGGGAAGGGATAATTCCCCTTTTTTAACCCCAGAAATCGAAGAAAACCATAGAAAAATAGTTTTAGAAATGTTATAATAAATGTTACCATTTATTTCTAAGCACTGTCGGTTTTGGTAAAAAACTGTTCAAAACGCGATAAATGATTATTTTTTTATATAGCAGATGTAAGCGTTTTTTAGGAGGGATTATGACACAAGCCGTCATCCTCGCTGGAGGATATTCCAAACGAACTGGCATCAATAAAATGAGCTTGATGTATCAGGGCATTCCTTTGATTCATCATTTGATTGACGCTTTTCTACCTGTTACTGACAAAATCATTGTGGTGTCAGGTCACTACCACGATGAATTAAAAAGCATCTTGCGTAAATATGACACCGTTGAAATTGTTCAAAACTTTGATTATCCTAAAGGGATGTTTTCCTCCGTACAAAGAGGTGTTTTGGAAACGACAGAAGATTTCTTCATTACACCAGGAGATTACCCATTAATTAAAACCGAGACCATCAAAGCATTGCTGACTTCAAACGGTAAAATTGCCGTTCCAGTCTTTGAAGGCAGAAGAGGCCATCCGATTCTGATTCGCAAAGAATTGAAAGAAGCACTCATTCATGAAGCGCCAGAGTCTAATCTCAAAGCATTCAGGGATCGGTTTGATCCCGAGTACATTGAAGTATTCGACTCAGGAATTTTACAAGACATAGATACAGTTGCAGATTATGAAGACTTAGTTGGAAGAAAGGAATGAAAAAATGAAAGTAAAAACCTATTTGAAAGCATCCAGCATTGATGAAGCTTATCAAGTATTGCAGGAAAGTACGGAGAATGCCATTCTTGGTGGCGGAGCCTGGATGAAACTTTCCACGAAGAAAGTGAATACCTTGATTTCTCTAGATGAACTAGACTTAAAGGGCATTGAAGAACAAGACGGATTCATTCGCATCAAGTCCATGACGACTTTGAGAGAAATCGAAACATCTCCACTGATTCAAGCTATTGGCGGAGGCGTCATTACGAATTCGCTCAGCCAAATCATGGGTGTGACGATTCGAAACATTGCAACGATTGGGGGATCCATCGTTTCCAAATTCGGTTTTTCAGATTTAATTCCTGTCTTACTTGTGTTAGATACGAAGCTTGTCTTTCATAAGCATGGAGAAATCTCCTTAAAAGCCTATTTGGAGTCAAAGATTGTCGGAAGAGACATCCTTGTTGAAGTTCTAATCAAAAAATGTGACTCCTTGGTTTTCTTCAAGAAAGTGAAAACCACTGCTCTTGATTTCGCCATTTTGAATATCTGTGTCGGAAAGACTCAAGAAGGATTCAAAATTGCGGTCGGCTCAAGACCAGGACTGGCAGAACTTGCCATTCAGTCGATGAATTATTTAAATGGGTGCCATACAGTAGGCGAAGAAGAAATTGCGAAAGCTGCCTTGATGGTTGTTGAAGAAATCCATTTTTCATCGAATCAAAGAGCACAAAAAGAATATCGTGAACAACTTGCAGAAGTATATGTCAGACGAGGACTAAAGGAGGTGCTTTCAATATGAAAATCAATCTTTTAATCAACGGACTGTATAGAAGCGTTGAAGTTGAACCGGGAGAGTATTTGTTAGATACTTTAAGAAAAATCAATATGATTAGCGTTAGAAGAGGATGCGACAACACGAGTTGTGGCGTTTGCACCGTTCTTATCGAAGGCAAACCTGTTCCTTCTTGTTCTTACCTTTCTGTAAGAGCTGATGGGAAATCAATTTTGACGGTCGAAGGAATCGCTGAAGAAGCTGAAAAAATATCTTCTTACTTTGGCGAAGAAGGCGCAGAACAATGTGGTTTTTGCAACCCCTCCATCGCACTCACCGTTTATGCCCTTAAAAAAGAAATCAAAAACCCCACCGACGAACAAGTCGATAAATACTTGGTCTCTAATTTATGCAGATGCACGGGATACATCTCTCAAAAAAAGGCCATTAAGAATTACTTGGGGGACAAATCATGAAAACAATCAATCAATCATTCCCGTCCGTAGACGGAAAGGGAATCATGATGGGCAGAGTCGCTTTTACAGACGACTATGCGCTTCAAAATTCCTTAATTGTAAAAATCTTAAGAAGTCCTCATCCCTATGCAAAAATCAAAAACATCGACGCCTCGAAAGCTTTAGCACTCTATGGCGTTGAATGTGTTCTTACGCATAAGGATTTTCCTCGAATTCCGTTTACAAGAGCAGGACAAGGATATCCTGAACCCTCACCGCATGACAAATTCATTTTGGACGAATACGTCAGATACATTGGTGACGAAGTCGCAGTTGTCGCTGCTGTCAGCAATGATATCTGTGAAGAAGCCCTTTCTTTGATTGAGGTTGAATACGAAGTCTTGGAGCCCGTTTTGAATTTTGAAACCGCCTTGGATTCAAAAAACATTTTGCACCCAGAACCAGAAATTCATGAAATGTTTCCAATTGGGTTTGATCCAAAAAGAAATCTCGCTGCAAGTTATCATATGCACATTGGTGACGTTGAAAAGTCTTTGAAAGAGTGTGACGTTGTCGTAGAACAATCTTTCTTTACGCAGGCTCAGCAACACACCGCTTTAGAACCACATACCGTCAACGCCCAAATGGACTATCAAGATCGTCTTGTTTTGTATTCTTCAACCCAAACGCCGTTTCATGTCAGAAGAATATTGTCTCAAACGCTTGGAATTCCATTAAGCAAAATACGGGTCATCAAGCCACGCGTTGGCGGAGGATTTGGTGGCAAGCAAGCCCTACATGGTGAAATGTTTGTTAGTTACATTACCTATAAAACCAAAAAACCTTCTAAAATCGTCTTTACGAGAAAAGAAGTGTTTGAATCATCATATACCCGTCATCCAATGCGTCTAGATATCAAACTCGGCGCAGACAAAGATGGCACGCTCAAAGCGATTGATTGTTATGTACTTTCCGATACTGGAGCGTATGGGGAACATGCACTTACGGTCTTTATGGTCGCGGGTTCCAAAGTATTACCTTTATACAATAAAGTCGATTCTGTCAGGTTCCATGGACATGTCGTGTATACAAACCACACTCCGGCTGGCGCTTTTAGAGGCTACGGAGCGATTCAAGGAAACTATGCTCTTGAATCCGCTGTTGACATGCTCTGTCATAAACTTCATATGGATCCAATTGAATTTAGACAAAAGAACATGATGAAAGAAAACGAAACCTCACCAATCTTTGCGATCATGGGCGAAGGAACCGAAGGAACCGCAATGAACATGGAGTCCTGCAAATTGGACTACTGCGTTTCACGCGGAAAAGAATTGATTGGTTGGGATTCGATTTACCCACATAAAAATGTATCCAAAGAGAAAATCCGAAGTGTCGGTATGGCAATTGCGATGCAAGGCAGCGGAATTCCATATATCGACATGGGAAGTGCAATCATTAAACTCAATGACGACGGATTTTACAATCTGTTGATAGGAGCGACCGACATCGGACAAGGGTCTGATACCATTCTCGCTCAAATTGCCGCAGAAGAACTAATGACTTCTCTTGATAAGGTGATTGTCTATTCTTCCGATACGGATTTGACTCCATTTGATACCGGGGCCTATGCTTCAAGTACAACATTCATCTCCGGAAACGCAGTCTTAAAAGCCGCTCGGAAAATGAAAGGTCTTTTGATTGAAGAAGCAGCGAAGGTCTTAAAGTGTGAAGAAGCCGATATTAATTTTGACGGATTCAACTTTAAAAACAAGAAAAATGAGAGCGAAATCAATTTGAGTCAGTTAAGCAACCGACTCACTTATAACGAAGATCAAAAACAACTCGTAGCGGACTCCAGTTATGTCGGACATAAATCTCCTCCGCCATTCATGGCAGGGTTCATTGAAATTCTGATTGATAGAGAAACCGGTGAAATTGAGATTGAAAATTATGTCAGCGTCGTTGATTGTGGCACACCACTCAACCCTAAACTCGCTCAAGGGCAAGTTGAAGGCGGCGTTGTTCAAGGAATCGGAATGGCGCTTTATGAAAATGTTGTCATCACCAGTAAAGGGAAAAACATTACTTCTGACTTTTTAAATTACAAAGTACCAACTCGTATGGAAATCAAGAAACTAGTGACCGAGTTCGCAGAGTCCTATGAATCTTCAGGACCCTTCGGAGCGAAGAGCGTCGGTGAAATCGGAATTGATACTCCACCTGCAGCCCTTGCAAATGCCATTGAAAATGCACTCGGTGTCAGAATGACGGATTTACCAATGACACCTGAAAAAATTATGAGAGCTTTAAAAGCGAAGGAGAAAAGACAATGAAAAAACATTTAACTACGATATTATTTTTAGGCGCAATCTGGGGCCTTTTAGAAGCAACTCTCGGATATGTGCTTCACTTCTTGCCTGCACTGATTTCTGGATCCATCATGTTTCCAATCGCAACACTCGTGATGCTTAGAACCTATCAAATCACAAATTCAAAAAAGAGCGTGTTCTCAGTTGCTGTTATCGCTTCATTGATTAAATCTGTAAACTTATTGATGCCAAATCTTTCAGTTTGGAAAGTCATCAATCCGATGATTTCTATTTTGGTTGAAGCGTTGTTGGTCGTCGCTGTATTCAGCGTTCTATCCTCTGAAAAAGTTCTTCCCAAATTAATTGCGCTACCTTTAGTAAGCATCGTTTGGAGAGCAATTTTCCTTGGAGCACTCACCTTGCAGCACGTAACGGGTGCAATGCCAGTCGCATCCCCATTAATTTCCAGCACCTCTGCCATGATTGATTTTGCGATTATAAACGGCCTCCTCAGTGGAGCCATCGCGACTCTGTTTTATTTCATCCATCAATTATGGATTCAAAAAGTATCCTTTAAACTTGCGACGAGCAAAATCGCAGCCACCTTTACATTTGCACTTGCGATTGCGGCGACTGTACTTGTCAATTTCTTATAGGAGAGCCATTCATGGATCTTATCTACGAGAAAATTCTGGAGTATAAAAAAAGAGGCGTTCCCATCTATTTGGTCTCAGCTGTTGAAAAAGAAGGCATGGGCCCAGTGGAAGTCGGAAAGAAAATGATTGTCACCGATTCCGGTGAATCTTTCGGCACGGTTGGAGGTGGCTCTCTAGAACATTACGCCATCAACAAAGCGAAGTCTTTATTTTTAACCCGGAAACCACTTCTTGAAAAATATGGATTAAATGAAGATAAGATCATTCCAGGCGTTCTCACTTTACCGATGGTATGTGGAGGCATTGTGACGTTGTTTTATGAATACCTTGGAGCGAAAGCTGATATTTTTATTTTTGGAGGAGGACATGTTGGCCAAGCATTAATCAATGTCTTGAAGACGATGGATTTCCACGTCGAAGTCATTGACGAACGTAAAGCCATCTGCGACAATGTCAAAAATGCGGACCAAGTTCACAATATGCCTTTTTTGGATTACATCGATACTTATGGGATTCAAGAATCTTCCTATATTGTCGTATGCACGCCATCGCATAAATATGACTATCACGTCATCAACAAGATTTTATCAATCAAAGCCAAGCCCAAATACATTGGAATGCTATGTTCACCATCCAAACTTGATGATTACCTTGACAAGACTTACGAAACCTTTGGCCAAGACGTCAATCTAAAAAATTTCTATGCGCCAATAGGTCTTGATACCGGAGGTGGAACCGTGGAAGAAATCGCGATTTCAATAACAGGTGAAATATTGTCAATTTATTACGGAAAAGAAGACCATTCGCACATGCGGGAGAAGAATCATGGTAAGTATCGTTACTGGGAAGATTAACTCCGGCAAGACGACCCAAATGCTCGCAAGATATTTAAACAATCCTGTCGGCGACGGGTTCATCAGTTTGAAGACAATGAAAGATGGACGCGTGATGAAATATGATCTACTTCAACTTTCAAACAACCACGAAACGCCATTTGTAGTTCATGAACTGGATTTATTGAACCAAGAAGTGGCTACTCAACTGGGTCCTTATTGCTTTTTGAAAGAGGGACTGGATGATGTTGAAAAGAGAATTGAACAAATGATTCAAAAATCAGTTGAGCCCATCTATCTTGATGAAATCGGTGTCTTAGAACTCAAGGGACAGGGCTTTTCGAACATATTAAAAAAACTTGTGGCTTCAAAACTGGATTTGGTTCTTTCAATCAGGCAAGACCTGATTGAAGAAGTCAAACGACAATTCAAGATGGAAGAGACAGAAATCTTAAGAGATATTTAGGAGATGATCTGATGTTTGACAAACGCATCCTACATGCGAATGTGTATATCGACTCAGGGTTCAAGAAAACCAATCTGTACATCACCGACGAACGAATCGCAAAAATTACGACAGATATCTTGCCAGCGGATAATTCAATCGACGGGACACTGAAATATGTGATTCCTGGACTGATTGACCCGCATACCCATTTCGATCTCGATTTGGGATTCATCAAGTCGGCCGATGATTTTAGATCGGGTTCTTTATCCGCGCTTTATGGTGGCGTTACGACAATCATTGATTTTCTAGAGCCGACAGGTAACGCCTCCGACTTGGAAAAAGCATATTACAAGAGGGTCGAACAGGCCAAATACTGTAAATGCGATTATCTGTTCCATGCGACGATTAAAAATCCCGATGGAGATTTAGAAGAATACGTTCTAAAAATGCTTGAACTTGGAATGCAGTCTTTAAAACTTTTCACAACGTATTCTAACTCCAGCAGAAGAACGTACGATGAAGATATCATCAAACTCTTGAAACTGTCTGAAAAGTATAAGTTCTTGCTACTAGCTCATATTGAAAATGATGAGCAAATCGATTTAAATCCCAAATACACCTATAAAGATCTCAGTGTTTCCAGACCAACGTTTTCTGAAACAAATGAAGCCTTGAAAATAGCTGAATACGTTCGGACGTATGGTGGATATTTATACATGGTTCATCTCTCGAGTGGCATCACGTTAAGAAGACTTCATGCAGAATTCAAAGACATTTTGAACAAACGATTCTTTGTCGAAAGTTGCCCACAATATTTCACCTTGACGAACGAATTATTCCGTCAAAAAGACGGATACTTATATACACTTGCTCCACCGATTCGATCCAAAGAAGAACAGGACTTACTCGTCAGTTTGTTTCAAAATGTTTATACCATTGGAACGGACCATTGTCCTTTCATGAAAGAAGATAAAAATCATCAGTTGTTAAAAGACATTCCTTTGGGAATTGGAGGCATTGAGACGAGTTTTGTCTTGATGTATCATCTCTTTAAAGAGCAAACGATTGATAAAATGACGAAAAATGTCTCAACCCTTCATCATCTTTCAAGAAAAGGTGTTATCAGAGAAGGCGCGGATGCAGACCTCGTCATTTATAAGCTTCAACCAGGATTCATCGATTTTATTCATTCCAAGTGTGATTACACACCTTACAAAGGAATGAAAAAAGATCTGTTTATCACGGATGTATTCTTAAGAGGAAAACAAGTGCTTAAAGGCGGAGAATACGTGATTAGTCGAGGAAAACTTCTAAAGGGAGAATCCCCCGATGAAATGCATCATTAGCGCAACTGTCTATGATTTTGCAATTGATTTCAAGGACAGAATAAATTAATGAGAATCTGTGCTTCCGTTGCGGACTCAGTGTCTCCATATGCCCGGTGAAGGCAATTACAGTATAAAGGAGCTGAAGAAATGGTAGATATTTCTAAATCCATTCCAAAAGTCGACTTGTTTGAGAAAACAAGTGGTGAAGCAATGTATGTCAGTGATTTTTCTTACGATGACTTACATTACGCAAGAACCTTAAGGTCGACAGAACCGAAAGCAAAAATCAAAGAAATTCAATTTCCAACGATTCCTGAAGGCGTCTTTATCGTAGATTATAAAGACATCCCTGGAAAAAACGTCGTTAAGATTATATTTGACGACCAGGAAATCTTTCCAACAGACACGGTGACTTATATTGGCCAACCGATTCTTTTGTTTGTTGGAAAAGACAAAGAACTTCTTGAAGAACTCATCAAGAACACCAAAGTCGTCTATGAAATCCTAGACCCTGTTTTCGCCTGGACAAACAGTGCTGTTCATAATCACTTTTCAAAAGGAAAACCAGAAGAGGCGTTTCAAAAAGCTTCAAGAATCATTCAATATCATTATGACACGTCCTATCAAGAACAAGCCTACATCGAACCTCAAGGTTTCATTGGGACGTATGATGATGGCAAAGTCACACTGATTGGTTCGATTCAATGTCCTTATTACGTCAAAAATGCCCTTTTGTTGGCACTTGACGCAAAAGGAGATGAAGTAAGAGTCATTCAAGCCACAGTAGGTGGCGCTTTTGGCGGTAAGGAAGAGTTTCCATCGTTAATGGCTTGTCAACTCGCAGTCGCTCTAAGAAAAATAAAGAAACCGATTAAAATGATTTACGAACGTGAAGAAGACATGATTTCCACCACCAAAAGACATCCTTCGAAAACATTATTATCCGCAGCAATCGGATCGAATGACGAAATCTTGGCGATTCGTTCAAACATCGGAATTGACGGCGGAGCCAATATTGGTTTAAGCGGAGTTGTACTCTCCCGTGCGATGATTGCAACGACGGGAGCCTATACGATTGAAAACATCGACAGTTCTGGTGATGTTTTCCTAACAAACACCGTTCCCAACGGTGCATTCAGAGGATTCGGTGCGCCTCAAATGCTTTATGCAATTGAGATGTTTATCGAACACATCGCAAAAGACTTAGGGAAAGACCCTTTCGAATATCGAATGAAGTACCTGGCAAAACAAGGGGATGCGACCTCCACAAACGGGAAGTTTAGAGATCCTATCATTATGCCTGAGATGATTGAAAAAGCGCTTGAAATCTCGAAATTCAAAGAAAAATCGAAAATATTCTCAAGACCGAATGTCATGAAGGGCATCGGTATGAGTTGGTTCTTGCATGGTTGTGGATTTACCGGAAGCGGAGAATCCACTCATATCAATGCACTCGTAAAACTTCATAAAACAGCAGAAGAAAACGTAGAAATTCTGATTGCGGCCGTAGACATGGGCCAAGGTGTCAGAACGACAATGCGAAAACTTGTCTCTTCAATCTTAGAAATTCCAATGGAAAAAGTGATCTATGATTTCCCAGATACTGACAAAGTACCGGACTCCGGTCCGACTGTCGCTTCTAGAACCATGATGATTGTTGGAGGGCTCGTTGCGAGATGCGCCAAACATCTGAAAGAAACATGGACTCCTGGAGAGATGTTGCTAGAAGAAAGATACGTTCAACCAAGCTACATTTTATGGGATGAAGAAACAATGACCGGAGATGCTTATCCAGCTTATTCATGGGGTGTCAACGTCGTTGAAGTGAGCGTTGATAAGGTAACTTACGAAGTGACGGTCGAAGAAATTTGGAGCGTCTATGATTTGGGAAAAGCGATTGACGAACGAATCGTCATCGGCCAAGCCGACGGCGGAATCGTTCAAGGCGTTGCCTATGGTTATTTGGAAGTCATGAATCATAAATCAGGAAAACTGTTGCAAAAGAATTTTACGGACTACATCATACCAACATCGATGGATACGCCGAAGATGACGACAGTCATCATCGACAATCCCTATCCGCTTGGCCCTTATGGCGCCAAAGGTGTCGGAGAACTGACTTTGGTCGGTGGTGCGCCGGCGGTTGCGAAAGCCATTGAAATGGCGATTGGCAAAAAAGTCTTTTCAATTCCGGTCACACCGGAGAAAATCATGGAGTTGATGAAACATGAGTAATATTACATTCAAACTGAACGGAGAAATGGTCTCCGTCGAAGGAAATCCGGGGGTTCGTTTGCTCGATGTCCTTCGTAATGAATTCAAACTAACTGGCATCAAAGAAGGATGCGGAGAGGGCGAATGCGGTGCATGCGCCGTATTGCTCGATCATAAAATCGTCAATTCATGTTCTGTTGTTTTAGCGAATGTCGATGGACATGAGATTATGACAATCGAGGGCTTTAAGAATTCTAAAAAATATCAAATCATACGAGACAGTTTCGGACATGCAGGTGCCGTTCAATGTGGATTTTGTACCCCAGGAATGGTAATTGCGACCGAATCTTTATTGAATGAAAATCCTTCACCAACGGAAGATGAAATCAAAATCGGAATGTCAGGGAACTTATGCAGATGCACAGGGTACCAATCGATTATTGAAGCCGTCAAAAGAGCCTCTGAGGACGGTGACGGATTATGGTAGAACAAATCATCGTAAAAAGTTTAACCGAAGCGTTAGAACGTCTTTCTCAAAAAAAATATATCATTTATGCGGGTGGAACGGATTTAATCGTTCAAAACCGTACTGTTAGCGAAGCGCCGATTCCTTTCAAAAATCCGGTTCTTTACTGCGCGAACGTCAATGAACTCAAATACGTCAAAGAAGGGGATGACTATATTTATATCGGCGCGATGACGACGTTGTCTGAATTGCTCGATCATCATGCCACTCCTCTCCTCTTGAAACAGGCAATTGAAGTAATGGCCTCCCCTGCAATCAGAAACATTGCAACCCTTGCAGGAAACATTGGAAATGCTTCTCCAGCCGGAGATTCTCTCGTTCCGCTTTACACTTTGAACGCTTTAATCAAATGCCAAAGTTTAAAGGCGTCGAAACTGATTCCGATTCAAGACTTTTTTGTGGGATTCAAAAAAACAGCTTTAAGTGATTCCGAAATGATTACTGAAGTCATCATTCCAAAGAACCACTTCACAAACTTCTCGTACCGAAAAGTGGGGACACGAAAAGCAGATGCCCTTTCAAAAGTATCGTTTGCCGGTGCTTATTCGATTGTTCACGATAAAATCTGTGATTTCAGAATTTCTTTGGGTGCAGTCAATATCAATGTCGTCAGAAGATTTGATATCGAAGCCAAACTGATAGGAAAAACAGTTTCTCAAGCAAGAAAAATGAAAGATCAAATTGTTGATCTGTATCTATCTTCAATCAAACCAATCAATGATCAACGTTCAAACATCGAATATAGAACTGAAATCTCTAAGAACTTGATATCTGCTTTCATTGACTCGCTTGATTAAATAAACGAAGGAGGACTACCATGGACCATTTGAACATTACGGAAATGACACTGAAAAAAAAGAAGGCGTCTTTGGTTCTTAAAAATGCCCGAATCATCAATGTATTTGATAAATCCATCGAGAAAGGCGATATCGCCATTCACGATGGTTTGATTCTAGGCATTGGTCATTATGATGGAATCGAAGAAATTGATTGTTTGAATTCGTATGTTTCTCCCGGATTCATCGATAGTCACGTCCACATTGAGTCTTCCATGCTTGTGCCGCACCAATTTGCACGTGTTGTATTACCAAAAGGAACAACCACTGTTATTGCGGATCCTCATGAAATCACAAATGTCTGCGGACTGAAAGGAATCGACTTCATGATCGAATCGAGTAAATTATCTCCATTGGATGTCATGATGATGATGCCTTCCTGTGTTCCCGCAACCCCTTATGAAACCAGTGGCGCTTTTGTCTCTGCAGAAGACATGACCGAATATATAAAAAAGCAATCCATTTATGGGCTTGGGGAAATGATGGATTATCCTGGTGTCATACAAGGAGAGCAGAGCGTTTACGACAAACTGAAACTCTTTGAAAATAAAGTCAAGGACGGACACGCGCCTTTCGTTACGGGAGATCGTTTGAATAGTTATCTTCTATCTGGAATTGAAACGGACCATGAGTCTTCAACGAAAGAAGAAATGATTGAAAAAGTAAAAAAAGGAATGTACGTACTATTGAGAGAAGGGTCCGCTACCAGAAATGTGAGCGCACTCGCACCGCACATTTTGGAATCCTTTTCCAGAAGACTTCTGTTTTGTACAGACGACTTGCATCCCTCTGATATCTTAAAATTTGGTCACATCAATCAAAATATCAACCTATCGATTTCACTCGGTGTTGATCCGATTACGGCGATTCAAATCGCTTCAATCAATGCGGCTAACGCTTATGGAATCAAACGCACTGGTGGAATTGCACCTGGATTCTTTGCAGATCTTGTTGTATTCGACGACTTGAATCACATTGAACCCAGGCAAGTCTTCAAAAAAGGTGTTATGGTCGCAAAAGATGGTCATCCATTGTTTGAAGAAGAACAATTGGAAAATGTTGAAGTTTTAAATACGGTTCATATAGACAGAAAGAATTTGAATTTGGACCTTCATTTGAAAAAGGACTTGGTTCATGTTATCGGGTTTGAACACAACAATGTCACGACGAAGAACCTCATTCGTCAAGTGAAAGTCGAAAATGGAAAATATATTCAAGAAAATCAACGCGATTTGTTGAAAATCGCTGTCATTGAACGACATTTTGCATCGCAGAATAAATCGATTGGTCTGATTGAAGGATACGGATTGAAAAACGGAGCGATTGCTTTGACGATTGCGCACGATTCGCACAACCTCATCTGCATTGGAGACAACGATTCTGACATGCTAAAGGCTATTGATGAATTGATTCGGCTTCAAGGGGGAATCTGTCTTGTCAAAAATCATCAAATCGTTGATTCTCTACAGCTCGAAGTCGGAGGAGTCATGACTTCGAAATCGGCAGAGTTTGTTGATTCTGTCTTGCAAAAAATGGAGAAAGAAATTCGAAAAATGGGCGTGAAGGATGACATTACGGATCCCTTCCTTAATCTTGCTTTTCTATCGCTCCCAGTCATTCCTTCGTTAAAATTAACCGACAAGGGACTCTTTGACGTAGACCAGTTCAAATTGATTTCTATAGAAGCAGGTGAATAACTTGAAATATGTAAAACAATACACTTGTACAATTTGCAATAAGAGTTATCCGAAAAACTCGAAGTTGTTGACTTGCCCTGCTTGCGGTGAACGTGGAATTTTAGACATCGAATTTGATTATGATTCAATGAAACAAGTTGTGAATCTTGAATACTTCGCAAACAATAAAAGATTTGACATCTTCAGATATCTACCTTTCCTTCCAATTGAAGGCAAATTCATTGATCAAACGCTTCGAGTCGGATGGACACCACTATATCGATCTATGCATATAGAACAAGATCTTGGTGCAGGGAAATTGTATTTCAAGGATGACGGTGTCAACCCGACCTCCTCACTGAAAGACCGAGCATCTGTTGTAGCCGCTTGTAAAGCCTTAGAAGAAGGCTATTCAACCATTTCTTGTTCCTCAACTGGAAACGCCGCATCTTCGCTTGCAGGCAACGCAGCGAGACTTGGACTGAAGAGTGTTATCTTCGTTCCTAAGAGAGCCCCAGCGGGAAAATTAGCTCAATTAAAGGCATATGGCGCAGAACTTATCGTTGTTGATGGTGATTATAAGGATACTTTTGAACTTTCCAAGCTGGCAATTGAAGAGTTCGGGTGGTACAATAGAAACGCTGCCATCAATCCGTTGATGGTTGAAGGGAAAAAGACCGTTGCTCTTGAAATTGCGGAACAACTTGGGTTTAAAGTCCCTGACTGGGTCGTAACGAGCGTTGGAGACGGTTGCACGATTGCAGGTGTCTACAAGGGATTTTACGATTTGTACATGCTTGGACTGATTCAAAAGATTCCTCGACTTCTAGGTGTTCAATCCGATGGATGCAACCCCTTCGTCAAATCGTTTGAATATCATGAACCTCTTCAGGAACAAGAAGAAAATACGATTGCCGATTCCATCTCTGTTGGAATCCCAAGAAATCCTGTGAAGGCGATGGACGCCATCACAAATTCGCTTGGGTGTTTCTTATCCACGAGCGACGAAGAAATACTTTTGGCAATGAAAATGCTTGGAAGCCAAGAAGGAATCTTTGCCGAACCCGCAGCTGCAGCATCGCTATCGGGCTATCTTAAAGCATTCCATAACGGAATCATTACAAAAGAGGACACGGTGTGTGTCATCATCACTGGGAACGGACTCAAAGATACCAAAACAGCTTTGTCCGCATTCAAAGAAACAAGGCTCGTAAAAGCTACGCTTGAAGATTTAAAAAAATACATGAAAGAAACAGAAAGGTGATTATCTTGAATAAAATACCATTTGGACCTACTTACGAAGAAATGCTTTACCCCTCAAAAATCGATTCGTCTACTAGAAAAAAAGCACTCGAAGCTAAAAAAGATGAATTGAATCCGCTTAATCTGTTCAATATCAATTGGAAGAATGAAGCAAACGAAGTTCACAAGATCGTTCTCCCGAAAGAACTTACAGGAGTCGAAGCGAACATCGTTGTTATGCTTGGAAAATATTTCCCTTCCGGTTCACATAAAGTGGGACCCGCTTACTCAACTTTGATTGAAGGTGGCGTCGACGGAGAAATATTATCAGGTGTTCATACCATCTTAGGACCCTCTACCGGAAACTTTGGAATCGGTGTATCTTATATCTGTAATCTGATGAAATATGATTCCATCGTCATCATGCCTGACAATATGAGCAAAGAACGTTATGACAGAATTCGTCGTTATGGCGCGAAGCTTGATTTGACACCAGGAACGGAGTCAGACGTTATTTTAACTTTGGAAAGAACCTTTGAATTGAAAAAAGATCCAAAAAACAGATCTTTAGCTCAATTTGAATTAATGCCAAACTATCGTTTCCATAGACATGTCACCGGCGGTTCCGCCGTGGAAGCCGTCAAGGGGATTGGAAACTCAAGAATCGCCTGCTACTGCAGCGCACCTGGATCTGCTGGTACACTAGCTGCAGGAGACCATATTAAAGAAGTATTCCCAGAAGCGAAAGTCGTTGCGCTTGAACCTTATGAATGCTCTACATTGTCTTCGGGTGGTGTAGGACAACATCGAATTGAAGGCATCGGCGACAAGATGTGCACTTTGATTCATAATGTATTAAATACGGACTTTATCGCCTTGATCAAAGACGACGATTCCGTCAGAGGACTTAAAGTCATTCATGACGGCGAAAAAGTGCTTGTTGAAAATGGTGTGGACCCCTTCGTCGCATCTTCAATGAGAGAACTTTTCGGCGTATCAGGTATTTGCAACATCATTGGCGCAATCAAAATGGCTAAATATCTTCGTTTAGGACCAGATGACAATGTTTTGACAATCGCTACTGACGGTTTCGACAGATATGAATCCGTATTAGAAGATTTAGAGAGAAGATACTTAGAGACTGAAGATTATGTTTTAAGAAGATGGTTTGTGGATGTTTATCGTAGAAACGGAATTGAAGATATCTTTGACTATCGAAGCAAAGAACAAAAGGAAAAACTGTTCAAACAAAAAGAACATGACTGGTTGAGATTCGGATATTCACAAGCGTATCTAGACGCCATGAGAAGCCCTGACTTTTGGAACAGCGAATACGATAAAATTCATCATTATGATGAGTTAATCAAGAAATTAAGAAAGGAATAACCATGATTCCATTTGAAAAGATATTAGAAAAAGCAGAAGGCTATAAAAAAGAAATGACGAAGTTTCTTCGTGACATGATTGCGATTCCATCCGAATCCTGTCAAGAAGAATTGGTCATTCAAAGAATTAAAAAAGAAATGGAACTTGTCGGATTTGACGAAATAACCATCGACCCGATGGGGAATATCATCGGACGAATTGGACATGGCAAGCATATCATTGCAATGGATGCCCATATCGATACCGTCGGAATCGGAGAAATCAAAAACTGGAAAGTGGACCCCTATCTCGGTGCAGAAGACGAAGAAATCATCCTTGGTAGAGGCGGATCCGATCAAGAAGGCGGAATGGCATCGATGGTCTATGCCGGAAAAATCATCAAAGATTTGAAACTTGAAGGCGATTATACGCTTTTGGTCACCGGTACCGTCCAAGAAGAAGACTGTGATGGTCTTTGCTGGCAATACATCATTGAAGAAGACAAAATCAGACCGGAGTTCGTAGTAATCACAGAACCCACTAGTTGTAACATTTATAGAGGTCATCGCGGAAGAATGGAAATCAAGGTTTCCGTCGCAGGAATTTCCTGCCACGGAAGTGCACCTGAAAGAGGAGACAATGCCATCTTCAAAATGGCTCCAATTCTTCTTGAACTTCAAGAACTTCATAAAAGACTACTTCATAATGATTTCCTTGGAAAAGGATCTCTCACCGTCAGTGAAATCTTTTCATCATCCCCAAGTCGCTGTGCAGTATCGGACGGATGTGTCATTTCAATTGACAGACGTTTGACCGATGGAGAGACTTACCTATCCGCAATCGAAGAAATCCAAAACCTTCCATCCGTCAAAAAAGTTGGCGCGACGGTTGAAATGTATGACTATGACAGACCGTCTTACACTGGTCTTGTCTATCCTACGAAAGCCTATTTCCCTACCTGGGTTTTACCTCGCGAACATGACGTGACGAAGTCTTTAGTCTCCAGTTATGAGGGCTTATTTAAAACAGCGCCAAAGGTCGACAAATGGACATTTTCCACCAATGCAGTATCGATAATGGGAAGGTATAATATTCCTTGTATCGGCTTTGGACCAGGACATGAAGAAGAAGCACATGCACCAAATGAAAAAACGTTCAAATCTGAACTTGTTAAAGCATGCGCGATGTATGCAGCTATTCCACAAAACTATCTATTACAAATAAAGAAATAATAAAGGAGAAACTATGGAACCACTATTTAAAGGAAAACATTTTATCACACTAGAAGAATGGACAAAGCCAGAAATTGATAAACTTCTGGAAGTCTCATTCCAAATGAAACATGATTTTTTAAACAATATTGAGACACCTTATTTAACCAACAAAACTGCATTTTTAATGTTCTTCGAGCAATCGACGAGAACCAGAAATTCAATGGAAGCCGGCCTTGCACACCTTGGTGGACACGGTGTCTTTCTAGATACTTCCAAAATGCAAATTTCCCATGGAGAGTCCGCAAAAGACACCGCAGTCATTTTGTCGTCTTATGGACACGGAATCGCCTGCAGAAACTGCTTCTGGGAAGTTGGAAACAAATATCTTCGCGAAATGGCAGCGCACTCCAGTGTTCCTATCATGAACCTTCAAGATGACTTATACCATCCGATGCAAGGGCTTGCGGACTTAATGACAATTCAAGAAGTATCGAAAACGACTCAAAACTTGAAAGTTTCAATTATTTGGGCCTATGCAACGACTCATAAAAAACCAATCAGTGTTCCGCTTACTCAAATCTTGTTATTCCCAAGATATGGAATGGATGTTACTTTAGCTTATCCAGAAGGATATGACCTTCCTAAATGGGCGATTGAAAAAGCGAAGAAGAACGCGCTTGAAAATGGTGGATCCTTCCACATTACACATAACATGGAAGAAGCCTTCAAAGGCGCTGACATTGTTATTCCAAAAAACTGGGGAAGCTGGGTTACAAATCAATCCACAGCCGTCGTAGACGATTTACTCGAAAGTTACAAAGGCTGGAAGTGTACAGAAGAGATGATTGCACTTGCTAGTCCTGACGTTAAATACATGCATGCATTACCCGCGGACAGAGGAAACGAAGTCGTAGACTCTGTTATCGATGGGCCACATTCGATTGTATATCAAGAAGCTGAAAACCGTCTACATACATCTAAAGCAGTCATGGCTATGACGATGGGAAACAAATAGTTAGCACATTTGTCTAAAAATCTGATTTGTAAGGAGGGATGATCATGAGAGTGTTTTTTGCACTTCTTTTTGACCCGACGGTCAAAAATCATATCTATAAAGAGATATTTCTTCTCAAAAACAACACCGTTGATGGCAAGTTTTCTGAAAAGAATAATTTGCATCTGACCGTTGAATTCATCGGAGATGTTGATCAAGAAGGTCTACAAGTTCTCAAAGAGATCCTCCATTCCATTTCATTTCCAGCATTTGAAATTCAATCGACGGAGCTTGGATGCTTTTACAATAAATCAAATAAGGCTATCCTTTACCTTGGCATCCATCCACTTACGACATTATCAGAATTAAACACGCTCTTACGGAGCAAATTGATTGAAAAAGGAATTTCTTTTCAAGACAAGGCTTACTCCCCTCACATCACACTTGGTAGGAAAGTGGAATTTAAAGAACAATTTTTGTTGAAGACCTTCAATTTTCCGACGATGATGATGCAGTTTACAAAACTGTCTTTGATGGAAAGCATCAATATCAATCAATCACTCGTGTACAGAGAATTGGACTCAGTAAATTTCGAATAGATTTTAAACGATAATGAATCAAAAACAGGAGACAATTTTCTCCTGTTTTTGTTTCGTTCGTGGCATAAAGATACAAGCTTTCCAAAAAAAAAAAGCAAATTCGCTGACAACCTTGCGATAATCTTGATTTTATGATAATATCAATAAAAAGACAGAAGCAAAATTCATCTTTTTTTTGTTTCTGAAATATCACAAAATACATTTATGGAGGGTAATACATTGAAGAAAGTATTGGTTATTTTCAACGTCTTAGTATTTTCTATTTTTGTCTTGTTTTTGACAGCATGTGATTTTTCTTCTACTAAATTAAGCAATATTGAAGTCGCAGGTGGCATAGACAAAAGTAATCAGCCTCTCGACATCAAAGACGTGTTCCAAAACGACTCTTCCGTTATCTATGTGACCGGAAGTATCAGCAATGCTCCAGCAAGAACCGTTGTGAGCATTGAATGGATTTATCTTGATGCGGATCCTGAGGTCCTAATTGACTCAGTCGATTTAAATGTTTCTGAAACGGATATGGATTTTGCCTTTAGTCTAACAAAACCAACTGCAGGCTGGCCTAGTGGGGATTATGAAGCTCGCATCTACGTCGACTCTACACTTGAAGAAACCGTATCGTTTAGTGTTGAAGCACCTGAAGTGGTTGAAGACACAGCTATTGATGACGTCATCGCTATTTTAGAAACCGGTGGTTATGTCATGGAATCAAGAGATGCAGATTCGATTGCATATTTCCAACTGAACATGGTCAATGACAAATACGATTTGGTAACGACAGTCGTTAGTTGTTGGTTAGGGTATGTCAACCAAGTCGAGCGTTGGGTCGAAGTCGTTCAATTTTCGAGCGAAAACGAAGCGCAAAGTTATGAGACAGCACTTGGCATCGAAGCGACGGAAGGACGTTTGGTCTATCGTCAAACGACCGTTGTACTCGTTACATATTCACAAGATACGATTGATCTTTTCAATTAATCGACGATTAAGATAGATAGGCGAATGTCTCTGACAATCGTCTTTTTTTTTGCAGAAAAAAAGAAGGAAATTCCTTCTTCTTAATACATAGTCTTTTCTTTTTCTTGATACTCATTGAATAAAGTCAAACAAGAATCGCGATGTTTTTCCTTTAAATCAAGAATATTCAAATCTTTGCGTCCGCCTTCGATGAACTGATAGATGAAATCATCGCGGAAGCCAATTTTGTCCGCATCTTCAGCGCGGCATCCATAGACGACATTTTTGATATTGGACCAAATGATTGCGCCTAAGCACATCGGGCAAGGGTAACTTGTAGTATATAGTGTACATCCTGTTAAATCATGGGTTCCAAGTGTTTTGCTTGCGAGTCTGATGGCATTCACTTCAGCATGAGCTGTAGGGTCATGGTCTTTTAAAACGGAGTTAGAGGCAACAGCGATGCATTTTCCTGTTTGATCAATGATTACAGCTCCGAAGGGGCCTCCGATATTTTGGTTCATGGTTTCTCTTGCTTTGTCTATCGCAAGATTCATAAGGTCAGAAGAAGTAGGTTTGTGAGTCATGATGGTTTCCTTTCCAATTGAATTTTAGAGAGTAGTCCTATTATACCTTCTTTGAAAGCCCTTGTAAATTCATTTACCAAAAAAAACGGTCTGTTTTCAATGTATTTTTGTGAGATTAAAGCATTGATTTCTCAAGACGGGCTGCAGTATGATAAAATAAGAGTATCGAAGAATTGATTGGAGGTCTCTATGAGATTTGTTACGTGGAATGTCAACGGAATGAGAGCCGTAATCAAGAAAGGATTTCATGAATTCTTTCTTGAGATGAATGCAGATTTGTTTGCGATTCAGGAAACGAAGATGAAGGAACACCAAAAGGAATTTGATTTTGAAGGATATTATGAGTTTTGGAATGAAGCAGATAAGGCTGGCTATTCTGGAACGCTGATTTATTCAAAGCACAAACCGATGAATGTCATCTATGGAATCAATGGCGGACTCTACAATGATGAAGGAAGAGTCATCACGCTTGAGTTTGAATCCTTTTATTTTGTGAACGCCTACGTTCCAAATTCAAAAAGAGATTTGTCAAGAATTCCTTATCGAGAAACGTTTGAAGATGAAATCCGAAATTATCTTCAAAAATTAGATCAGGAGAAACCTGTTATCTATACAGGAGATTTGAATGTCGCTCATAATGAAATCGATTTAAGATATCCCAAGCAAAACGAGAGAAATGCGGGCTTTACCATTGAAGAGCGCAGCAAGATGACCCAACTTCTAAATGCGGGATTTATAGATTCTTATCGTGAACTATATCCTGAAAAAATAGAATACACTTGGTGGAGTTATATGTTCAATTCTAGAGAATTTAACAACGGTTGGAGAATTGATTACTTCATTCTTTCGAGTCGTTTGAAAGCGTCGATTCAGGACGTTAAAATCAGAAGTGACGTTTTTGGAAGCGATCATTGCCCTGTTGTTTTGGAACTTGCACTCTAGCTCAAAAAAGTTTTACGTAATATCGTTTGACATCCCTTGCCTGAATCAATACAATAGGAGTGAACACTAAATTGGCGGTGATGGATTTGTCCACAATATTGAACTGGCTGAATGACCAATTGCTAAGAATGGTCTGGCTTGACAATTTGGTGAAGTGGTTTTTTAGTGAAGTGATTGGGATTCATTCCGATACACTTGCCTATTCTGCACTCACCTTTTTCTTTTATGATGTCATCAAGATTTTTATATTGCTTTCAGTCTTGATTTATATCTCTAGTTATATTCAATCTTATTTCACGGTTGAAAAGACGCGGAAAATCCTTTCAAAAGTCAAAGGAATTCCAGCGAACATCGTTGGAAGTCTTCTGGGGACGATAACACCGTTTTGTTCCTGCTCTTCGATTCCGATTTTCATCGGGTTCACAAAGGCGGGATTACCGATTGGAGTCACTTTCTCCTTTTTGATTTCTTCTCCACTTGTCGATTTGGCGAGTGTTGTCTTACTTGCGAGCATCTTCGGATGGAAGATTGCATTGCTATATGTTCTAGTTGGTATTATTTTAGCCGTGATTGGCGGTACGCTGATTACCCTCTTCAAAATGGAAAAATACGTGGAGTCCTTTGTGTACCAACAAATCAATGGCTCTGTTGAAGAAAGTGTCATGCTTACAAAAAAAGACAGAAGAAGATATTCACTTGACCAACTCACAGACATTCTAAAAAGAGTATGGAAATACGTTTTGATTGGTGTCGGAATTGGCGCATTGATTCATGGGTATATTCCCGCTTCCTTTATTGAAGCCGTATTAGGAAAAAACAATCCATTCTCGGTTGTGATTGCGACGATTGTCGGAATCCCAATGTACGCCGATATTTTCGGGACACTTCCAATTGCAGAAGCCCTCGTATTAAAAGGCGTGGGTCTTGGAACCGTACTGGCTTTCATGATGGCTGTCACTGCGTTATCTTTACCTTCATTGATTTTACTTAAAAAGGTCGTCAAAACAAAGTTATTAGTTGTATTTGTTTCAATTGTTACCGTTGGAATCATCATTATTGGATATTTATTCAATTTCATAACCCCACTTATGGGAATATAAGGAGAAAATATGGAAATCAAAGTCTTAGGCTCAGGGTGTGCGAAATGCAAACACCTATTACAAATGGTTGAATTCTCAGTTAAAGAACTCGCGCTTGATGCGAATGTGATATACGTCACAGATATGATCTCGATTGCGATGAGTGGAATCATGAATACCCCTGGGTTGATGATCAATGGTAAAATCGTCTCTACTGGAAGAGTTCCCCGTTTAGAAGAAATTAAAGAGATGTTGCTGAAAGGCTGATTATATGGATAAAGTCTTAATAGCTTTTGTTTGCACACATAATTCGTGCAGAAGTCAAATTGCAGAAGCGCTCACTACCAAATTCCACTCGGATTTTTTTGAAGCTTATAGCGGTGGGACTGAAACGAAAGACAGAATCAATCCCGACGCCGTGAGGATTATGAAAGAACGATATGGGATAGATATGGAAAAAACACAAACTTCCAAGTTAATTGACGCTTTACCTGAGGTCGATATTGTCATCACCATGGGCTGTAATGTAGACTGTCCTTTCTTGCCTTGCATTTTCAGAGAAGACTGGGGTCTTGAAGATCCAACCGGTCTTGAAGATGAGGCATTTCATCAAACAATTGATTTGATTTTCGAGAAAATTAATGCGCTTCGGGCAAGAATTCTTTCAGCGAAAATTACACTATCCTAAAGAAGTTAAGAGAGTCTCTTAACTTTTTCTTTTTGTAATGATATACTTAAAGAGTCGAAGGAGAATAACATGACCTCAAAAACACTCAAATGGATTGCGATTATTACAATGACGCTCGATCATATCGGGCTTTATCTGGTCTCTCCTGCACATCAGACACTTCTTTTAATTCTTAGAGGATTTGGGAGACTTGCCTTTCCACTCTTTGCCTTTTTCATCTCTGAAGGATTCAAACATACCCACGACGTAAAAAAGTATTTCTTAAGACTCTTGGTTTATGCGCTGATCATTCAGGTCTTTCTGACTATTTTTTACTTTGTGACTCAAGTGAATTACATGATCATCGGAAATGTCTTCTGGCCGCTCGTATTCGGGCTTCTCTCAGTTATATTAATTAAAGAAAATAAGATTATTCTGACGATTCTAGGGTTTTCTTTGATTATCATCGCCGATTTGATCGGATTTCCTTATGGAGGATATGGTGTAGCGTTAATCCTGGTCTTTACGTTTGTAAAACCTTTTGCACGACAAGTCTTTTATTCGGTGATTGTCCACTTAGCATATATTGCCTATCCAATTGCTTTACTCATACCTGGGTATGTTACGAGATATAATTTACCAGTAGAATCCATCCAATGGGTTGCGATGCTTTCTTTCATCCCAATCTATTTTTACAATGGAAAACTTGGCAAGATGAACAAGTATTTCTTTTATGTTTACTATCCAGTCCATCTTGCGGTTATTTTTGGAATTTCACTCTTATTAAAATAGGGAGGACTTTATGAATAAAGTATTTACTCCTACTCAAATGAAAGAAATTGAGTCCTATACTCGATTTCAAAGAAACATTTCTGAAGTTGATTTGATTAAAGAAGCAGGAATTCGAAGTTCAGAATTCTTTATCTCAGAAATGAAACCGAAGAAGTCAGAACATATCACCGTTTTTTCCGGTCCCGGAAATAACGGAATTGACGCGATCGAAATGACACTGGAATTAAAACGAAAAGGATTTGTTCCATTTTTGGTTTTAATCAGTCACGCGCAAATTGCTTCTTTAGAAATCACAAAAGAGTGTTTGCGTGTCTCAAACCTCGAACAACTCGAAGAACTGAAGTCCGTGATGGAAGAAACCGACATCTTTGTTGACGGTCTTTTTGGTACGGGGCTTTCAAGAGACGTCACAGGAATTTACAAAGAAATCATTCAGCGGATGAATGATTCTCATAAACGAATCTATTCGATCGATATTCCTTCTGGAATTGATGGATTCAACGGACTCGAAAGAGGGAGTTCCATTCATGCAGATGTAACTGGAATCATTGGATTTTATAAAACAGGCAATCTACTAGGAGATGCGCTTGATGCTTCCAAAAAAAGGATCATCGTCGAAATGGAATTTCTAATTCCTGATGACATCATAGGAATGTCGTATTTGGAAGAAGAAGTCATTCCCATTGTTCCAAGACCTCAAAAGTCCTACAAATACAATTACGGGAATGTGCTTTCAATTGGCGGTAGCCCTGGGATGTTCGGAAGCATTCAGCTATCCGCAATGGCTGCATTGCGATGTGGAGCGGGCCTTTCGACGATTGTTTTTCCAAAAAGGGATAAATCATCATTTTCTTTGGTCTACGCAGAACTAATCACAAAAACATATGAAACGATTTTTGGCTTTGAAGAAATCATTCGAAATTATACGGGGTATCTTTTTGGGCCTGGAATAAAACTCGGTAAAAACTCTTCAATGTATCTTCAAAAAGTACTAGACACGTTAAAGCCACTTGTCATTGATGCCTCCGGGCTCGATCTTATCTCCTTGCATCACGAACCAATCCAACATACTGTTGTTTTGACGCCTCATTTTGGCGAACTTGCAAGAATGTGTCATGTATCTTCTGCAGACATTATGGAGGACCCAATCAAGTATGCATCGTTATTTTCTGCTCTTGGCTATATTGTTGTTTTAAAAGGACCGGTTACTATTATGTCATACGGCAGCGAAACGATTCTCATTCGTTCTGGAAATCCTGGAATGGCTACTGCCGGAATGGGCGATGTTTTAGCAGGAATGATTCTTGCCTATCTGCAAAAAAAACTACCTCCTTTTGAGGCTGTGAAACAAGCGGTCCTTCTCCATTCAATGAGTGGAAATCTTGCAAGGGAAGAAAAAGGCGAGGATAGCTTAATCGCAAGCGACATCTTTGATCAAATACCTAAAATATTGAAAAGAGGACTTACTAATGAGATACCTGGATCTAGTTCCAAAAACACATCCAACCGCTAAAGTTTTTGAAACGGCCGTTGTGATTGGTGATGTGACGATTGAAGAAAACGTCAGTGTATGGTTTAACGCAACTGTTAGAGGAGACATGGCAAAAGTCATTATCGGAAAGAATACCAACATTCAAGACAATGCCGTTGTTCATACGAACACTGGACTTCCTACTTATATTGGAGAAAACGTGACGATTGGACATAGTGCAATCATCCATGCCGCAACCGTGAAAGACAATGTCTTGATTGGAATGGGCGCTATTCTTCTGGATGGTTGTGTTGTGAATGAATCTGCGATGGTTGGGGCAGGATGTCTCGTTCCTCCCGGAAAAATAGTTCCTGCAAGAACCCTTGTCGTTGGAAATCCAATGAGAATTGTTAGAGAATTATCGGATGACGAAATCAAATCGAATATCGAAAACGCAGGTCATTACTTGCGACTGATGAATGAATATGAAGAATAATCCTCTCGCTTTAGAACAAGAAATTCTAAAAGAAACCAAAGGATTTGTAAAAGAATTGCTCGAAAGCGATTCATCTGGACATGACTATGAACATATTTTTCGTGTCACGAATCAAGCGCTTACGTTAGCGAACAAATATCCCTGTGACAAATTTGTCGTTGAAATGGCAGCACTCCTTCATGACATTGACGATCCGAAGTTGAATCCGGAACCAACTCACAAAGTTGAAACTTATTTAAATCAAATTGAACTCTCACGAGAAAGAATAGAGAAGATATTATCAATTACCCACAACCTATCGTTTACAAAGTCAAAGAAGGGAATCATCGTTGACTCCATTGAAGGAAAGATTGTACAAGACGCAGATCGGCTTGACGCGATTGGTGCGATCGGAATAGCGCGTTGCTTTGCCTATGGTGGTGCGAATTCAAGACCCATTTATAAAGGCAGTACCGACGATGAATCCTCGATTGCACATTTTTACCAGAAACTATTGAAACTAAAAGATATGATGAATTTAGAAGAGTCAAGAAATATCGCTATAGAAAGAACAGCTCTGATGAATGATTACCTGCATGCTTTTTTTGAAGAATTAAAATAAGATTTGCAAGGAGAATGGTCATGAAAGAGAAAGCATTCAAAGAAGTAACGAACTGGATTTATGAATATGCGAGGCCCTTGGAACTAGCCCGATTCAAGTTCTTATTTGAAGGTGAAACGAAAGAGTCTTATTATAAAGAACTCAAAAAGTTTCAAAATGGAGATGGTGGTTTTGGCCACGGACTCGAACCGGATTCGATGAATCCCAATTCTTCCCCTGTCCAGACATGGATGGCCTTTGAGTATATTGAAGAACTAGGACTGAATAAAAACGATTCCTTAATTCAAGATACCGTTGATTATTTGATTAACACGTCCTGTTTTGAATTCGGATATTGGTTTTCTACGATTCCAACAAACGAGGACTTTCCTCATGCGCCTTGGTGGGGCTATGCCAAAGAAACGAGAATATGGGGTTACAACCCAACTGCAGCCATAGCGGGATTTATTTATAAGTACGCTGTCCGTAAACAGGATATTCTCTTTGCGAAGAAAATCATTCAAAGAGCCATCGATGATTTTCTCTCGGATCGAATTGACGAGATGCATGAAGTAAGGTGCTTTATCGAGATGTATGAGTCTATCAAGAATTCGACGGATTTTAAAGGACTGAGTGCGTTGAAATCCAAGTTAATTGAAATCATCATAGAAACCGTTGAGAAGGATGACTCTAGGTGGTTTACGAGTTACTGCGTGAGACCGTCTCAATACATTTATAAGAAAGATATGATTGGATATTTAGAACTGAAACCCTTGATTCACAAAGAAGCTTCCATGTATGAAAGTCAAAGAGGATCAGGTGGCGTTTGGGGAATCACGTGGGACTGGAATCAGTATCCGGAAGATTTCCAAAAGTCAAAAATCGCTTGGCAAGGAGTCATTGCCATCGGGTCATTAAAAAATATTTATCAATTTGTTTGATTTCACAAAATCATCTATGAATTGACACTGTTTCTTCACAATTGGAGAGTATACTTTAGTTATCTCAGAGAAACTGTAACAGCATTTTTTTCTCCTCTCCTATTTTATGTAATTACCATTTCTGAGACCCCGTTCGAAAACAATCATTCCCCCCAAATGACACTCAACATTTCCCCTTTTATTGAGATTTGTTCTTCGGACAAACTATGGACAAGCGCCAAATGCGCTTGTCTTTTTGTTTGTTGAAGCGTATAATTAATTTCGGTGATTATAATGGATGAATCTTCAAATAAAAATTTAGCTGTCAAAGGATTTCGGAATATATTTTTACTGGGGCTTGTCAGCTTTTTTACTGATTTGTCCACAGAAATGGTCGCGCCTCTCGTTACCATTTATCTATCCACTTTTGCGACTGTTGCGGTCATTGGAATCATTGAAGGAATCACTGAAAGCATTACAGCGATTCTAAAGAGTTATTCAGGCTATATCGGAGATAAATTCTCGAACAAGAAAATACTTGCGATTTTTGGATATGGCTCTACCGTTGTCTACAAAATCCTGCTGTTCTTTTCGTTTGGATGGGTTGGGGTTTTATTTGCGAAACTGATTGACCGAATCGGTAAAGGAATTCGAACGGCTCCAAGAGATGCATTACTGGCTGAAAGCTCAAACAATCAATTTGGAAAAGCATTTGGGTTCCACAAAATGATGGATATGCTTGGATCGGCTTTCGGTATCCTGTTTTCAATTCTTTTAATCTATGTTCTGTTGGGAAACAATGTCTCTCAACTCGCTACCGCAGATTATAAAACCATCTTTTTACTTTCAATCATTCCGGCACTCGCAGGTCTGTTCGCACTCATCTTTGTAAGGGAAACCAAACACCGCAAGAACGAACTGAAGAAATTCTCTCTGAAGGGAATCCATCTTGAAAAAGGATTGGTTTTTTATCTCGTCGTGATTTTCATTTTCTCGATTGGAAACTCAAGCAATGCCTTTTTGGTATTAAGAGTGAAACAAATCGGATTTTCGACGCTCGATGTATTATGGATGTATTTTATCTATAATGTAGTGTCAAGTATTGTAAGTTACCCCCTCGGAAAATTATCAGATCGGATTCCAAGAAGAAAACTCGTCATTCCAGGATACATTCTTTATGCCGTCGTCTATTTTGGGATTGCTTTAACGGAGTCGAGAATTTGGTTATATATCCTATTTGGCATCTATGGTATTTTCCAAGCCATCATCGCAGGAAGCGAAAAGGCTTATATCACAGAAATCAGCCCCAAAGATTTAAAAGGAACCGTACTCGGTCTTTATGGGACGGCTCAGGGCTTGGGACTATTCTTGGCATCTTTCCTCGGAGGTTGGCTCTGGGTTCAAGTGTCGCCTGAATCAACATTTATATTCGGCGGACTGATGGGCTTGCTCGCGGCAATTGCACTTGCTTTTGTATTTAGAATCAAAAAATCGAATTCATAACAAGGAAACATCTTTTTGTTTCCTTTTTTTCTTTTTTTTGGTAGAATAGGTGTATCGGGAAGTAGCTTAGCTTGGTAGAGCACTTGGCTGGGGGCCAAGGGGTCGCAGGTTCAAATCCTGTCTTTCCGACCAGAGGACATTAAAGCCGATTTCGGCTTTTTCTATTTAAGGGTTCAGGAGGGCTTTATGAAGGAATATAGCTTGCTCGAATTGATTGACGAATTAAATCAATTTACTAAGACATCTCATGATCTCACGAAACTTTACTTGGACTGTATTGAAGAACACAACCACGCAGGAAAAGCGTTAAATGCAATTGCCTGCGTGAATCCAGAAGCATTTGACATTGCGGATGCACTGGATAGAGAAAGAAGAGTCATGGGACCAAGAAGCCTGTTACACGGGGTTCCCATCATCGTTAAAGACAACATTAACACTTGTGACAAAATGAAGACGACGGCATCCTCTTTAGCTTTATCTGATTTATTCGCACCCTATGACGCTACAATCATAAAAAAACTGAGAGATGCAGGGGCCATTATTTTAGGAAAAGCAAATTTATCTGAATTTGCGTATTTCATGAGTTATGATAATATGCCAAGCGGATTTGGTTCTTATAAAGGACAGGTCATTAATCCTTATGATAAATCCATCGACCCGCTCGGGTCATCAACGGGCTCTGCAGTTGCCGTTGCGGCAAATATGGCACCCATCTCGGTTGGAACAGAAACGAACGGTTCTTTGATGGCACCCGCTCTTGCCAATTCAATAACCGCAATCAAACCAACTTTTGGATTGGTTTCAAGATACGGGATTATTCCGATTTCTCCTTTTCAAGACACAGCGGGTCCGATGGGCAGAAGTGTCAGGGACTGTGCAGTTTTGTTGCAATATTTGATCGGAGAAGACATAAACGATCCAGTGACGCTTAACCTTCCTAAAAAAACATATGATTTCATTCATGCATATGAGATCCCTCTAGAACACAAAAAAATAGGATTCATATCTTTTGAAAAACATCCTGTTTCCGAAGAAGAAATCATAATTTTAGAAGAAGCGAAGGAAGTCTTTCGAAAATTAAAATGTAAAGTTGTGAATGTCTCATTTAAACCTGAAGAAATGGCAAATGACAAGTCACTCAAGTATGAATTCAAGTATGCTCTGAATAAGTATCTTGATTCTGTCAAGGGAAGCACAAAAATGACGTCTTTAAAAGACATCATCGAATTCAATCTTCAGGACAAAGAAAGAAGAATGAAATATGGACAATCGATTCTCGAAGCGAGCGAAACGACTTCAGGAACTTTAACTGAACCTGAGTATGTTGAAATCAGAAAGGTACTCGTAAAAGAAGCCGCTCGTTTTCAATCATTGATGGAAGACAAAGGCCTTGATTGTCTGATTACGACAAGAAGAAGCTCTTACGCTCCGATTGGAGGAAATCCTTCCATTGCAGTTCCAGCAAAAGCATTGATTGATTTCACTCCTAGATCCCTTATTTTCGTTGGAAAACGATTTGATGATGAGCTCTTAATCAGTTTTGCAAATGCGTATGAAACAGCTACTTTGAAGAGAATTAGACCCATCTTATAAAGATTGAAACGGTGACAAAAGTTTGTTGCCGTTTTTTTAAATAACGTATTGTAAGATGGCTTCATTTGTTGTAAAATGAATGATTGGAAGGGGGTGGTGTAATGGACAAAGTCAAACTAAAAAAGCGAGAAGAGAATCAAAAACGCAGTAACGTTTTAAAAAACTGGTTCTCTTCTTTCTTTATGACTGTTGGCGTCGTCATTGTCGTCGTTGCCTTCGTTCCTAAGAGCCCTCAAGTCACGATAGAAAGCATTCAAGAATTTTCACAGGAAGTCCTTTATCGTGTCAATGTCGTTGATGAAGATTTAGCCATCATTGAAGATTCACTCGTCATCTCCTTAGAAAATCAGTTTGAACATTATGAGCAACCTTTAGTCCTTGGCGTAACGACCGGCGTTTTCAGTAATCTAACGGAAACGACGGTATACACGGTCAAGGTCCTCGCTGATAAAGGTTTTGGATTAGAAGTTCTTTCAAAACAACAAATTACGACGAAAGATGTATTGGGTGCTGGCGTCATTTCAAACTTATTAACGAGCCCACCAGAATCTCAAACCCTCAACTACCAGATTAGTACTTACGCAAGTGATCCTTTTGATGAAGTCCAAGCATTTTATTTGGATGTCTATACCATCAGTGAAAATGAGTTAGACCCCTACTCCTATCTACTCGGAAGATATCCGCTTCAAGAAGGAATCAGTAGTGTTGAATTATCTGGCATCTATTCTAGCAATCTAACACTTCAGTATCAAATCATTGGAGTCACGGATACAGGAGAACAAATCTTTTATGAATATACGTTCCATACGCCTGTTGTATTATGGGCGTCCTTGTATCTCAATCAAGTTACCTTCAATACTGCATCTTTCGGCGCTTATGTTGAAGTGATTCCAGGACTGGATATTCAATACGAAATCAGGCTCTATAGGCATGGAAAGCTCATCGATACGATAGATGTGACACCTCATGGGTTTGACGATCACATGCAGCAAGAAAGTAGTCACGGTTATACGTTTGAAGGACTCACGAGAAGTACACTCTACGACGTTGAACTTGTGGCAATGTATACAGACTACAACACTTACGTTTACACTGAAACCACCATTCAATCTTTAACATTTGAGACAACAAGGATTTATCAGTACACGGCTTCTGTTACTGAAACAGAGACGGGGTTTGTTGTTCAAGTGGATGGAATGGACCCAGACAATGTTTTCAACCAAGTGACCTTCACCATCTATCAAGGTTACGAGATGGATGGGGAAATGTATTATTACTATTACACTTCAACGACTTTCGATTTGTTTTATGACGGTGACAATTCATTCCGTCATGAAGTGATTGATAAGCAGATATTTATGTATTATAGAATCGTTGTTTCCGTCAATGATTCCGAAATTTATGAAGTATATCAAGACCTAGCAACCATAGAACATCTTTTAAATCATGATACAATCACCATTCATTAGGAGGAACATATGAAAAAGTGGAAAAATTATCAAAAGAATGAAAAAGTGCAAATTATTACCGTTACGGCAGTCATTACGGTGTTCTTGCTTTTGGGAATGCTCGTTCCAATTGTATTCCCTGGAACCGTATTTGCGAACATCATCAGCAATTCTGTCGGAAAGTTTTTTAACCTGATTGATTTCTTTACAAATAACTATGTTGTTCTGTTAGAGAGCCTCACGATTCTAATTTTCGTATGGATCCTCAATAAACTAATGTTGCTTATTGTAAGCGTCTTTACAAGAAAAGGCGCTAGAAGCGAAACCATTGGAAATCTATTGAAAAGTGTTGTGAAGTACCTATCCGTCATTATCGCAGTTTTCTTAATTCTAAGTGCTTGGGGCGTTCAAACACCTACATTACTAGCTGGTGCAGGAATTTTAGGACTTGCTTTAAGTTTTGGTGCACAAAGCTTGATTGAAGATGTCATCAGTGGACTTTTCATCATTTTCGAAAAACAATTCTCTGTTGGAGACGTCATTCAAATTGGAGACTTCAGAGGTGTTGTCCGTGAAATCGGAATTCGCGCAACAAAGTTTGAAGATTTGAATGGAGATATCAAAATCATCAATAACTCTGATATAAGAGGCGCCATCAACACTTCGAGCCAACTTTCAGTTGCGATTTGTCATATCTCAATTGGTTATGGCGAAGACATTATGAAAGTAGAAGAGATTATCAAAAAGAATCTCGACAATATCAAACAAGCCATTCCGGAAATCATTGAAGGACCATTTTACAAAGGTGTCGAATCCCTTGGAGATTCAAGCGTTGTGATTCGCGTTCAAGCAAGAGTCAATGAAATCAAGAAGTACCAAGCAGTTAGAGACCTAAACCGCGAGATGAAACTTTTGTTTGATAAATACAACATTCAAATACCTTTCCCACAACTTGTGGTTCATCAAGAAAGTAAATCAGAATAATCAAAACAAAAAATGCCAATTCAATTTGGCATTTTTTTCTTTTCATTATATATAAGATATGATATAATAATCTCGCATCTGGAGTCATAGCTCAGTGGGAGAGCACCTGCTTGACGTGCAGGGGGTCGGGGGTTCAAACCCCTCTGGCTCCACCATTATGATTATACTAAGTTTATAACATTTATAGAAACGGCTCAATTGAGCCGTTTCTATAGATTTTAGTAGTAAAAAAACACTGAATAACAGGCTGGTAGAAGGTGATGAGATTTGAAATTTGGATAAAAAGCATTAAAACATGCTACTATTTTAGCAAGTTTATTGATGAAAATAGAGTTCGTTGTGATGGGGTTTGAACTTTCGAGAAATCCGTGTTTTTCGTGCGGTTGATGAGACTTGAACTCTTTTGATTGTATTTAATTTTTTGATTGAGGAGTATATGGTAGGACTTAGTATATTTTTAACAATATTTTTGTTATAATAATATTGCTTCGTCGTGGTTCTTTTTGCATCATTTCGTTTTTTAAAAATGCCTTCAATAATCCTTGTGATTTCTTGTATAGCACACAAAAAGAAATTGTATAAGATTATATTAGATTAAATCACAATACAATTTTGAGAGCTTAATAGGGCTATATCGTGCTTTGTGCTCATGGACAAAATTTGACAATTATGATAGAGTGTATTTATCGTGGAGTACTGACTAAAGTAAGCCTAGAAGTAATAGGAGTTCGAGTTGATCGGATTCCTTTTTCTTTTGCAGAAAAATTGTAGTATTCAACTCGTAAACAATTACAGTTTTTGACATTTTAGACTGTAAGGTTGGAGTGGTGAAAATGAAAGGTAAAATGCCAGATTACTACGAAAAATGGCAAGAACAAAACATTCTTAATCAAAAGATTGCTAAAATCAAGACATGGTTTCAAAGAATTATACACAGAAGAATATCGCTAAAATATTAGGAATGTCTGAAAAGACTTTGATTAGTCTTAAGAAGAAATATCCCAAGTTAGATCACGCCTTTATCTTTGGTAATGATGAGTTGAAGTATCAACTTATGGATACAATGTTCAAAAAAGCTATTGGTTATGAATATGAAGAAACTCAAACAACGATTGAGGAAACAAAAACTGGTACTAAAAAGAAAATAGTAAAGTATAAGAAAAAAGCACAACCAGATATGAATGCAGCAAGATATCTGCTTATAATAAAATTTGGTCGTGACTATAATGATAAAAAGGAAGAAATCGATGCAATGTATGAGCGTTTGAGAAATAGAGAGGAAAAGTGCACGAATGCAAGTAGTGATGAAGAAGATATCTAGTCTTCTAGAATATGATAATAATCCAAGACATAATGAAGAAGCGATAGAAGCAGTTGCTAATTCCATTCGTGAGTTTGGATTCAAAGTTCCAATTGTAATATCAAGTGATAACGTCATCATTGCCGGACATACCCGCTTAAAAGCCTCTGTGTCGCTTGGTTTAGAAGAAGTGCCATGTATTATCACAGACGACTTAACCGACGAACAAATCAAAGCATTTCGCTTAGCTGATAATAAAACAGCTGAACTTGCTACTTGGGATTTATCTAAACTAGAAGAAGAATTATCTCATATAGATATGGATATGCTTCAGTTTGGTTTTGAGGAAATGGACGAGTTATTACCAGATAATGCAAGTGATGATGATTTTGACATCACTGATGAATTTCCTGAAGAACCATTCTCACAACAAGGAGACATTTATGAACTAGGACCACATCGATTAATGTGTGGTGATTCTACTGATTCAAAGCAAGTCGCAATATTACTTGATGGTTAAAAAGTCGATATGATATTTACATTTGAGTAGACATTTTTATATTTCCATAATATAATAAAACTATATACGGGATGATAAAATTGACATATGGTAATATTGTATGTCAATTATTTTTTTAGGAAGGAGGTGAAAACGTGAAGAAGATTTTGTCTCTATGTTTATTCTTTTTCGTAACGATGTTAATGGTAGGAAATGTCATTGAAGTTAATGCAAGTGCACAAACTGAAATATTCTACAATATGACTTCAGGGAACATGGAAGAAACTGATGAGTATGGAACTTCGACATATGGTAGATACAAATGGACTATATTCGACATGGATGAAGATGAAGAAAATGGATGTTATTATACACCAAGTACATACATAAAAATCCGACAACGATCGGTAGCTGGAGCAACAGGATATACTGACTACGTATATCCACCATTTGTAAATAAAACAGCAACTCATTACCATTCGACATATTACGGCGATGAAGACATCTATTTAGAAGTTACATTGTATAATATCAATGGAGTATGTGATCTAACTTTGATTTTTGATCCGGATTATTAATATTGTTTAGGGGGTGTTAAGATGATTGTAATAGAAAATCTATCGAAGACATATCATAATAAACATAAGCAAAATAAGAGTGTTCTAAATGCAGTTAGTTTGACACTCCCTTCTACTGGATTTTACACTTTTGTAGGGCCTAGTGGAAGTGGAAAGACCACAATTTTTAATATTGTTGGAGGTATAGACACTGACTATACTGGAAGGATTAGTTCTTTTGGTTATAATTTATCAGATGTCAAATCTCTAAACCAATATAGAAATTCTGTCGTTAGTTATGTGTTTCAAGATTTCAATCTAGTACAAGACATGACAATTTATGAGAACTTAGCCTTGCCATTGTACGTACAAGGGTATCATAAGAATGAGATTTATAATAAGATCAATGGAATTTTGGTAAAATTAGGACTTATTGAAATCACAGATAGTTTCCCTATGGAAGTCAGTGGTGGTGAGTTGCAGAGGATAGCCATTGCAAGAGCACTAGTTAAGAATTCCGAAATTATCATGGCTGATGAGCCTACTGGAAATCTTGATGAACATAATGCTCGAGAAATTTTAAAGATATTACACGAATTATCCAAAAATATGCTGGTAATACTAGTCACTCATAATTTGGAGTATGCTAATGAATATTCAGATAGTATTATTGAGATTAGTGAATTAAAAAACACTCAAGTAATTATTCCGAATACTATTCAAAACATATCAACTCAAAAATCAAATAGTACTAATTCTAGATTAGGTAAGTTTCAATATTTGTACCCATTAAAATACTTATATCGCCATCTTTTTTCTAGTTGTATTTTGTTACTCCTCTTTTCAATATTGATTTTCATTGCAATGGTCACATTGAAAGTTTCATCAATAAGTGAGACTCAAGTGATGGAGGAATATTTGGTTCAAACTGATTCAAATATTTATGAAATCCAGAGGGCTTTTTCCTCATCAACAGTTAGTGGGGATTTTACGTTAAGTACATCTAGATACTTTGAAGATGTCTATTCATTAAATGATGCATACAAGATTTTACAGGAAGAATACGGTAATTTGTTGATATCAAGCAGTATTTATTTTCTGCCTTCAAATGATGAATTAAAAAATGCATATATAAATTTTACTAGCGTATCCTCATCAACACGACTTAATCTGCTTAATATCGACTCTAGTCTTGAACTGCGAAATTTAGTTGGTAATATACCAGAAAGCGAAAACGAAATAGTTGTAACTGACTTTTTGTCTGTACTCATATTTGGAACTACGGATTCGATAGGACAAACTGTTTCAGCTAACCGAATAAGTCCATTTACTGATTTTATTGAAGTTAATTTCAAAATCGTTGGAATAATTCAGACTGATTATTTAGAAAAAGGGATTCTTGATAAAAATATTTACGATGCAAAATTCCATTATTCCACAATAGTGGGAACAGATGAGTTGTTTACATTTGATGAATCAAATATATATATTCAGTGCTATGCTCTTTCAAGTAGTTTGGAAAATCTTTCAGCATATTACGATAATTTACCAGTGAATTTCATTTTTGCAGATATATCATATAGTTTATATGGAGACTTCTATGATTCTTCCATAATTATTGATGATGGTATATTAGGGTCAATTCCTGCTACATATGACGAAGTATTAGTTAGTTCTGAAATCCTAGAAGATTTATTTGCTTATGATTTAGAAACTGTATATTTACTTGAAGATGGATCTATCAGTTGGAATGATTTTCTTCAAAATCATGATATTTCTGGAATTTCAATTACATACGATAATCCTGAGTCAGAGGAGTACTACCAACAATTACTTCCTAATGAGTTTTCGGTGGTAGGGGTGTTTCTTCCTGGAAGTACATCAATAGCTCAAAACAATCAAAGAATCATATTTAGTAGTAATTTAATACAATCATTAAATTCTGAATATCCATACTCGAATATTGGATTGAGTATCATATGGCCAATTAGTAATCCTGAGCAACTTATAACCGAATTAACCAGTGACGATTTTCTAGAGTTGCATATCGTTCGAATCCCTCATGATCAACAAATGATAATAAATGGTAGAAATAGTTATGCGATTAACATTGCTTTGCACGATTTACAATTTGAAATACAACCTTTATTAAAGAGTGTTTTAATTGTTACATCATCATTCTTGATTCTATTTTCAATTTTGAGTTTATCATTTTCTCTAAAACTAAAGACTAAAACATATGGAACATTTATATCTTTGGGAATACCTAAAAAGAATGTAATTTTCATGATTTGTGTTGAGTTTTTGTATGTTCTTACCATGTCTCTGGTAGTTTCCAACATATTGTTCTTGTTGATGAAAAATAGTATGTCCGAGTACATTTTCCCGAATGAAATCGGGTTAACAATCTTAGATTATATATCAAGCGACTATATCATGATTATCTCATACCTATTATTGTTTTTTGTTATATCAGTATTGCCAAACATTTTATATATTGCATCTCGCAGTCCTCTAAAAATAATTAGGACAATTAACTAGTTTTCTTTACACCGTCTATAATCCTTGTGATTTCTTGTATAGCACACGAAAACATAAAAAAAGAAGGGAAATCACATTAAATCAATACACATAAAAAGCAGAATAATTTTAACGATTATTCTGCTTTTTTTGTTAGGATTTTGTCTTTTGATTCAACAATCATTCTAAATGGATCCTTATGAAAATCTTTCTCTAGTAATTTGAAAAACTGTTGAGCTTCAACCGGATTATTTCTAGCAATAGCATTTGAGTAACAAAGTGCAGCATAATGTTCCGAGAGTATTCCATTGTTTAAATGCTTATGTGACATTGACAATGAGTAGTATAGTCTTGTGAGTGAATTACCGAAATCGTTCGCTAAACAGAAATTTACTCCTTCCTTGGCAAATTCAACACATTGGACTGTGATGGAATTCAAACAGTGGCTATTCGTGTTGTCATATGCATAGAAAATAAGGGTTTTGCAGCATGTTTTGATAACTAATATTTATTATAGCATGTCAAGAAAATTATTCATATCAAGTGCGATTGTGCTAAAAGTTGTAAGCTTCTAGTGCACAAAAAGTAAACTTGGTATAACTCCAGAGTAAAACACGCTATTTTTCTAGTGAAAAACATGATAAACTTAGTAATGACAAGACATCTTAATTATACCAAGTTTATTTCTTGGCTAAATTGTCCATTTATGGCTATATTTAGAGGTTAAGTTGAAATAGACTTTTTCTTTTTTATACAACAACAGGCCCTTTCGGAGCAGTGCAACTTATCAGCAGTGAGAGAGTTACGAAATGCTGTCAGCCACCATAGATTGCTTTTTGTTTATGAGGATTTTTATGAGTGTTATCTATGTGATGGCAGGATTGGTGACTCACTTATGGACAATATTATGAACCTTCGGCAACTCTTAAATCCGTTTTATAGAGATTTCCTGAAAGATGAAATCACCCAAAGTACAGTTGATGATGAGGACATTACATTTGTTTCGGCGCTGCCAAAAAAAGTGATTTTATTCTTTTGATTAAAAATCTTTCACCAATAAAGATCGATTTTTACTAAATTGATCTAGTTATCTTTTCCCGACAATGAGTATAATCGAAAAGCAAAAATATCGCAGACCGAATTCAGTTTGCGTTTTTTTTGTTTATGGATTCTTGATGACGTTTTAGAAGATCAATAGGGCTAGTATTGTGGTCAAACTCAATCTCCCTATGGAATACTTTTTTTTCTTCTATGTTATCCTTTGCAATTGCAGATGCGATGCATTTTGAGGCCTCAATCTCTGCTTCTCTGGTTCTGCCAAGTTTAAGCAAAGAATGGGATTGGACATAATGTAAATGAGCTAAAGATGCCATATTGTTGAATTCTTTTGAAAACTTGATCCCAGATTCAGCTACACCCAGGGCTTCTTCATATTGTTTATTCCGAACGAGAAACAAAGCGACATTACTGAACATGGTCGGAAACATCAGGTTTGAATCAGATCGAGCGATGATACTCTTACGATTGTTTAGGATTTCAATCAGTTTATTAAGGGATTGATACTCTTCGTATTTGATCTGTATCTCTGCTATTAGCATTAGAATATTGATATCTACGAAATCATATGTCTCTTTTTCCAGTCCAGAGGGGTAATTGGATTGGTATGGAAATTGAACAGTGTATTGTGATACCATATACATAGAAAATGAGGGATTCAAGATTCACTGTCTTGAATCCCTTTTTGGTTGTATCAAGATTCTTGTGTTTTCGGTTTAGGCAGGTTATATCTCTTGTTTTGAGTGAAAAAGTAAACTTAACTTGGACACAGAGTACAACATTTAATATTTGTGTTGAAAAAAATGATAAGCTTACTAATGACAAGACAGCTGCAAAACGAATGTTTTGACCTTATAGATTCATTCCAAGATTGCTCTTTTTGAACATTGGTATAAAAAATCAAAAATTCGTGATAAATAAATCATATCTCTATAGACATCAATCAACTGCAGGTTTATAATGAACTTTGTTCAAAAATATTATTTATAAGGGTGATTTAAATAATGAAAAAGATTCTTGTTGTTTTCGTAGCTTTGCTCATAGGGATTCAGTTATCTTGTATTCCGGTTAATGCTGACTCACCAATTGCCAATGAAATTTCAATATTCATTCAAGAATACTCTCTTGTGGAACCGACTTGGGTTAACGCAAACGTTCACTCTTTTGAAAGACTGTACAACATTGATGATGATTTGATTGGGTATCTTTATCGAATTTACCAGAATAATGTCCAGCAAGGCTATATTATCTATCTGTTTGAGATGGGAATTACTGAAGCCAAATTTACTGGAGTCGATAAAGCCATTGACATTTATGGTAAGGTATACTATGTAGTTCCTAGCGGTTTCTTTTCAAAAAAACAATTACAGGAAAATTATGATATTCTTGTATACAATGCCACGATTCAAACTGACTTAACTGGCACCGGGTGGGGCCAAGACGTGACTCTGATTAGATATAATCCAGATGGCTCAGAGTTAAATTATGAAAGTGTGGAGGATTATTTTTATATTAACACTTCCCATGTGCCCAACCTGTCAGCAAACGTTAACTCATATTATATCTCAATGGTTAGCAAGGTCTGGATTGAAAATGTTCCCAGTTATCTGGGTCAATTGGTCGGGATGGCAAATGTATGTGCTCCTACTGCTGGGGCAATGTTCATTGCATATTATGACAATGAGTTGTGGAATAATTTAAGCACTCTTGAAGGAGGTTGGTGGTGGCAATATTTCCCGCTCCTTCACGAAGATGATGAAGATTTGGTAAATGAACTAGTACTTCAGTTATCTGGTTATTTCAGAACGTGCATTAATATGAATGGGGACTTGACAGATCCTACCAATTGTGTTGGTTCGAGTGCCGAGGAAGTAGCTTTTGGTCTAAAAAATTATCTTGATGACCATAATCACTCTTCATATACTGGAATTAAGGCAACAATGGGGGTTGATTACGATGATTACACTGCATTGATTGCCCTAGGAAATCCATCTGTAGTTCAACTTGCTGCATCGTCTTCATATGGATCACATAGTGTGATCGGGATAGGGTTCTATTCAGCGTACATGAGCCCATCTGGATTGATCATTTACGATGACCAAACCCATGGTGAGGTTTGGATAAGTTATTCTATAGCAACATATTATGAGTTTCTCTATTATTATGGGTGATATGCCATGAAGAAATTCTTGAGTATATTTGTCTCGGTTTTCCTTTGTTTTGCAGCGCTTGGTTGCCAGCAACAAACGACCACCGAAATAACAAGCACCACCGTCTCTCCGCCGTTTCCATCAATTGATTATCCTAGTTACACTGTTGAATATATAGTGATTCGGCAAATAGATGCGCTAGACAGGACCATTTCTTTGGATTATCACTACAATAACCTATCTGAAGCATCAACTCAGATTTCAACAATATTAACGTCCTTATCAACTGTTGAGCAGAACGGAGGAATTGGACCTCGATCTGGAATGCTTAATAATGGGTGGGCAATACTTTCAGGACCTGAAAATACATCTTTACTATTGAATTTTTATATTTATGATGAATATACCATCTTGGGCGTATCTGAAGACGAATACTCCATCGAGTATTATTTTCGTAGCATATTTGACAATGAAATTTATTTAATTCTCGCTTCATTCGACGACGAATAAATCTTTTAGTCTATTTGACAGAATTTATTGTGTTTGATACACTATTTCTGTCGAGACACAAACGAATCCTAACAAAGTTGAAAAGGCGTAAGAAATCACGTCTTTTTTTGCTTTTTGAGGTGAAACGAATGTTGATCCAAGAAATCATATCCGGTAGTATCAAGAATCTTGTGTACTTCTGTATGCGGGAAATATTTCTTGTTGTGTTGTGAAAAAAGTAAACTTAGCTTGGACATAGAGTAAAACATTGAGTATTTTTGTTGAAAAACATGATAAACTTACTAATGACAAGACTCAAATAGTTGACAAGTCAATTAAAGTGGGGAGTCGCATTATTCAATCGCTAACACCATCTTTTGAATCTATTTTTATTGCTATAGCAGTTGGGTTGCCATTTTCTCTAGCTACATCGGAAGCGGCTTCAGTAATAGCAAATAGTAACGGCGAAATTTACATTGATGCTTTTGCAGGATAAGGAGGTCACCGAAATGAGTAGCGAAAAGCGAAAGAAAAAGTTCTACGCATCATTATTTTTGGGATGGGGATACACAATATACCTTTTTTTGGGGATGTTTCTTCTAATAGTAGTAATCTGGATTCTCCCAAATTCCTTTGAAAACGCAGGGATTTTTGTGAAATTCATAATAATTTTCATGTGTGGATTTACTCCATTAGCGTTGTGGATTGCCTTGATTCACAGGGGATTCACAGTTGTGGAATTTAAGAATGACGGTATCTATACATCATTATTTCGGATCTTTAGAAAGAAAGTAATTTTATATGATGAAGTTGTAGATATGACCGCCGAATCCAGATTTGGATACTGGTTGTTTTTCTCAACCATTCCACTTTCAGGAATGTCATATAGCAAGATGGTCTCAAACAAACACATTATTCAAGTTGAATTATCTGAGAAAATGATAGATGTACTAAAAAATACGCCACTCTTTCCTCTGTACGAGCAGAAAATGAAAGGGGAAACACATTAGTTGTAAGCAAAATTAGAATCACATTTTTGAGAGGATAAAGATTGGGATTAATATGTTTTTTGAAATTACCATACGTATAGAATATAGGGTTCTGTAAATCATTCCAGAATCCTATTTATTTGAAATATGTATACCTTTGAATTCAATTGCATTTATTGAATTGTAAGAAACAAATCACTATTTTTTGATTGGAATTTTTGCATATTTTTACAGAAAAAAGTAAACTTAGCTTGGACACAGAGTAAAACATTGAATTTTTCTGTTGAAAAACATGATAAACTTTCTAATGACAAGACATATAAGAAGAATAGGCTTGATACAATTGTATCGAGCCTTTTTTTTAAGCAGAAAGGGCGTTTTCTCCCTATATTCCAAATTCCATTAGTTTTGTAGAGGATCAATTCAGAACTATTGCAGGGAATTTTGTATTTATTTATTCAACCTTTTAACGATTACCCAACCATTTACACGATTACTTTGAGAATATTTGAATGGAGCATTATTCAATTTATAAAATGCAAGATATAGCATATAAAATGATTAATATCAACATAATAAGCAATCTATTGCATATTAAATAATATTGGTGTATAATATATTTGGGTGATAAAATGAAAATATATGGAATGCAGACAAACAAAGTTATTTTAAAAGAAATTGGAAAAAGAATAAAATCAAGAAGAATATTATTATCTATTACGCAAAATGAACTAGCCTTAGAAGCAGAAGTTTCTCTACGAACAATCATAAACGCTGAGAACGGTGAAAATTTTTCGCTAGCAAATCTTATATCCATTCTAAGGGCTATCAGAGTTGCGGAAAATTTAGATCTTTTATTACCTGAAAACAAAACCGACCCAATCGAGGTATTCAAGTTAGGCCATGCAAGAAAAAGAGTCTCCAAAGTAAAAACAGTAAGTCGAAGAGATTGGAAGTGGGGGGATGAAAAGTGATAGTTGCTGAAGTTAAATTATGGGAAACAAGAATTGGTGTAGTTGCATTGGATGCTGACTCACCGTTTTGCACTTTCAGGTATGATCCTGACTTTGTAAGAACTGGAATTAAACTTTCACCGATTATGATGCCGTTATCAAATGCTATCTATCAATTTAAAACTCTATCTTTAGAAAGTTTTCGAGGGCTGCCAGGATTGCTGTCTGATTCACTGCCAGATAAATATGGGAATGCTATTATCGATGCCTGGTTGGAAGCAAATGGGAGAACAAAGGAATCGTTTAGCGTCATAGAGAGATTATGTTATATAGGTTCCAGAGGTATGGGTGCACTTGAATTTTTCCCTACTTTGGATATCGATAAAGAACTAAATGAATCGGAAGAAATCGAAGTTAAGCAACTTGTGGAATTAAGTAGAAAAATTCTGTCTCAAAAAAATGCCATTATGTCAAAAGACAAAGATAAATTGGATAAGATTATTAAAGTTGGAACTTCTGCTGGAGGCGCAAGAGCTAAAGCCATAATTGCATACAATGAAGAAACCGGTTTAATTAAGTCAGGACAAATAGATGCCGGGAGAGGATATACCTATTGGATACTTAAACTAGGTGGTGTCAATCAGGATAAGGAAACGCCCTACACAAGAATCGAATATGCTTACTATTTAATGGCAAAAGAGGCAAAAATAATCATGAGTGAATCAAGGCTTAAATATATAGATAAACAATTTCACTTTATGACTAGAAGATTTGATAGAGTAATAAATGAGGATGGATCTGTAGGCAAAGTTCATATGCAAACATTAGGAGCACTAATGCATATTGATTATCGAGAACCGGGGATAATCAGTTATGAGGGGGTTGTCCAAATGATGTATAAATTAGGTATGAAACAAAGCGAAACCGAACAATTCTTCAGAAGAATGGTTTTTAATGTTATGTCAATAAACTGTGATGATCATGTTAAAAATATTTCGTTTTTGATGGACAGAAATGGTAAGTGGTCACTTTCTCCTGCTTATGACGTCACTTACTCTTACAATCCGCAAGGTGATTGGACATACGCTCATCAAATGCTAATAAATGGGAAAAAAAGCGATATTTCAAAAAATGATTTAATAAAATCGGCACAAGCAATGAAAATAAAAGAAGAGATAGCATTAGAAATTATTGGCGATGTCAAAAAAGCTTTACTAAAATGGAAAGATTACGCTGAACAAGCTCATTTAGATGCAAAGACAATTGCTGATTACGAAATTAAATTTATCATATATTAGAAAACTCGTTTGTACAACATGCAATAATATGCATAAAAAAGGCTAAATATGGCATATATATGCATTATATTGCATTATAAAAATATTGTTTGTATGATTTTTTTGCAATGGACTGGTAAGGTTTTTGAACAGAAGTCAATGATTTTATATGCATAGAAATAGAAAGGGTGCATAACTTTTAGCAAAGGTGCGTAAAAATCATTAGGGATGCGTAAATTCTGCAAAGAGTGCGTAAATGTATCAAAATAGGTAATCTTACACATATAAGAAGAATAGGTTTGATACTCGGTATCATGCCTTTTTTTGCGATTTAGCATTATTATAATGACCTTACTAGATGACGATAATACGTAATACCATTTAGATGTTTTTATTAACATGCATAACCACACATGATAAAAAATGTGTGTGAATATAGGAAAGTCAGAAAATCGGAAAGGAAAGATGCACCATGATAGTAGAATTAAGAAAGAAATCGCAAATAACAATTCCGTGAGAGAAATTATCAACCAGTTCGCATTGTATGAAGGGGATTTTCTTGAGGTCGTATTATTGGATGGTGTAATAAATCTTAAACCAGTTTCCATTTACTCAAAAGAGTATGTAAAGCAGTTGGAACGTACTGTGATGATAATCAGCGAAAATACCACCAAGTACTCTGAAGGACCATTTTCCTTCGTTGAAGAAGCAATTGAATATCTCGAATCAAATCATGATGCTGAAGTCATAACAAAATAAACCCGGAAAATGAAATATCAAATTCTGTTTTCAAATAGGTTCAAGAAGTCATTTCAGAAACATGAATCTAGTGAGAAGCAACTTTTTTATGCGAAACTTGGATTGTTCATTGATAATCATCAACATCCAAGCTTGAGAACCAAGAAAATCAAAGGAAGCGAAATTCTTTTGAATCAAGCATCAATATGTCAATAACGGTAATTTGGACGTATAAAAATAAATACTTGATTATGATGTTGGACATAGGTCATCATGATGTCCTTAAGAAGATATAGAATTCTACTCTATGATACGCATATGCTAAGAAACATTCAAAAATAAAGACGAGAAATCGTCTTTTTTCCATTCATTTATTTTCTTTTGTTTTAGAATATGATATTATTGAAAAGGAATTGTATGGAGTCAATTTGCAGTTCATGATTTCATCAATGATTATCTATTTCTCATAGGGGAGGAACAAATGAAAAAATTTGCACTAGTTATGGTATTGGCTTTATCTGTTTTTGCATTGTCGGGATGCTCATTCTTCGCACCTGAAGAGAAGGAGTTCACTGGATCAGGGATTACAATCACGTTAAACGACAGCTTTGTCGAAACTGACTCCGTTGTCGCGCCGCTGTTCATTTCATCTTTAAAACATATTTTTATGGGGCTAAGAGAAACTAAGACCGATGCAGTTTCAGTCGGCATTTACACCTTAGGCGAATATATCGACTATGCGCTTGAAAATAGTGGCTATTCAGGTTCAACGGTTCATGAGTCTGAAAATGGAGAATATGTGTATGCATATTACTCAGCGACAGTCGATGAAGTGGAATATGGATATATGATCATCTGCATGGAAGGAACGAGTCATTACTATTTAATGAATTTTGGTTGCCTGAATGATGAGTTAGAGGAAAACAAAGACCAGTACATTGCTTGGGCAGACACAATCATAGTGGACTAGAGATTAAGAATCAAAATTGAGTTATTATTACTGAAAAGTATGAAGAATTTTTCTTTGAATTAAGAGACACATAGTTGTCTCTTTTTTTAATATTCAATTGAATTATTTTAAATTACTTTTTATACTAATTTGATTATCAAAAATTATTTGTCAAGTAAAATCGTAAAAAATCGTACATCCTGAAGAATGCCATATTTGGCGCTATTGGCGGATATTAAGACTTATTTAATCCTTGAAATCTACTTAAAAATGAAAAAATATGGTATAATATTAGTGTTCAAGGTGTTGATTCACTGCATTTTTCTCCCCTTGAGTAAGGGAGCAGCTTTATTGCTTTCAACAGCATCTATAGAGAGAAAAAAGGAGAAATTATTATGGGTCAATTTGAAGTGGCATTCCTAATTGCCTTGGGCATTATATTAGGATCTGTATTTGGATTATGGATTGCGGGTTTTCGAATCATTCCAAACAACCGCGTCGGTATTATTGAAAAGAAATGGTCGTTTAGTGGATCTTTAGATTCACAGATTATCGCCCTTAAGAAAGAGGCCGGTTTTCAACCGAACGTCATTCGTGGTGGTATTCATTTCTTGTCACCGATTATGTACAAGGTGCATATTGTATCACTTATCACCATTCCTCAAGGAGAAATCGCCTATGTGTTCGCAAGAGACGGTGAACCGTTACCTGAAACACAAACATTAGGTCGGGTTGTCCCCGAAGGAGAACATTTTCAAAATGTTGTCGGTTTTCTAACAAACCGAGGACAAAAAGGTATTCAACGTACGATTGTTCGTGAAGGTACTTATGCATTCAATCTTGCTCAGTTCGTCATTATTAGCAATACGGAAATCTTTGCGTTGTCACTTGGATCAAATGAAATGAAAACCGTCCAGACAATGGCTGAGAAAATCCATGCTAGAAACGGGTTCTACCCGATTATCATCAGCGGTAGCGATGACCTTCTAGGTGTCGTAACCGTCCATGACGGACCTTCGCTTGCGCAGGGACATATTGTCGCTCCTACAGTTGGAGATGACTATTCTAATAGTGAGACTTATCACAACAATTTCCAAGATGTCGAAAAATTCCTGAAAGCTGGAGGATTACGAGGAAGACAGTATCAGGTATTGACAGAAGGAACATATTTCATCAACCGGATGTTCGCAACCGTTGAACTGATTCCGAAGACCATCATTCCCGTTGGTAGCGTTGGCGTCGTGATTTCCTATACAGGAGAAAAAGGAATCGACCTCTCGGGAGAAGACTACAAACACGGTGAACTCGTCGACGAAGGAACCAAAGGAGTCTGGAGCAATGCATTATCTCCAGGAAAGTACGCATTTAACACTTACGCCGGAAAGATTTCAATCGTTCCGACAACAAATATCATATTAAAATGGATTAGCAACGAAGAAGGCGGACATCTGTTCGACTCCAATCTTAAAGAAGTCAGTCTCATCACCAAGGACGCATTTGAACCGTCACTACCGTTATCGGTTGTATTACACATCGATTACAGAAAGGCGCCATATGTGATCCAAAGGTTTGGAGACATCAAGCAACTGGTTGAACAAACATTAGACCCGATGGTATCGGCTTATTTCAAAAACATCGGCCAAAGCAAGACGTTAATCGAACTGTTGCAAGAACGTTCTGAAATCCAAAATTTGGCTTCAACCCAGATGAAAGATAAGTTTTCAAAATACAACATTGATTTAGAAGAAGTGCTGATTGGTACCCCTTCCGCTTCAGAGAAAGACGACAAAATTGAAATCATCCTAAGCCAGCTTAGAGATCGTCAAGTCGCGAGAGAACAAATAGAAACCTACTCGCAACAAGAAAAAGCCGCTGCGAAGGAAAAAGAGCTCAATGAAGCAAAGTCAAAGGCAGAACAACAAAAGAACTTAACAGAATCTTCGATTAACATCGAGATTCAGAAGAACCAAGGTAAGGCAGGGCTCGAAAGAGCCATCCATGATGCAGAGAAGTTAGTCGCAATGGCAAACGCCGATGCAGCAAAAGTCAAAGCACTTGGACAAGCGGAAGCCGACAAGATCGCAGCCATCGGTAATGCCGAAGCCGAAGCCATCACGAACAAAGTGAAGGCGTACGGTGGAGCGAAATACCAGCTGATGCAGGATATCGTGACCAAATATACGAAAGCCATCGAAACCGGAAGTGTACAGATTGTTCCAAACACAATGGTAACTATGGGAAGTAGTCAAGATGGTTCCCTTCCTAGCCCGCTTGAAGCATTGATTGGTTTAATGTTCACTGAAAAACTAGAAGGACTCAATTTGACAGAAGAAGAAAAAAACACCTTGAAATCAGTTAAGACGTCAAAGACAAGTTCCAAAGTTCAATCAGTAATTGAAAACAAAACGATTTAAGAATCAAATAAATAGTATTTACTAAAGATAATGGGCATCCGAGGAAACGACTCAATTTCTAAGGATGCCCTTTTTTCAAAACAAATCAATTAAATTTAAAGCGCCATAAATTTACATTTGGTTATGTTCATACCAAAGCTTATATGCTATTATTAGTACTAGAATATATTCATTTTTATCATTTTGTTTGAAAGGAGGTCATTAACTATGTTAAAGAAATCATTCCCCATAATATTGGTTGTCTTAATTGCATACTCGTTCATTGGGTGTGGTTTTACTCAAACGACTACTACTTCACCAATTGTATCTTCTCAAACGGTAGAACCCGTTGCAGTCTATACACCTTCAGGGGAAGTCAATGATTTTGTGTATTTTTCATCTTTTCTCGTATCGACAGAACAGGCTGACATTTTTTATGATGTAAATATAACTTCTGAAGATAGACAGCAAATGACTCAGTCTATTGAAGAGATGACTGCGTTTATCGATTTTGAGGAAAAAATAATTTATCGAATCTCTGACTCTTTTGGTACCTGGATCGATGAAGGAATCATTTATATAAACCAATCAGAATTTTATACGGATTTTCGATATGCATGTATGACGTTATTATTCAATTATGGAGAACAGACAAATTATGGTCTGGTTTATGGCTATGCAAATTATTTACTCAATGAATCCGCCACAATCAACGACCAAGACTTGACAGATATTACAGAAAACAGTACATCTATTTTTGACTTAACTTGGCCATTGTTTTTGGGAGCGTATGTTACGAGTGAAGATGGAGAGAGAGTACGGGAAATCTCAACTGAGTTTGTCTTATATTTGATTGAATCCATTACAGAAAATGGTTTTGAGTAACTATTAGTTCAATCAAGTGCATTTGATCTCCAGTTTGATGAATCGTTAGCCAGTTATTTAACTACTTGGCTAATGAGCAAGGGTGTATTTTTCACAGTCAGTGTACCTTCAATGGTCATTCGTTATTCATCTGTTTCGACTTACTATCCTGTAAAAGTAGAGACTGATTGGGCCATTTATTATCTCAACAAAGATTATTTGACCAACCAAGTTCCTTCCAATGTTGTATTCGCCAATTATGAAGAACTTGCTTTTTTCATTAATACGATTGAGCCTGAGATGGCACTGGTTCGTGAATACTCAAAAAATACTCTTTCAATTGATCTCTATGGGAAAATTCCAATATATTATAATAATGTTTTTTATACGGGGGGATATGCCGGCTTTTTCAGAGGAAAAGACGAAAATTCTTCCATTTGTTTAGGCGTGACAGTAGGGACGCTTCACGAATATGTTCACTATGCGACGATTGGGACCCTTTATCAAAACGTTCCTAGTGCGTTTGCTGGATACTTTACAGAAGGGATTGCAATGTATGAAGCTTTTCTTTTTGACCATTTGTTTGAAAATATTTACTACTATGAATTCTTAATTTTAGGCGCTACTAGGCCTGTTGAATTTCTTCCGTTCATTACAAACTATGAAACCTTTTTAGAGGAAAATCAGACAAATTTCAATATTTTTGATTATATTGATTGTTTGGTGTATACAAGCCGAGATTTAGATATCTACGACACAGAGCGTCACTATATTCCTAGTTCAATTGTTTGTTATATGATTGAAACCTATGGTTCAGATTTATTTTGGAATTACGCTGGTGGTCAAGGAACATTTGAAGAATTATACGGAAAAAGTTTGCCTGATATGCTAGAAGAATGGAACGACTGGTTAATTGCCAAATTTGAGTAGAAACATTAAAAACTTCTGAAATACCTCTGAAAACTTGCTTATCGTATCTTGAAAGTTATCAATCAAATTAAAAATAAATATATAATTCCATTTTAGTGCTATATACAACCTTATTCAGCAGTGATATAATGAATTTGAAATAGCACAGACGTGCTATTAATTTAATTTGGAGGTGAAAGCGCATGTTGATGATGCTCGGTTTTCTCTTCTTAGGGGTACAATCTTGGAATGTGATGTTTTTAGCAGAACTTCAAAATTACACAACAATACAATCAGTAGGAACATTTGCTTTTGGAATTGCATTTGTTTCTGGCCTTACTCAATATTTAAAGAATATTAAATTTAATGGCAAAGTAATGAAGTGCGATCCCAAATTGCTTGCAGGAATCATTGCACTGATTTTTTCAGCTCTACTACAATTCCTAGTCTATAAAGATACGACAGGAGAAGGACTTTTTACTGGACTATGTAACTCGTTTATATTAACATTTGGAGCTGTAGCTGCGTACGAATCGGCAATTAAGCCAACGACTCAAGCAATTCAAAAAAGAAAAAGTCTTAAACAGCAATCTGATATTTCGAAATAGATTTCACTTATTTACATTGAAAGCGCCATTTCTAATTAATTAACTAGAAATGGCGCTTTTAAATTGTTTTTGATTAATGGATGGATTTGCTAAGTTTCAGTATTTTTAGGTTGTATTTTCCTAATGAGAGGTAAAATATAATTCCACTTTTCTGTTCCATCCCTCGGTTTCAAGAATCGCGATAAGAAAGGCGCAAAGACAGCGGCGATGAATCCAGCCGCGAATCCATTATTGTATAAATCAAATCCGCCTTGGAAGGATAGTGCAAGTGGCGTAATCATGACGTGAACAAATCCAACGACGATTCCGACCAAGAAACCGTATTGTCCGGCAATCGGAGCGATTCCGGTAACGAACAAGACGGCTAAAATGGATCCGCTCGTCCATTCGATCGGCGTGAATTCAATCGCAAGGATGGCCCCGAGAACAACCGGAAATGAATTGAGTGGGTGTTTTCCAAAAGCAGAAAAGCCAAGGATTGTAAATATCGCGCCCATGACGGGACCGTTAATATTAATTCCTAGAATGAGTACAATAACAATCGAAAACAGCCCCATGATTCCGATATTTAATAGCGTAACGTCAATACCAACTTCTTCAAAAAAATCTGTAAGTAATCGACCGGACTTTTTGAATATTTTATAGTAGTGATTAAACACGGACTTATTTTCTAAAAGTGCCAAGAAAATAAAAAGAAGTGAGATGATGAGAGTCGCTACCAATAAGACTTCGTGGTAAGCACTGCTCATGAGGTCATTACGAACAATCTCATATCCGAAAGAAGCTAGTACTCCCGTCACAATCATCGACAACACGCCCATCGAAAAACCAGTGTTATAGAGATTGTACCCTTGATGGAATTTCATTGAAAATGTATTGAATGCAGGTAAAACGAACCCGATTGCGATACCTACCACAATCCCCAAAATGATTCCAGTGGCTAAATGAAACCCAGCACCGAAGATCATGAAACTTGTAACTGGCGAGATTCCAGAAGACAAAAGAAAAACCAAAACATGGCTTTTTAAACTCGTTTTGGATGCTTTTGCATATAAAAAGATACCTAGGTAAATCGGAAGTGCATTGTACAAATTCTTTCCGAACAAAGAGAACCCTGCAATTGTAAACAGGCAAGCGAAGATTCCTCCACTAAACTCAACCTTCATCCATTTTAAAATTAAAATGTTGAGTCCGGTTGTTGTCAGTAAATTGAAAATGGTCGCAGACATTCCGCCGATCAACAGATAATCAGTCAACAGGATTGAAGACGAAGTAAAAATGTTTTTATATCCTGCCAAGATATCTGAAAGAGGTTCCAATGTAAAAAGCAGAATAAATAAAAGAATGTAAACAGATGTAAATAGATAAGTATAAAATCTTTTCTTTCTAACAGTGTCCATTTGTAGTCTCCAATTCTAAAAAGTAGGTGCGATTTTAGATGAGGCAATCAATTACACATTGTTTAATTAATTCACATTATACAAGATTTTTAATAAGTTTCATAGAACTCATGAAAAAACAATTTCTTTTTTTGGACAAAAAAAATGTCAAACCTTGGAAAGGAATGGCATTTTAAAGTTTGGAAGTTGTATGTTTCTTATGCTTTTTAAATACCCAATGCTTCTGAATGAAATAACTTCCAATGAAGAGAAGACTATCCACAATGATTTTAATGATTGTTAGATGAATGGGGATAAAAGACAATAGATATACAAAAGTGAAGCTTAAAACCAATTGAACCACATAGAGGGATGCATACCTTCTGAATTGTCGCTTGATGGAACTGAAGTTTCTGAAACTCCAAATTCTGTTAATCAAGAAATTGAAGATTCCAGAGACAAGTCTTGCGACGAGGGTCGCAATCAGTACCATTCGAAAGAGATTATCGTTTAAAATCATCGTCAAAATCGTAAAGAGTCCTAAATCAACAAGAGCACTCATCAGTGATGAAAGCCCAAACTTAATGGGCTCTTTATAAATCCGAACCGAATCAAGGAAAGGTTTGAAGTGAGAAGAAGAGTTTGAATTGATATATACAGTGGAAATTGGGATATGAGTGATGGTTGTGCCAGCCTTGGCAACACTCATCAAAAAGTTCATTTCATAATCATATCTATTTTCAGGAATTCTTAAAGCTTCCTCTGTAAGAGAAACAGGAATTCCTCTTAACCCAGTTTGAGTGTCTAAGCAAGTCATCCCAGTGGATGCTTTAAAATAGAAAGAAGAAAACGCATTTCCAAACCGGCTCTTGAAAGGAACCAATTTGTTTTTTAAATCTCTTGAACCTAAAACCAAAGATTCTGGATTCAAATCCAATCCCAGAGACACTTTTTGAATGTCTTGAGATGTGTGTTGACCGTCTGCATCGCAAGTTACGAATCCGTTGATGAATTCATAATGTGTGGAAGCGTATTTGATTCCGGTTTTGATTGCGGCACCTTTTCCTTTATTGACTGGATGGCGCAAAATTACGCAACCTAGTTTTTCAAGTCCATTGAAGAGAGGTAAATAGTCTTCGTTGCTACCGTCATCCACGATGACGATTTGATGGAAGTTCAAGGCTATGAGCTCATCAACCAGAATATTCAGTTTTTGATCGGGAAGATACGCCGGTATGATGATTACATTCATGATTTTCCTCTAATTTTTATTAATATTTAAATTTAAGATTTTTTCTTGAATAAAAAAACAATATATATCACAAAACCACTGATTAACAATGCTCCGCCAATCGTAAAGAATACATTGACAAGACCTACTTCAGTGCCGTAGATATCGAATACACCGTGAAGCAAAAAGCCAATCACCAGTGTAAACAGTCCCATTCTCCAAAGATTTTTTGCGACGTATCCAGGATGAGGGATTTTAAAAAGTAGAAGTGAAACTAGTGTACCGCCGATGAAAGGAATCAAAAATGCAAATTCCATGTATCTTGATCCGATTCCATGCGCGAAGAGCGAATAAATGATATTGAAAATGACAAGAAATGCACTAAAGGCAAGATAACGTAATCCGAGTTTAAACTGAAGTTTATTATCTTCTGATATAGACACAGTCTCCAACCTTCCTTTCATCGCCTTCACTTGGGTGATTGATGACTTCGCCATCAAACCACATGGTCGCGGAACCGCCACCATCGAAGTTATATGCTTGAGTACAACCCAAAGACACCATGATGTCTGCGAGTTCTTCAATGTCAGCGCCATGGGATTCCGTCGTTCTACCATCAACGCAGACAAACATGAAATGATTGGGTCCGACGTATCCAAAAGCAGATCGAGGATTATTTACTGCATCCCTGTCCAAACCATCGTTAACACTTGCGACGGAAACACCGTCTTTAATTAGAACCGGCCCGAAAGACCATAATTGCCAAGCACCGTCATCTACAACATCTTGTAAGGAAGTTCCTTCCTCTGCAAAAGAAACGACAGTTCCATTTTCAAAGAGTGCAATCGCATCTCTGTAACTAGCGGAAGATCTTAAAACCATTCCGTTTCGGATGACATAACCCGAACTGTAATGACTAGCGTAATCTGAATTAATTGCAAAGATGGCATCGTGCTCCAAAGCCATCGTAGAAACGGCTTGGACGACGTTTGTACCACCGAATGTGTTATAAGCAAGTCCAGCCAAAATCGTGTAAGGGTGATTGACCACAACGTCCGCTACAAAGACATCGGAATTCGTTGCCCGGATTTGATAAACCGTAATCAACTCAGAATCTGTATAATAAGATCCAATTACAGTTCCTAATTCCAATACACTGGGAACTTCTCCAGGATAGACAAGGGCTTCCGTCGTGGTGGTAACGACTTCTGTCGTCGTGATGTCCGTTCCAGAAGTTGTAATGATAGAATCTGTGGTTGTCGTTGTAATGGTTGTGGTCGTCGTCACAGGGGGCTCTACATAGAATCCTCCATGCGGAATGACAAACTCAAATAGAAGTACAAATGTTGTGAACAAAAAGAGAATGATGAAATAACCGAAGACCCATGGAAAGGTTTTTTTAGGACTCAATGGCATAAGTTTCTTCCTTTTTCAAATATGGAATGTTGAAGTTCAGTGTCTGCTTATGCAAAACACACCGCTTGAACGAATTCGTTCGCGGTGTCGCTTGAAGCAATTGTAATTTTTGATCTTTCGGTAATCTTTCCTTTTCCATAAAAGTACTCCCTTTTTGTTTGTTCAAAATATTATAGCATTTATTGCCTGAAATCGAAAGTGATTTTACCTCACATGCATCATTGATAAGCCTATTTTAGCGGTGGAGTATGATATTTCTGTGAATGTTGAGAGGTGATTGAATGATTCCTTCAATTTTAAACTTCGATTCAAATTGTTTAATCAAAATATGACTTTTTTCTATTTTAATATTTTCATTATTTACTAATTGTGATATGATTCTAATGGAAATAAATTTATTATTCTATTCTTTATTCAAACTAGAAACAATATACCATTTAAGAATGAGATAAAAAAATATAAATAGGAGAAAAAAATGAAAAATGACAAATCTTGGGTTTTAACAGTAGAAGAAAAGGTATTTAACATCGAGTACAATCCAAAATCACTTTCTGGAAGAAACAAAGTGATGGTGAACGGAAGCCCTGAGAAATTGAAATTCACATTTATGACAGGGTTTGCTGGATTGGATCAGGAACTCTATTTAGGCGGAAAAGTCGCTCATTTCGTCTTAAAAAACGGAAAAGCTGATTTGGCGATTGATGGATACTTCCTTGATAGTAAAGAAGCATACATTCCACTTCCAGGCGTTCCAAAGTGGGTTTGGCTGTTTGTCGTTGCATGTATCGGCATTCCAGTTTATACTTTAGGTGGCGCGGTACCGGTTTTGATTGCAATGGGGGCGATTGCAGTTTGCGTTAAAATTTCAATTTCTACAAAGCTCAACACAATCATTAAAGCTTTGCTTTGTACAGTGGTTACAGGAGCGGCTTGGGGCTTTATCTACATATTCGTACAATGGGCTTTGTCGTTGGTATAACGATTTGATTATACAAACATTCATAAACAAGCATGTCAGATTTGAACTGACATGCTTTTTTTGTAAATGATTGAATAATGAGTTTTTTGTGAAGATGGTTTTTCAATACATTTTCCTCACATTTGCTAAATATAATGGACTTATCTATCAAACAATGAGAGGCAATTTATGAAAAGATTACTATTTTTATTTTCGGTCGCTATCCTTGGCTTTTCAATGGTGTCGTGTAACACGAGTCTCGTTGACACGACACTGACTTCAACGATTCCTGTATTGACAGAAGAAGATACCATTTCCAATATTTCTGATTACGACGGAACCTATGTCTTCTCAAATGAGGGAATTCAAGCATCTCTAGACACCAACATTATAACTTCAACAACGCTAACGATTTCTAACCCCGGTGTATATTACCTGAGTGGAGACTGTAGTGATGGACAAATCATCGTAGATGCATTAAGTAATGATTTGGTGGTTTTAGTCCTTCATAACTTGAACTTGACCTCTTCACAAGGAAGTGTCATAAAAGTTTTAAATGCTGACAAAGTCATTGTCTATCTAGATGATGATACGGAATCTTCATTGACCGATACCTTATCTTCCTCTGCATGCATCTCAAGCAACGATGATCTTGTGATTAATGGTTCAGGGACACTTAATGTCATTAGTCTTGGCAATGGGATTTCTTCAGATGATGATCTATATATTACAAGTGGAACGGTCAATATTACTTCAAAAAAAGACGGACTGCATGTGAATAATGAAGTCTATTTAACAACGATGACATTATCCATCTCTTCGAAAGAAGATGGAATTCATGTCGAAAACTTAGATAATGTTACACTTGGAAATATTTATATTGACAGCGGAACGCTTACAATTAGTTCATATTCTGATGCACTTGATGCATCAAATCAGATGTTAATATCTGGTGGCGTATTGAACCTGATAAGCGGTGTGAATAACACTTCATTATCTACCATCAGTGCAAAAGGAATCAAAGCAGATAACCTCATTTATATCAGTGATGGAGATATTACCGTAACAAGCAAAGATGACACCCTCCATTCTTCTAAAAGCATTACATTGATTGGCGGGACGTTGACACTTGCCTCGAAAGATGATGGAATTCATGCGGATGAGAGTATTTATATCGGTGGTGGCAAAATTGATATCACAGAGTCCTATGAAGGAATCGAGTCTTTGGTTGTTGAAATTGATGCTGGAGAAATTAAGATTGTTTCCAGTGATGATGGAATCAATATTGCAGGAGGAAATGATGGATCATCAACTTTCCCCTTCCCAGGAGGTGGAGATTCAGTAACTGCAGGAGCACTGCTTACAATCAATGGTGGAACAATCTTCGTCAATGCGCAAGGGGACGGCTTAGACTCAAACGGCAATATCATCATGAAAGGTGGAATCGTTGCAGTTTCTGGCCCGACTACAAATGCAAATGGTGCAATTGACTACAATGGGACTTTTGTAATCAGTGGAGGATTGTTGATTGCGACAGGATCCTCTGGAATGGCACAAGCCCCTAGTACGTCTTCCTCACAAAACAGTATAATGGTCACTTTGACTTCAATATCCACGAAACTCGTCAGACTGATTGACGAAGAAGGAAATGAATTATTTACATTTGTTCCAGGGAAATCATATAACAGCATCGTCATTTCTTCCCCCGAGCTAACGAAAAATCATTCCTATTCTTTATATATTGGTGGAACCATCTCTAATCCTACATCGTCTTTAGGAGGATACTCTTACGGAGGAACATATCTCGCAGGAACGTTTTACTCGACCATTCAAATCACTTCAACTCTAACAACGGTTGGGCAATCCATTGGGGTGAATCCTCGTGGCTAATAAAACCTTCATCCGATATGAAGAGAAGTTTGTAATTAACGAACTCCAGTATTTGGAACTCGTCAAAAAAATAAGCAAGTACATGCCATATGATTCACATTCAAAAGACGGTCGATTTTATCATGTGAATAATCTCTATTTCGATACGGAGGATTTTCATGCAATCCGTTCCTCGATTGAAAGGCCAAAGTACAAAGAAAAACTTCGAATGCGAAGTTATGAATGCATTGACAAGTGCGATGATTTTGTGTTTTTGGAAATGAAGAAAAAAATCGATGGACTGATTGTCAAAAGAAGAATTCACATATCATACAAAGAAGCTATGGATTTTATCCTTTATAAAAACAAGCCGATAACGACAACCTATCAATCAACTCAAGTCGCAGAAGAGATTGATTACTATTTATCACAAAAATGTTATATACCAAAAGTATTCATTGGTTATGAGCGTCTGGCGTTCGCTTCACAAAATGGAGATTCACTAAGAATCACCTTTGACAAAGATATCGTTTCAAGAAAGACGAAACTTGATTTTTCATCTTGCGAAGGAATTCCTTTGTTAAAAGAGAAAGAAGTTCTTCTTGAAATCAAATCATCACAGAATTTTCCGCTATGGCTTGTCACAAGACTTAATGATCTATCCATTTACTCAAGGACGTTTTCCAAAGTTGGAGAGGCCTATAAATACTACTGTTTAGGAGAAAAAAGATGAACTTAAGCATATTTTATTTCACAACGGATACACTCACAATCGGAATTGTCATCAGTGTGTTATTCATCGCCCTCATTCTAGGGATTTTATTAGCATTGATGTATATGTACACACACTTAAAAGAAGGATACGACAGGTCTTTTTGTGTCACATTGATGTTGTTCCCGGTGATAGCAGCTATCATTATTTTACTTGTCTCGAACAACATCGCAAGAGCTTTCAGTCTCGCGGGTGTGTTTACTTTAATCAGATTCAGAACGACAATGACGGATACAAGAGATATTATGTATGTTTTTACAACCGTTGCGATTGGTCTTGCGGTCGGGTTGGGATACACCGGGTACGCAATGGTAGTTACGGGATTTATTTTAGCTGTCATGTTCTTCCTTCATTTAATTAAGTTTGATCAAGAAAAAGAGACAAAAGCAAAAATCAAAATCATTGTTCCAGAAAGTTTGAATTTTCAACACGTTTTTGACCCCATTTTTGAGAAATATCTTGAAAATTTTAAACTTCAAAAAGTCAAAACATCTGATTTTGGAACGACATTTGAACTGACCTATCATATCAATATGAAAAAAGATTCCAATCAAAAAGCATTTCTTGATGCGATTCGCACTAAAAATGGCAATTTGAATATCTCGATGACAAGCGAATACGTTTCAAGAGTAACAGAATAGAAAGTGATGAATTAAAAAAGTTGTTGGAAAGGAGGCATTCGCATGTCTTCTTTTCTGTTTTTATAACAAAAACACGAATAACATTCGAATCACTGGCTATTTAGTGTTAGTTTATGATATATTTATTGTATACAAAAATCAATTTTAAAGGGAGATTATTATATGAAGAAAAAGCTCTTACTGATTACATTTATGAGTTTATTTGTTTTCTTGCTTGTCGGTTGCGATTTCGGTGGAACCACAGTTACAACGACAAATTCATCTCAAACGACAACCACAACTGTTAATAACGTCACCACATCTACCACTTCAAGTGGTCAAGTGACGACCACTACAACGACCGGTGGAACAACAACTACAACGACTGTTCCATTTGACAGAGCAGATTTGGTTGGATTGATTGAAACAATGAATGACTATGAACCAGGGTCAGAGGAAGCTGAAAATGACATCGACATGTTGATGCAAGTCTTTGGATACAGCAGTGAAGCTGAACTATATCAGATGTTGACGAATGTTCAACTGTTAATGACTGGATTTATGGATGTCGATTCACTTTCAACATTCCAAACTTGGTATGTTGGAGCGAAATTCCTAGGCTTCAATGAAGCAATGATGACTTCGACGATGATGAATGCACTTACAATGGTGCTAGCACAGGCAAATTCAATGTCACTTGGAGATATTGAAAGTGAAATGGTAGCTCTTGAATTAGAAATTCAGGATACATATGCTGCCATGGCGAGCTACCAATCGGATGCGGCTGCAGTTAGAGATGAAATTGTAACTTATGCATCTCAATTCAGTTCACCTGTAGATGCTCAAGTTATCAATATGTATGATCGCTTGGTGATCGATTATCAAGCTCAAAATTATTATTATGATTTGTACTCAGCAGTCTATGATATTGACGATGCAGATTATGACCTTTATAATCAATTGGAAGATGACTTATATAACTATCTTTATTATACTTATATCGAAACTGGAAGCGATGATCCTCAAACTTACTTGGCAGCTTACACAAGTCTATTGTCTACTTTAAGTCAAGACAACTATGATTTGTTCATGCCAATCCTCACGGCGTATCAAACGTATCAAGAAGGACAATATTCTGTTACTTACGCTGTGATTGATTCCATTAGTAGTGTCATGGATAGTAATTTAGACTATGCATCTTCGGTAGTATATTATGCTTTTTATGACTATCAGGATTTGATTTGGGAAAGTGATTATCTGCAATGGGACATCGAAGACCTTAATTCTCAAATTAATGATCTCAACTCACAGTTAATGATGATTCAAGTTGCTGAAATGTTCGATGAATACTTGAACACCACAGAAGGCTTAGCAACGACGACAGCGATGATGTCTATGATGTATGATACTTTAGATTACATTGCTACAAACGTCTCTCAAACGACATTTGATTTCGTATTGGGACTTGCAACAGGCGAAATGTCTATGGACATGAGTGCCATGTCAGCGCTTGAAATCGTGGGTCTAGTTACGCAAGTCAGTGATGTCTTGACACTCGTTAGCGATTCCTTCAGTGAAGCAGACATCGCTAATCTAACTCAATTCTCACAAGATATCGCCGCAATGTATGTTTCAACCCTTGGAATGGATCCAACGGAAGAAGCAGCGCTAATTACTTTAATCAATACTGAAATCGTTACGTACTTTGAAAGAGTTGGAAACATCCTTGATGAATTAATGTCCTTTATGGATGCTGTATCCGTTGCCAAAGTGAATGCAATCATGGATTTTGCTACTTTAATGAATTCTGGCATAGCGACGCAAAATGAACAAGCTGTCGCAATCGCTACGGTGATTACAGTTGTTCTTGGAGATGACTCTTTAGATTTATCATTACTTGCAGGATATGCTATCGATACGATATATGACGGAAATACAATGTTTGATCCTGATACCGTTGAAAGAGATGCATTGAAACTTTCTGTTTCAAATGCAATTGATTCTGTTATGACTCAAGCTGCTCTACTCAACGGACTTGATGCATCTAATTTAACAGCTGGACAATTGACTGATCTTCAAAACTTTATGACAAGTGTTCAAGACTTGATGGAATTGGTTAGTTCAATTATGCCTCAAGAATCAGCACAAGTAGTTATTCCGAATTAAGTAAATATTCAAAAAACACGATGCAAATCGTGTTTTTTTATTGAAATCCCCATTTTTTGTTTTTTATAAAAAGAAGTGGTAAAATAGTATCGATTGAAGAAGTCATAAAATAAGGAGTAAGCATATGCTAGCTATGTTTGCGATTCCTACTGTAAGCATTATTTTCATGTTCCTATCTGGATTGATTTCCATCATTGTTCCTATTGTTCTTGCAATCTATCTATTTCGAAAGAAAAAACAAAAAATCAGTACACTTTTGATTGGTGCTGCAACATTTGTGGTATTTGCACTTATCTTAGAAGCAACCATTAACAAATTGGTTCTTTCTAATTCTAGTCCTTTTGGACAAGACATCTTGCATAATATTTGGTTATACGGGGCTTATGCAGGTCTTGCTGCCGGAATTTTCGAAGAAGTGGGACGATTTATTGCATTTAAGTTGATTCTTAAAAAAGCAACCAATCCAGACGACTCATTGATGTATGGAGTCGGACATGGTGGGATTGAAGCCATCATTCTCGTTGGACTTCAACTGACTATCATTGGCGTTTATGCAGTCATCTTCAATTCCAATCCTGGAAGCGGTGCACTCTCACAGGATATTTTGGATACACTCGAGCCACTTTCGTCGTCGCCTGCAATTTACAATCTGATTGCAGGAATCGAAAGAATGATTGCAATCACACTCCAAATTGCACTCTCAGTGATTGTTTTTGTAGGTGTCAAAAACAAGGGAAAGAACCACTTGATTTTCATTGCAATTTTAATCCATGCATTCGTTGATTTCATGGCCGTTATTTTAATGGAATTTACCAATGTCTATTTGACAGAAGCTGTTATTTTAATCTTGACTTTGGTTACCGTATTCTTTGCTTATCGATTATATAAAGAGATGAAGTCAAAAATGATTGTTTTGAAGACGGTTGAGGATTAGTCTTCACCAATGAATATAGAACAGTAATACCCAGGTTTCAACCTTTCTTTCCTTTGGAAAGAGACGGGTTCCAAATAAACGAAAGGTTATATAGACGAAAATGATTGTTTTCGTCTTTTCTTTTACTGTTTTTTTACTAATTTTTTTTATTTTTTTTATAAATTAGGTTTCATCATGACGCAAAAAATGATACAATAATTTTCAAGGTGACTTTATGAATAATTACCAAACAATTAAGAAAGAAATTCTAAAGGTCGGAGCCAAAAACCACATTCCACTTGTAGGAGAATTTGAACTGACTTCTCGATGCAATTTCAATTGCAGAATGTGTTACTTGGGAGGCACTTTTGAAAAGAAAAGTTTATCCTACGAAGAATGGATGACTCTTTTTTTTGAGGCCAGAAATGAAGGACTACTCTATGCGTTATTTACCGGCGGAGAAGTCTTCATGCATCCTGATTTTTGTAAAATATACAATAGTGTTTATGATATGGGAATCAAGATAACCATCTATACCAATGGGTCCATCTTAACAGAAGAAATATTGAATACGCTTCAAAAAAGACCGCCTGAAATGGTTGCGGTTACCCTCTATGGGGATAACGATGATACTTATGAAATGATCACCGGTCGAAGAGGGTTTGAAACCGTCAAGGAAAATATAACAAAATTGATGAAAGCGAATATTTTGGTTGCTGTACGCACCATTCCCTTAAAACCGATATTTGACCGACTTGATTCATTAATCAATGTCGTGAAGGACTTAAAGCTTGTCTTAGGTTATTTCTTATATGTCAGCCCCACCTATGAACTCAAGTCTTCTCAACTGCCTTGGAGATTATCTCCAAAGGAATTGCTGATGTTTGAAGAGAAAATCAGAACTTCATTCTCTGAGTTTGGAGAACTAAAGCAATTTGATAGCTTTGAATCCTGCACAGCACTTAAAAACAGTTATTATATCTCTTCAACAATGGAAATGAAAGCTTGTGCATTAGCAATCAAACCGGTTAAAAAGGTTGAAAAGCGAAAGTTGCTTGAAACGTTTCTTGAACTCGGAAAAATCTGGGATGAACTCGATTTTGCCGAGTGCTCAAATTGTTCCTTCTCAAAGGGTTGCATTGCATGTAAGGCAAGAAAGATGCTCGAAAGCCCCTCTGTCACATGCACGGATTACCTTGTGAGTGCGGCTACGAAAAGGACTCGTTCATGAGAAGTGTTTATGAGATTGCAGGAATCGTCATCGATTTTACATATCAATATTCAGAATTCTTTGATCAAAGAATTGAGAGATACAGTTCAAATTTACCGCCGAAATATAAGATGGAAGTTCAAATTAGGGAGAACTTTTTAATCCCTACTGTCCATCCTTCCGTCATCTATAAAAATAGAAATATCTATTATTTGAAATCAAAAACTGTAATTACCGTATTCAAGGAAGAATTGAATGCTTTTTCTCATTTAATCAGTTACAATTCTGATTTTACAGAGATCATCATAGTCTTGAATCCGCTCCTTGGTGACAAGTTACCTGAACTCGAATATTTGCTTAGTGGAGTCTTTTTCTATGAAATCGCACTGAAGGAAGGACTTATCACCCTCCATGCTTCCGCGATAAGTTATCGTGAGCAAGCATTGCTCTTTTCCGCCCCATCCCAAACTGGGAAATCAACGTTAACAAACTATTTTTTGAAGATGTACAAAGATGCTTTCATCATTAACGATGATAAGCCGTTGATCAAGCAAGAAGGCGGACATTTTTATGTTTACGGCTCTCCTTGGAGCGGTAAAGACGTATTTAATTCCAATTCCAAAGTCATGCTTCATACGATTTTCTTTTTGGAACAAGGCCTTGAAAACAAATTGATTCCTTTATCAAAAAAAGAAAAGATTAACGAGTTATTTAGAAACATCTACAGACCGAGAGAAGAATCTCAAGTAGATCTCGCGAGTGATACCCTTTCTTCATTGATCGAAAACGCATCAATGATGAAATATGCTTTTTTAAATGATTCATCAGCCGCCATTACAATTCAAGACTATCTTGGAGGAGTGAACAAATGAAATTAAAACCTGGGTATATCGTCAGATCGATAGCCGGTGAAACGATTG
>Ga0268280_1000067_pt1 | contig 103548 bp, 78 predicted proteins | sample saktaG_9_FD_190139 | JGI IMG/M metagenome (GOLD analysis project Ga0268280, IMG submission 190139) | Saline water microbial communities from Sakinaw Lake, British Columbia, Canada - sak_2011_5_24_40m | ecosystem: Environmental > Aquatic > Non-marine Saline and Alkaline > Saline ...
GGTTCCATAACGGGTCGTGCTGTAAGAATAACTTCCGATACCGGTGGTGGGATAAGCATGATATTTCATGACCTGGGCCATAGCTGTGGCAACACATCCGGTTACGGTCCGCTCAGCAGCGGTATTGTCGTACGGACATAGATCATTATAGAACGGGTCCTGACCCCAGATGGTTGTGATAAGAGCATTAACTCCGGTTGCCGACTTAAGCGCATGGCCCTGCAGAGGGCCTTTGACCAGGGCGTTCCATTCCGAAAGGACTTCAGGAGCCGGATCCATGTTCGTGCTGATGGCATGACTGATCTCATTCTCATACCCCTTGAGCCAGCCTGCAACATTAGGTGGAATGTTATCCGCAGAGAAACTGGTTTCATCAGAATAAGCCAGCACCGGAATGACAACATCATCCGCCGAAATAATGATAAAACCATGGGCGCTGTTTACATTAAAAACATAATATAATGGCGCTGAAGACGCCTTCAGTGTGGAGCTGTTGTTTTCCGAAACCGTATAACACAGGCTCAGACCGCCGGGAATCCCCTGTGGAAACCGGGTTGGCATTGAACTCAGATAATTTGACGCAACAGTTTTTGCACGGTTTACCTCAACGGATTTTCCAAACCCGATGCTGAACAATATCAGTGTAAACAGGAGAGAAAGGAAGATTTTTTTCATATAATGATTTTTAATATTGATTATCTATATCCGATTTGTCTGGTGGCTCTTATCTGCATATGATATCCATAAAAGAACATTGGTTTTCCCTGACTGAAAATGTGCCCTTCATTTCGTAGATAACATCGTCAACAGCATAATAGTCATAATCGCCAGCTGGAAGATTTAAAGTATACGTTCCATCCTGACCGCAATCGGGACGGCCTTTGAAATAGAAATCCAACTGACCGACTCTTGATTTCTTTACCCCGGCTTCGTCATAATAATAAACGTAAATATCTATCTGATCAATCCGTTTATCTGAAGAGTAAAAGCAAATTTTTCCCTGTTCAGGCTTTTTCTGTGTTACATTATTATTCTGTGTTACATTATTTGAATTAGTCTGAGCCGGCTGATTGTTAAATATATCTTTCGATCCATTCTGATATTTTATCATTAAAACGTCCTTCTTAATGGCCGTATACGATGGTCCGTCTAAATTACCCCACTTTTTATATTTTATATTGTCATCGGAAACCTCTATAACTTTAGACTGGACTTCGTCTCCGTTTTTATAAACCAGGATATCCTGGGATTTTAAATTGTTAAATAAACAATTAAGGCAAAGGAAAAGGAATACTAATTTTGTTTTCATATAATAGGGGTTTGTAAATTTTCAGTACAGGCTTTTTAACTATTTTCATGGTAATTGATTGTATTGGTCAAATTGTATGATGTAATAAAATTGTCAAACCGAAAACAGGGTCAACTCATTTGGGATTGAGCAAACCCCTTATTTGGATATTCCTTTTGAAAGGAATTTACCAAAGGATGTGCCGGCCTGTTCATAACATGCCTGCAGACGTTGGCCCACTGCAAAATCGAAAGTCATATCACCGGAAGACACCTGTACCTTTTTGAGTACATTTTTCATTTCAACCGAAGCGACGACTTTTGAATGATCTACTGTTTCTACTATATCAATCGACAGGCTGATGAAGGCCTCCTTTTTTGAAACGCCTATATTCCAACCTGGATCAACAAAAAAGGTTTTCACTAAGAGCGTATACCTGGCATCAGATACATTCTCTTTCCCAACTACTCCTTGTTTTTCAAGTTTCTCGTTGAATGCCTGAAGGAATGCCGGCTGAAAAAGCTTTTGACGGTCATCCTGCCAGGCCTGGGCCCAGCGGTCGCCGTCGCCCGGATTTTTGGCATTCAGTTCTGCAGTCTTTTTATCCACATACTCCTTTTCAGTGGTACCTTTGCCTGTCGCAAAAGGGTTTACCCAATTGCCAACAGTTATATTTGAATACTCAAACGTAACATTCAACGTTTTTTCACCTTTTAATGCATCAAGGCTGCCTGAGGTTAATTTCTGGGCAAATAAACCGACAGATGATGTCATCAATACCATCATCAGCATTAACATTCCTGGTCTTTTCATAATAATTTACTTTTTAAACGATTTATAGATTTATTCTGATTCCTGCTCTGAGGGTTATATCCATTGAATTGGTTAATTCAAATTTTGATCACGAATATAGACTCAATATGAAATTGTGAAAAATATAATAGGTAAACATTTTACAAAAGAAGTAAGGAATTGTAAAAAGCGTTTTATGCAGAGAAAGATATAATGGCATAATTACCTGACCTGGTTCCTGAAGAGTGTTTTTTACTAATGGCCCGAAAGGATGATCTTACACGACAGCTTCCCTCCTGATTTAAGCAGGAAACATAAAATATAACTGCCTGGCGGATGGCCCGAAAGATCAATAGTGAAATGGTCTTTCAGCCCTGAACCATCATTATCCATCATTAGTTTCCCGTTCATATCGTTCAGAGTGATCCTGGAAATACCAGCCGACAATTCCCTGCCGGTGACTACCTGAACCAGTCCGGACGAAGGGTTCGGGTATACACTGATACGTTCCTTTTCCAGGGGGCTCACTGATTCGGGATAACTGAACAGGGCAGTAAGGTTCCTTGTGGCATTGGCCTGAAAACTGTAAATTGAGGTATCTGAGACCTCGTTGCCGTTCTCATACCAGCCCAGAAACTTTCGTACGTCGGTCGGGATTGCCTTGAGTGTAACATTGTTTCCCGGATGGTATACACCCTGTCCGCTAACGCTTCCTCCATTCATCGGCAAAGGAATTGCATTGATCTGAACCGTGCCAGGTGAAACATAAAGATCCGATTCCCAGAGTCCTCTTCCGTAGGTCGCTGCCCGGATCTTTCCGCTCATGTACTGGATTTCCAGATCAGTCACAATTACATTGGGCAGGCCGTTGGTAAAGAGCTGCCAGTCGTTCATAGAGGAAGTCATGACAAAGACGCCGACATCTGTTCCGATATACAATGCGTCACCGGCATCCTTTTGAAAACAGATGCAGTTCACCGAGATGTTCGGCAGGGTACCTGAAAGATTGGTCCAGCTGTTTCCTCCATCATTGGAACGGAAGACTTTTTTCCCGGCGCAATAGCCTGAGAAAGTCACCCAGATGGTATCGGGATGAAGAGGATGAACGGCAATGCCAATGATTGCAACGCTGTCGACAGGCAGGCCGGTTTCGATTTTTGAATAATTCATCCAACCGTCCGTGGTACGGTAAATATTATAGAGTGTCGATGCGTACATCACTGAGGGATGTGATGGAGCCACTATGATATTTCTGACCAGGGAATCGGCAGGCTGATCAGGATCGGGAAGGCCGGAGATTTTCTGCCAGCTGTCTCCCTGATCTGCAGTTTTGAATATATTCCGGAAGCCCGCATACAGGATCTTATGGTCCGAAGGATGCATTATGAAGGGGGTAACCCAGGAACCCCTGGGTTTGCCCGGGATCGAGTCTGAAATGGTGACCGTATTATTCCAGGCTGCATCGTGGGTCCTGTAGAAGGTTCCCCGGGGGTTCGAGGCATATTTGGTGTTGGGGTCCAGGTAATCGATGCAGCAGTCCATACCGTCGCCGCCTATGATATATGGCGATATCCATGTTCCGGCAGAATCGATCTGAGAGTTGTTATCCTGGAATCCCGAGATCACGATTTCGGGATTGGTGTAGGAATTTCCGATTTTATAGATCTGGCTTATCTGCAAACCATTGGAAATATCCTTCCAGCTTGCTCCGCCGTCATTGGTGTAATGAACACCCCCGTCATTGCCCGTGAAGAAACTTCCTGCCTGCAAAGGATGAAAGGCAAACCAGTGATGATCGCAATGCACCGTCGGATACTGAGGATATTCAGGATAAAAGTATGTCATAAGGCTCCAGTTCTTACCGGCATCGCTGCTTTTCCAGATATTGACTCCTCCAATCCATCGTTCGTTGATATTGGATGGATTGATGAGATAACAAAGGTCATAACGCCCCTGCCCGCCGCAGGCAAATCCTGAAGTCAAAGGCTCGGCGCTGTAGTTGAGCAGGTTGTTGGAACAGTCGGCAGCAACTGTAAAAAACCGGGTGAAGTTTGCCCCTGCGTCGGTCGACCGGTAGATCCCTTCAAGTCCGTTGTAAATATTGACACAAACGGCTTCCACCAGGTCCGGATCCTTTGGCGTAACCGCCAGCTTGATCCTGATGACAGCAGCGAAGGAAGTGACCGCGTTCCAGGTATTTCCACCGTCGGTTGTGCGATAGATCTGTACATCTGCTGAGGGATACTGAGTGGAAGCATAAATTATCAGGGGGTTGCCCGGCTTGAAAGCAATATCGCTGAAATATCCCTGCTGCTGAAGCACCCAGTCGATTCCTCCGTTTGCAGTCATATAAATTCCCTGGGATGTGGCTGCATAGAGAATGGAATGGTTCAACGGGTTCATCACAATGCGCCGGATGAGGGAGCTTGAACTCTGAACCCAGCTGAGGCCTGTAGGGTTCCAGCTTGCGCCTCCGTCGGACGACTTCATTACACCAATGCTTTTGGTATCCCCCCTGGTCCCTCCGATCATTCCGCTCAGGCTTCCCAGGTCGCCGTCGCCTGTTGCGATGTACATGACTGAAGGGTTGTCGGGATCGATCACTATATCGCTCACACCGAGCACAGGGCTGTTGTCAAAGTTCGTGGTCCAGCTCGCCCCGTAATCGGTGGTTTTCCATAAACCTCCCGAAGGAGAGCCAACCCAGAAAGTGTTCGGGTCAGCAGGATGAAATGCGATGCAGTTAATCCGTCCCATTCCGTCATAAGCGCCATTCGTGGTGAAAGGCCCAATAGGGGACCATTTCGAAGATGAATCCCCGGAAACCTTTAAGGGATTCGCAATGGCATACCTGTTCCATTCCCTCACGATGATTTCGTTGGCAGGGAAAACACCGCTGCGTCCAACCCTTGGCTCCCAAAACCATTCCCAGCGTTTGAACGGTTTATACCCTTCGCCCCGCCCGGGTTTCCTGTCTTTCCAGAAATCTTCACAGGCTTTTTTGACTTCATAAAAGTTTGACGAACTCTGGTTGTTGGCCGGGGCTTGCTGGGCTTTGAGTGCCTTCCGGATTCCTGCAGTAAAAAAGATGCAGGCAATACAGATCAGAGTCTTCATCAGAAAGGACAAAGAATTCCGCAATGCATTATTTTTTTTCATCTGCTTCAATTTGATGGAAGTTGGTTGTGCTGGCGTTTTCTTTAGTTACACCCGGGATCATCCTCACTCCAGGGCGGACAATGACTTGTATGACAAAAAGCGAACCCGGTAAATACTTCTCCCCCGACAATCTTTTCCAGTTCATTATTAGTGATCTCCGCTTCATCATCCCGGGCATTCAGATGGGGAAGTACCAAGTACACGGTCTGAGGATCTTCCTCAAGAATTTTCAGGTTGATCGATGCCGGAAGATCAATGCCTGTCTCTTCTTTAATGACCGCTTTCGGGTTTTCAATCAGTCTTTTCCTGAAATCGGGGTCTTTCATCGCTTTTTCGATGAGCTGTTGTTCGAATTGCTGTCTCTTTTCCATGGTTTATAAATTATTATTTGACATTATTTCTTCACAAAAACCGCCCTGCCCTCCTGTTTCAAATCAAACAGCCTGATCAGATAAATACCCTCAAGTGGCCATGAATCAAAACAAACCAAGTAAGGATTTGACAAGATGTTGGTCGATACGTCAGTGTTACCACTTTGTGAATTTCCCCGTCGATACGTTATTGTCGTTTGTGAGCCTCACAAAATAGACGCCGGCGGGAAGGCTGCTAAGGTTAAGTTGTGTTTTAGTTTGGGTGATTTGGCATGTGATGAGTTGCCGTCCGTCCAGGGTTATGATGGATACTCTGCCAGGAGTTTGTATTGCTGATGTTTCGATGGTTAAATAATCTGATGCGGGATTGGGATAAACAGTGAGACTCCCATATTGCACCATCAGGTTATTTATTCCAAGAGCTGTATGATAATAATAGAAGGCGCTATCCCCGCCTGTTACCTTCACGCCAGCGCTGTCCCAATATTTTCCCGATGAACTTTGTCTGAGATTGTTTGCATCGTACGTGAAATTCAACAGTCCGGAATTCACCCAGGCGCTGCCGTTCCAAGCCTGGTCCAGCTCCATTGTCAGATTATTATTGATATTATAAGTTAAGATTGATTGCCCATAAGTCACCCAGGCTCCGCTTTTCCACGTTTGATATATAGAACCTGTCTGATTATTATTGACATCATAAGTACAGGTTGTTAGCGAGTAATTCAACCAGGAGCTGATGTCCCATTTCTGGACCAAATAACTTATCAGATTATTGCTGGCATCGTAGGTGTAATTGCATTGCGAGGAATTCACCCAGGAACTGATGTCCCATTTCTGGACCAAATAACTTAACCTGTTATTATTGGCATCGTAAGTTGAAAGCATTTGCCCGGAATTCGCCCAGGCGCTGCCGTCCCATTTCTGGCTTACCTGGTTTGTACAATTATTGCCCTCATCGTAGGTATTGATGTTTTGCGAGTAATTCACCCAAACACTGCCGTTCCAGTCCTGGCTCAATTCAATTGTCAGATTATTGCTGGCATCGAATGTCGAGAGGATCTGTTCGGTATTCACCCATACGTTGCCGTCCCAGGTTTGCGACAACCAACTTGTCTGATTATGGTTGGCATCGTATGTTGCCGTAACTTGCCGGGCATTTATCCACTGGCTGGCGTTCCAGATTTGGGAAAATACACTGGTCAGATTATGGTTGGCGTCGTAGATGTACCCTTTGGTTTTACCCTTGATACTCCATGATGCGCTGGTCGTATCCAATTCCCATTGGTAGATGCTGTCGAATAGCTGGATTAAATCTTGTGATCTGTTCGTTTGTGGTTTGAGGTTTTTTCCCAAATTCATTTCGTGCCCTGACTGTTTGCCGGCAGGGCCGGGTAAGGAATTTACGCCGGATACTGAAAATTCAGGAACTGAACTCTGTCCCATTGCGGCAGCTGAGGCAAGCACAAAAACCAATAAAATGTAAAACTTTTTCATATTGATGACTTTTTAGATTGAGATGGCCGGGCTAATTCTGCGATGAGCCGTTGTTCAAGTTGTTTTCGCTGTATCATTGTTATTGCCTTTTATCAAATACTTTGAATTTTGAAAAGTTGGATGAAATGGAAAAATAATTTCTATGGTCAATTACAAGGCGCTCACCCAGATACCATCAGGGTCTGCCACGTATACACGCGTCCCACTTGGCAGGTTATCGTGACAATTTCTTGCGAATTTATGGGTTGGTTCAGGGTCATTGTCAAAATGAACAAATACGATCCAATCTGATCCACTCGCTATACTGGCTCCCAATTTTGTTCCCTGGTCGTATTGACTCGGGTAAAAAGTGCTGCTGACGCACATGGTTCCTTTCACTTTTGCCTTTTCTGGAGGAATATTGAAGACTGAGACCACGGAAACCACGATGAGGGTCAAAACGATAAACGATACCACCATCCACTGTTTCTTTTTCATTCTGAATGTTAAGAACTTTGTTTTCATGGTTTTGATTATTTTTTATTTGGTGTGAACAGGATACAATCATGCTTACAGGACAAATATAATTTCAAGTTGCCATGCATCCAAACTAAACAGGTAAGGATTTAACAAAAGGAGTAAGGAATAGTATAAAAGCCTGGGTTATCCCAGGACAAAAAAACCGCCCTTTCGGAGCGGTTTCATTAATGAATGCGGGAAATATGTTGGGTCGCTGTTATTTCCCGATAACCAGCTTCCTGGTGATCACGCGCTGCCCGATGCTGATCTTTGCGATGTAAACACCCATCAAACAGTTCACGGCAATCTGGTTTAACCCGTTTTCAACGGCCTGATTCAATATCTCTTGTCCGAGCATATTGTACAATCCGACTCTCCCCGTGCCCGAAGTTTGCACATCGACGTACAGCATATTCCGGCTTGAAAAAACATGGACCGGCGACTGATCGGCTAATTCGGTTTCCCCTGTGCCTTTTTTTGAAAAAATCAACGAAAACCGATCTGTGTTGGGGGCTGCCACGCCTGATTGAAACGTGTAGGCGCTGTGTTCGCGCAGAGACTGCCTGACGCCACCCTGTTTATCAAACAGTATAACCGATAACCCGGGGTCAAATTCATTCATGTTGGTCGCCTCCATGGTAAACACCCCTTCCACGTCTGTTCCAAAACCCAGGGGAATGGTAAGCGAGTCCTGATTCTGCAGTACCGGTTGCCCGTTGATTACCACCACGTGATTATCGGAGGTAAGGGTAAAGAGATGAGGATAGCCGGCATCATTGAAACGTTTTTCGGAATCGAAGGGATCGAAACCGGCTTGTGCCTGTTCGTAAAAACCAACGGCAATGTCATCCTTTAAGGTATCCCGGCTGACAAACAACCTGAAAACATTGGATTCCCCCGTACTTTTGTAAAATGGCTGGCTGTTATGAACCCTGGCCCCGTTTCCGATTTTGAGTGTTCCGTGACCGGAGGCTGCATCTGATACATGGACCCAGAAGGCCTGCATGGCGGGGATGTATTGCTGGCCCACAGGGGTTCCGGTTCCGGTGCCGGAGGTGCTGTTGTAGGTTGAATAGGTGCTGTTTGCGCGGTACCAGATGGTTGAATCGATGCCCGTTCGGGTAATGCCCGTTGCAGGATGGGCGGGACTACCCCAATTGATGGCCGACGGAAACGGGTTGCATACCAGGTTGTACCCTGTGTTCGCGCCGCCCGGTGTGAAGCTCAGGTTGTTGTCGGAACCGATCCATCCGCTGTTCAGGTTTCCGGTAAATGTGGCCATGTTGGCGCCGGTGAAATTTTTATAGGAATATCCCTTCAGTGGTACCAGCGCGGCGCTGCCGTCGGTGATGTTGACATAAGCATTGGTTGGTTCATTCCAGTAGAACAGCCTTGTGCCGGTATTGGGGGTGGGAGATAATGTTCCGAAAGAGCCTGCCGTTGCATTCGTCATCGGTGAGCCGACATACCACCAGCGGTTGCCCGAAAGAGCACGGTTTACTTTTACCGTTCCTGGTCCGCTAAAGCCATTGTCAATGAACGACCCTTCCGTTTCAATCACCAGGTTTTCACCCCCGTTCAGGCCGGTCATGCCCGGCACGGTCAGGGCGCTGCCTGAGGCGATGTTTACCGTCATTCCTGATCCAATCTTTAGATTTGTGAGAAGAACCGGCGACGACGGGCCCTGGCTGATTACAGGATTAGCGCCATACACTATTTCGACACTGGCGCCCGAAGGAGGGGCATACAACCAACCTATAGAGCCCTCCATCGCTCCCCAATTACCCGGCGTATTCCAGTCAGAGTTTATCGAACCTTCCCAAATTAAGATATCTTTTGGAAGGTAGGGATATCCGTTGTTGACGGTGTCACACATTGCCCAATCGATTGCGAAATACCAACCCGAAAAGGTATTCTTGTCCTTCATCTGGGCCGTGGTCATGCCCGTACCTCCCCCGTTGCTGGTTGACTGTCCCGAAGTCTGGGTGTCCCAATAGCTCCACAGCACTGAATTCTGGCCCCATTGTGTGTCAGTGTCGCCTATCAATCCCATTCCCGTTCCCGGGCTTACCAAGCCTGTGGAATAGGAACGTTTAACATCCGAGATGCCAATCATGTAGCCGGTCAAACCGCCTGCGGAGGAATTACCCGCCGCCTTGGTTACAGTTGACCTTGAATAACAGTTATACAGACGAGTAAACGCTATGCTTCCAATTAAGCCGCCTGCTATCCCGTCCGGACAATTGTTGATGACCGGACCCGATGAATAGCACCACGCGATATACGCATAATTACCCGGATTAGGGTACAGCGGCATGTCTCCTTCTGTCGAACCAATTAATCCGCCACAAGAGTTAGATAAATTACCAGATTGACATTGGTTCGAAACGTTTGAAACTGCTGCCGTGGATGAACAGAATCGCAATTGGATCACCCCACTAATAGAATTAATACCCCATGATGACACCCATCCTATCAACCCGCCTGCAACTGACCTTGATGATGTTGCAATGATTGTCCCCGACGTATGACAATTGCGAATTTGTATAGGAGATATTTCACCTGGAGAAATACTAGAAGGAAAAACTGCAGCGGAGGCGAGAGCTCCGGTATAGCATCCATTGGAGGTTATATTACAACCAGAGATGGTCAGGTTCCCGATTTTTGCACCGGAGCCAAGATGGCCAAATAATCCGCCGTTCCAATCCAAACCAGAGTTGTTAACGTCGTTATTGATCGTTAACCCTGTTATCGTTTTATAGTTTCCATTAAATTTTCCGCGGAAGGGTTTGCCTTCTTGACCGATAGAAAACCAGGAAGAATAACCCGATAAACTGAGGTCGTTCATCAGCTTGAAGTATGTATTATAATAATCCCCACCATAGTTGGCATTGTTGTAGACATTTGTCGCCAGGGTTGCCAGGTCGGCCGCGGTGGCGATCTGGTAAGGATCAGCCAGGGTGCCTGAACCCGACCATGCGAAAGCATTCATGCCCTCCAGGCAAAGAATGAGCAAAAGCGTTGAAATTGTAATTCTTGTTTTCATACGATTAGTTTTTAATTCTGAATAAATGTCATGACCGCCGGGGTATCGCCTGGTTTTCACCCGCCCGGATCACCGGGAGGGGGGCAACCAAAAACCGTACATATAAGAACAGAATCCTCTGCCCTTCCCCCTGCAACCATTTCCAGCTCATTTTCAGTCAGCTCCATCTCATCTAACGGAGTTGGAATACAAGGCAGGACCAGGTAGACTGTTTGAGGATCTTCTTCGAGAATACTCAGATTGAAGGATGGAGGAAGTTCAACCCCCGTCACTTCCTGAATGACCGCTTTCGGGTTTTCAATCAGTCTTTTCCTGAATTCCGGGTCTTTCATCGCTTTTTCGATCAGATGCTGTTCAAGTTGTTGTCTCTGTTTCATAATTTCTGTTTTAAAAATTGAACGTATAGTGTATTAATCAAAGATCAGAATTGATGGCAGCTTTTCAGGACAGGCAAACCGAAGCATTTCATATCCTATCCCCGAGAGGCCCTGGAAGAAGCCAGGGTTGAAAACATCATCCCCCAGCCCGGCAAACAGGGTATACCGACCTTTCTTTTCTGCCTGCCCGATTAGCTTTTGTACCTTAAATGCGGCTTCGGTTTTCAGATCCTCATTTCCCGTTTTGATTCCTGCGTACAACAGTATATCGGCCAGCCCGAGGCTGCCGCAGCAAAGATGGTCCCTGCCGTTGACAGGGCTGAGGCGGCAGGTCGTTGCCGCATCTCTGATATTTTTTTCCATCTCATAGCTGTTCCAGATGTGTTGGGAAGCGAGTCGGCCCAGCAGAATTCCCGGGGCGCCATGGCACCATGATGACATGTATACGTTGCCTGACCCGGGTTTTCCTGAAAGTTCCCTGAGATCGGGCCAGTTGAGGTTTTCAGCCGAAAACAAGCTGTTCTCATACTGTATGGCTTTTTGGGCAGCCTCAAAATAACGGACCGATCCTGTGGCTTCATAAAGTTTCAGCAGGGAATGGGAGATCCCGGCCTGTCCGTGCGAGAAACCGGTAAGCATTTTTCCCTGCATCGTTTTCCAGCCGAAAATGCCATCCGCAGATTCATAAAGATTTGATAACAGATGGTCTCCGCAAAGAATAGCTTTTTCAAGTGCCTGCTCCTGTTTATTGCGGTCGTACAACGACAGCATGGCGAGTATGCACCCTGCACTTCCCGAGATGATATCGAAGGAAGTGTCATTACGTATCATGCCTGGTGTGATCAGACTGCATAAGCCGACTGCATCTTCGTTGAAAGACTGATCGCCTGTAAAGTCTGAAATTTTAAGCAGGGCATAGATTACCGAAGGCAGGCCCGAAGCGATCCCGATAGGGCTCGTTTTTACCAGGCCGGCGTTCTTCTGCATATTCCTGATCCCCTGCCTGAGAGAGATCACCGTAGCATCGAAGAGCTTTTTCGGCAAGGAGTCTCCCGAAATGGAAACGAGAGCCGAAAGAAACAGCGCCACACCGGGAAGGCCGTCGTAAAGGTTCAGCAACATAGGTTCCATGCGGAAACGTTCCGTTCCCGGTATGATCCCTACCGACATCCACGAACAGCCTCCATCCTTCGAAAAGATAGCTTCAGCATCAAGCGTTCGGGCGATGTCCAGGGCTTTTCCAATCAGCATTTCTTTTTTGAGCGGCTTATATACCGTTTCAGCAACGATCTGCAACTCCTCCTTCTCCTTGGTGAATTCATGAGAGATATCCCTGAAGAACAGGGCGGCACGGATGAATTTTACCTGTTTCCCGAGGTCTTTTTCATCCATTTCCTGCAGATGATTTTTAACTTTTTCATACACTGCACCTTGCATAAAATCCTGACAGATAGGCCCTGTTGGGTCTTTCAGTGCAGTTTTATCCGAATCGGCCCTGAAAATCGGAACATCAGTCTCTCCCATCTGGAGGCGCTCCGATTTACAAATGACCCAGTCGGGGTTGGGCGCCGGCTGATGAAGAAAGGCGCGGCAAAGCAGTTCGGCCTGTATACTCCGGTCGATGCCGTTACGCATGTATTTCGGATTCATCATGGTTTTCATGATCATGCCGTAAATCCTCGTAGAACGGAAAATGAACCTTAATTCCTTTCCGGCAAAGAGATGGACGGGGATCTCATTCCTGTACCTGATCAGCAGCTGGTAAAATGCAGTAAAACCGGCCACGATATCTTCGGTAAATGCAGCAGGCAATTGTGCCTGAGCTTCGAGTACCGGCAGATTATTCTGATTTCTGAATGTGGCCGGGATGAACAGCAGGTCCATACGGTCGGTATTGATATTCTCCCATTTCTGTCGTTTGTAAGGCGATTCGGGATGGTCATAGCCGCCAATACCGCTCACGTCAAATACAAATCCATCTTTGCCCGGGATCCAGGCTGGAAGAAGCCCTGTTCGGAAAACGGATGCTCCAAACTGTTGGATTGCAAGAGACATCGCGCTTTCAGACAGTTCTTCTGAATAGGCCCTACCTTCGTGGTGCATCACTGTTTCCAGGTCGACCAGGACCGGGTATGAGCCCGATGCAATGAGGTTCTCAAGGTGGCAGTCATTGCCGTTTAGCATGTAGATCATACCAATGAGAGAACCTATCCTCCGGTAATAATCAGCCACTTCCTGCTGTGAATTACATTCCGCAGCTTCGATGAACCCAACCCATCCATAATCCCCTCTCTGGAATACATCCAGGGGTTTCAAACAGGGTTCCAGTCCCTTATCGTTAAACCATTTCAGGAAATCGGACCAGGCTTGTTCAAGCTCCATGTTTTTGGGCTTGTAAACCAATTTCAGTCCCGATTCGAATTTCAGGGAGATTACACTTTTGCCGTGATCATGAGAGTCGGAAATGCCTCCTTTATATTCAGTGATCCTGCCTGGCGGAATACCTTCCGAAAACCGTTCTGCGATGTCATCAATATCAGTGTCGAGGCGGTTGAGAAAACTGGCTGTATTGCTAGTCCAGTTGGTCAGCAATGTCGTGATGATCCTTGCCAGAACGCTGTATTCCGAAAAAAAGTTCTGCCAGCCATCGCCATGCATCCTTCCTGCAAATTGCAGATACAGCTCATTCGAAAACTCCTGATCCGAAGGCATCATTTCAAACAGACGTGAAACCGACGACTTCCGGGTTGCAGTAAACACTCTGAACTCCAGCTGAAAGGTTTGGGAAACATAAGAACCCAGTATCCTTGCCAGTTGCAGGTTTAACATCAGGCGGGCTTCCCCTGTGAGCAGGAATGCCCTGCATCCTGCCGTTGTCTTGTCAAGATTCTCCAGGGCATAAGCCACGAAAGATGTAATGAGATGGAGAAAAGGTACTTTTTTCTCCTCTTCAATCCCGAAAAGCCTTGTCATCTCTGCCGAAAGCTGAGCCGTATCATAAGACCCTAAAAAATCCATTAATTCTCCGAATGGGGTGATCCATGACGGAAGGAGGTTTTCATTTATAAAGGCGACACTCCCCAGCAGCCTAAGTGGGTCTTCTTCGGTCAGACCATCATTTTTCAGCCTGTTCATGAACATCTCATCATCGTCGGGCCCCACAGACTTGCGCCATTCAGCCAGGCGCTCATTCATCTCCCGCTCACCGGCCGGAATAAAATCAAACTGCTGAGGCTCCACAATTTTCTCCTGAAGCCTTACCGCCCTGGCGGCGATATTTTTATAAAATCTGATCGATGGTCGTAAGGTCATCACCGTTTTTTTATCCTTTAGAAATTCTCTTTACCGTAGAGCCTGCATCCGGCTTACTATGAGTTTTAGACGTCGTGAGGCAGATTCTTCGTGCAAGCGTCCCCATCAGTCCAGAGCCCGGGGAATCCCCCCCCCCCTGCAACAGATACAAGTTCTGTTTCGGTGAGTTCCGATTCATTGGCTTCACTTTGTATGGGGGGCAGAACTATATAATAGTTGTTGTGATCTTCCTGCAGTACCCTGATCATTATGGATGAGGGAAGCAGTATTCCTGTTTCCTGTTCGAAGGCAGTTCTCGGATTCTCAAGTAACTGCTTACGGAATGCATCATTCTTCATCGCTTTTTCGATGAGCTGATTTTCCAGTTTAAACTTCAGGTCTTTCATGGCTGAATTGAATTTGTTGTTATAATATTATGATCTGTTCATCTGCAGAGGCAAATGTATTCTGCGTTCCAGCCTGTTTCCAAATACAATAAGTAAGAAATTGTAAATAGAGGTAAAGAATTGTATAAAGTACCATTTGAGAACAATCCGGTTTGCCGGATTTCCTACTTTTGATTTTTCATGGGTCTGCTGCCTGAGCAGAAAAAATTAAAACAAGCACGCCAATGACCGCAGCTTTTCATGTTTTGGTTGCTGAAACCATCACCAGAGCCATATGTTTTCTGTTATATTCCAGGGATCCGCAGGGGCTGTGGTCCGATTTCCGTCTTCCTGTCGGAGAGAGCAGCGGATGGGTCACCGGATTTGTAGGTTCAGTCCTTGCCGGGATCGGTGATGACCGTGTCGTCAGGGAAACGAGGGATGTGTGGAATGCTTTTGCCGCTCAAAACCTGTTCACCGGTCACGGGGGCTGGGGGTATAACCTGCTCACTCCCGAGGATGCCGACAGCACGGTATGGGGGATCAGGTTTGCTCTCAGCCTCGGCCTGGAGGGGAAGCTCAGGACAAAGACAGCGGAGGAGTTTCTTCTGAAACATCATACAGCAGATGGAGGGATCACGACCTATATACTGGAAAAAGAGCTGAGAAAACTGATTGGCGCCACGACTGAAGAGGACATTGCAGGCTGGACGGGCTCGCACATCTGTGTGACAGCCGCTGCTGCCGGAATTCCAACATTCAGGAGGATTTTGTTGCCATACCTCCTGGCGCATCAGCTCCCGGGTGGGAACTGGAAAGGGTATTGGTGGAGCGACACCACCCACGCCACAGCACTTGCCACAGAGGCTCTTGTTGCGGCAGGAAGGGCTGAACACCACCAGGCAATTAAAAAGGCGTTCTTATGGGCTATGCAACTTTTCGGAAAGAACCCTTTTGTTGCCAATGACATCTTTCATGAGGGATCTCCCTTTGCCACAGCACTGGGGTTGAAGACCTTGCTACTCGCTGGAAAAACTGAACGGATCCATGAAAAACCCGCGGAGGTTGCCCGCTGGCTCATCAGCAGGCAGCTGGACAACGGGTCATGGCAACCTTCTGCCTTGCTGCAGGTTCCTCCGCCGTACATGAAGATACCGGTCGACCCCGGGAGCTGGAATAAGGGAGAAGGAGCTGCCTGGGGCACCGTGCTTACCGATCACAGGTCGTTGTTTACCACGGCAGCCGTGCTCGATTCACTGGTATACTATCAGAGGACCTGTCCCGGATCGATGTAACTGAAAACACATTGAGACATTCACTCCCGCATCATGGTTCCGAAATAGCCCTTGCATTCAAAGGGCTTGTTTTTCTTATATACAATTTTCAAGTGGTTGATACCTCTGAGGTAATTGGCATGATGAGGAAACCCGCACTTTGTTATACCGCAGAACCTGAGCAGTGCCTCCCGTTTTTCCGGACTTACCAGTTTGTCTGATTCCAGTAAATCCAGAGCAGTCACCCACCTCGGATTAAACCCTGGCTGGCTGAGATTATTAAATATCATTTCCAGAGCAAGATAAGGAAGGATCTCCTTACCTATATTGATGTTGCAGGCGAAATAATCGAACAGTCCGGCATATCGATCGGTCAGTAACCTGGCTATCTGAAAATCTCCCGGCCAACCGATATCCCGCAGATAAGGTTCCAGCCGATCGGCGTTTATTTGTGTCAGCACCAGCCTTACTGCCTCGGTTTGCCTGGGGATCATGAACCCTGTCTGGTAGAGGCTTGCATGTTCGGGAAGTGCATTGATTGCCATTCTCAGGTTTTCGGAAAGTTCATCAGGGAACGGAATGTCAAAAAGGATATGGTAGATTTCATCCAGTACACGGATTCTTGACTGCCCCTGGGCTTTTTGGCCTGTTTTACTGTCGGCAATAATTCCGAAAAAAATGTTCGGGCAGCGATTATAGGATATTCCGTCATAGTCAAACTCAAGCCAGACAGAGTCCACTGATCCGGCTAAAAGGTGTCCCTGTGAATTCCATGCAATAAAAAAATTCCTTATTCTTTGCCAAAAGGGATCAGCAAGAGTGCTTTCATGCAGATCAGATATTTGATTTTCCCCGGATAATATTTTTGCCCCATCACTGTCTTTCATGATCAGAAAAGAAAAATCACAGGCGGCTGCGGTTTCACCCAGCCGGCTTTCAAAGCCAAAATCCCGGGTCTGATCAAATGGGAAAATGGAACATAGTTCTTTCAATGAGTCTTTGCAACCAGCCCCCATTAACCCAGGTTGAATGGTGCGGGCAATGACTTCAATATGGTCGGCTAAAGAGTGTTTCAGATGATCTGTTCTTGTCATAAAATGGCGGAAGTGCTGAGTGCCTAGCCAGGGGATATCATGAATCCATGGGATCACCTCGATCTGTCCATGCTCCTCCTCCTGAGACATTTGCAAGATCGGCTTCGGTGAGCTCAACTTCACCAGCCTCATCATGCAGCATAGGAAGAACAAAGTACAGATTGTGCTGGTCTTCCTGCAGCGCCACGATCTTAAAGGATGCGGGTAGTGTTATCCCGGCCTCCCGTTCGAATGCGGTATTTGGATCTTGCAGCAATTGCTTCCGAAATGCATCATCTTTCATTGCTTTTTCGATGATCTGCTGTTCCAGCGTTTGTCTCAGGTTTGCCATGGTTTAGTTTATTGATTAATTGTTTTGAACAAGATACTTTTATTCTTGCAAGACAAATATACTTTCAGGTCGGTGCGCTGGCAATCAAAGCAGGTAAGAATTTAACAATAGAAGTAAGGAAATTAAAAAAACATACGTCTAATTATCGGGCGGGCGTTTTAACAAATTCAAGCTTCAATAACAATCCCTACCTTTAGATATCGATAATTTGATCCCTTTAAGGATTTATAACCTCAATAAAAAAGATGCAGACCGCTGCCGAAACCTATTCTGCTTTATACACGCTTCAGGACAAGGTGCTTAGATTCCTGACGGGTCATTTCGGAGCATTCTATGTAACGGGAGGTGTTGCTCTTTCAAGATTTTATCTGAACCACCGTTTCGCTTCCGACCTGGATATTACAGTCAATCTTCGGTCATGTTTCCTGAAAAAAGCCTCAACGGTACTTGAGCTGCTGAAAACTCAATTCCTTGTTCCTGATGATCATGTCGATGTTTTCCAGCGAAACATTCAGCTCTTTATCTCAGGCCGGGATCAACTCAAAATCAGTCTGTCAAACAACATTTACCGGCAGTGGAGTTTGCCGGTCATGGCAGCTGAGGTTCCGGTGGATAACATGAAGAACATGCTGGCAAAAAAACTCCACACCCTTTTGGGTCGCGATGATCCTAAAGATCTGTTCGATATTGTGAGCATTGCATCGGCATACAGCTTTCAATGGGGTGAAATACTGAGGCAGGCGCAAAAAAAGGCCATGATGGCCCAAGCCAATGATTTATTACAATTCTGCCGGATTACCGTCAGGTTTACCAGCCTCCTGGGGGGACGGGAACCCAGAGATCTGCTCAGCCTCCTGGGGGCTCCTTCACCTATACATTTCGACAGAACTTATCTTTCGGCTCATATAGAGCGGAACGGGATCCATACCGGAAAACCCTCAGCAACAATTGAATTCCAATCAGAGAACCTCCGGCGAACTGCCTTTAAACTCAAAGCTCTGACAGAGCAGGATGTTCTCGCCGATGATCTTGAGATCCATGGTATTCCATCCAGCTTCAATATTCAGTTGGGCGGAGCCTCCGTCAGCATCGTCCTGAAACCGTTTTCAGCCGGGGAAAAAGCCGTTAAACAGTTTGGCAAAGTCTCTGCCGAAGTATACCGCGATGTGGAATGGATGAACGGCCCTCTCCAGGCGGAAGAACTTGATACGAAATTCGAAAGAATCAGGAATGATCTTTTTCTGGCCGGTGAAAATACACTTGGTCGTGGGAAACTACCGATTGAATACGCCAGGCCGGGGATTTTATGATTGTTTAGAGGGAACCTTGTGACTGAAGGGGTAAGAAAATGTAAATAGGAGTAAATAATCGTAAAAAAATTGTTATAATGGCCTTCTTTTGCGCCTCTGGGTCTACTGATAGCACACTAGCAAATGGAGCAAGCTGCTGTGGTAAAAGGGAACGACCAAAATTTTTGAAACTACAACCCTTTTATCCTGTAATTTTGCAGTGAAATAAGGAAAATATAATGAATGTATGGATCAGAAAAACTCCCGGAACAACTGTCAATCGAGACCAGTTCTTTTTCTCATTGCCTTTTTCTGTTTGACAGGTTCAAGCTGCATATGGGCTCAATCATCATCCCGGTTCAGTTTTAACAAGTACGCAAACGGTAAAGGCGATACCCTGAATTACCGTCTGCTATTCCCTGATTATGATACTGTGAGGAAATATCCTCTCGTCATTTTCTTGCATGGTTCAGGTGAACGGGGAAATGATAACGAGGCTCAGTTACAATGGGGTGTAATGAATTTTGCGACGGACCAGGCAATGGTCATGCACCCGGCTATTGTCATTGCTCCTCAATGCCCGGCAAACCAGGAATGGTCTAACTTTGCCGAAAATGAAAAAACCGGGGAATTGAGGCTTCGGCCGGATCCGTCAAAACCAATGGAACTTGTATTGGAACTGATTCATCAGCTTATAAAAACATTTTCGATCGACACGAACCGTATTTATATTACCGGGCTTTCGATGGGAGGCTATGGGACCTACGATGCGATTGAGAGGTACCCGCGTTTATTTGCTGCTGCTGTTCCCGTTTGCGGAGGTGGTGATGTCTCAAAAGCTGCATCTGTTGCACATATTCCAGTCTGGATCTTTCATGGATCAGAAGACGCCGCTGTAAATCCTCTTTATTCCCTTGATATGATTACCGCTTTGACCAGGGCCGGGTCACGTGCAGGGCTTACTTTTTATCCTGGTATCGGCCATTTTGCATGGTTGGCAGCTTACAGCGATCCTTTGATGATGGAATGGTTATTCAGCCAGCATAAGTAAAAAACAATAATAAAGTCATGAGAACAGCATACTTACTTTTTATAGCTATCGCAATTGGCTTAATGTTTGCTACCGGCTCCTGCAATTTGAGAAAGAAGAGACAGCTGGCAAAGGGAGCCGACATTCACCTCCATGGCGCTATTAACCAGCACAGCAAGCTGCCATTCGACAGCAACCTGCTGATCGCATTCTATAAAACATATCCTTTACTGAGCAAATACGAACCGGAAGTTCTTGGCGTATACCGGCAGCACCGCTTCAACCATATCTGGTATGACAATCACGGGGTCGTGGAATTTGGTCAAACACTTTTCGGGAAGATTAAAGACCTTGATGTGGAGGGTGTATCTTCAAAATTCCCTTACCAGCAAAAAGTTGACGGAGTCTTTGAAAATGAAAAGGAGAATGCCTTATCGAAAACAGAGACCGAGCTGATGCTCACTAACCTGTATCTTTTCTATGCTGAGAATGTATACAAAGGGCTGGATGATTCCACGACCATGGCATTGGGTTGGTTGCTCCCCCGAAAGGAAGTCTCTTACAGCGCCTTGCTCGATTCAATCAAATCCGACCCTGTATTGCTTAACCGCGCCGACAGTGTGTTGTTCAACCAGTATTACAAACTGAGGGATGTGCTCCAGGAATATCGTGAAATTGAGAAAAGGGGAGGATGGAAGCCGATTGACCTGAATCCAAAGTTAAAAGCCTATAAGCCGGGTGATACGGCAGAAGCGATCCTACAGATTAAGGAACGCTTGTTCGTTACCGGTGAAATGAAACAGAACAACAAAACCAATAAATACGATAGTGAACTGGAAGAGGCGGTAATGGAATATCAGCAACATAACGGCAATATTCCCGAAAAATTAATTTCCAGGAAACATATCAGGGAGATGAATATTCCCGTTAGTGAGCGCATCAAAAAAATCATTGTCAACATGGAACGATGCCGGTGGATTTCACCCGAATTCGCGAAAGTGAAAGAATATATCGTCGTAAATATTCCCTCCTTCAGACTGAACCTGATCCGCGATGGGAAAAACGATCTGGAATCACCGGTGGTCGTGGGGAAAAATACAACGAAGACGGTTATTTTCAGCGGGATGTTAAGCTATATTGTATTCAGTCCTTACTGGAATCTGCCCCAAAGTATCATCAACAAGGAAGTCAAACCGGGGATGAAGAAGAACAAAAATTATCTGGAAATCCATAATATGGAATGGAACAATGGGCAGGTACGACAGAAACCAGGAAAAAACAACTCACTTGGGCTGATCAAGTTCATTTTTCCGAATTCCAACGATATTTATATGCATGACACTCCTGCCAAAAGCCTCTTTGGAAGGGAAAGCAGGGCATTCAGTCACGGCTGCATACGCGTTGGAAAACCTCGTGAGCTTGCTATTGAGATTCTCAGGGATGACCCGAACTGGACCCCTGGAAAGATCGACGCCGCGATGCATGCCGGGATAGAGAGCAGCTACTCGTTGAAAAATAAAATACCTGTTTATATAGCCTACCTTACTACCTGGGTAGATCATCAAGGTAAGATAAACTTTTATGAAGATATTTATGAAAGGGATGATCGCCTGGCCGAATTGTTGATTAGTGAATAAAAAAACGGCTGCTTCAAAAATGGAGATTATTCATTATACGATTATCTTTGTACAATGAAAGATTATTTTTTTTACATCTTATTGCTGCTGATCCCTGTCATTAACAATTCAGGTTCCAGAATTCTGGTTCCTGCCATGGAGGAAAATCCTGATCTCTATGCTGCCTTGAACCTGTCGGCAATGGGTCTTAAAAAGGAAGTCTTTCAGCTTGCCCTGAAAGGATACTATAAACTTGAAACCCTTGGCAAATTTCAGAACAATTATATTTTGACCATCATCGACTTTTCCCAATCGAGTAAAAATAAACGGTTTTATGTGATTGACCTGCTTCACAAAGCGCTTTTGTTCAATACATACGTGGCCCATGGCAAAAACACTGGAGGCGAATATGCTGACCATTTCTCGAATGTTTCAGGTTCCTGTCAAAGCAGCCTGGGTTTTTACATTACGAAAGAGGAAATTACGGGAAAAAGTGTCGGGCTGTCGCTGATCCTCGATGGATTGGAGAAGGGGTTTAACGACAACGCCATGAAACGCGAGATCATCATCCACGGGGCTGATTATGCCACCGAAAAATTCATCAGGAAGAATGGTCGGCTCGGAAGAAGCTTTGGTTGCCCCTCCCTGCCTCCCGATCTGGTCAAGCCGGTGGTTGAGACTATCAAAGAAGGTAGCTGTTTATTTATTTACTATAAGGACGACCGTTACATCAGAGGATCAGCGTTTGTTAATTAGAGATCATAAAGAAAGGAGAAGATATGTTAGAGTTTTTTTCTGCCAGTACAAGGGCTGTTAATGCAAAAAGAGGCATTACAGAATGCATGGAGTCTGCTCTCGGCAAGGATATGAGTGATTGCGATCTTGTTGTTATCCACGCGTCGATAGGTCATAATTTTTCAGAACTTACCGCCCAGGTTAAGCAGCTTGCACCCAATGCAAGGGTCGTCGCAGCTTCGTGTTGTGGGATCGTCGGGAAAGAGGGAGTAAGCGAATCAATGAAAGATATCGCAATCATGGCTGTACGGGGAAAAGAATTTGCTATTTCATATTCCGATGGAATCTATGGCTACAATTCCTATGAAAAATGCCATGAAATCGCCACGGATCTTTATGCGCAGGATAAAGATATCAACATGATCTATTTTCTGGCTTCAGGCATTGATATTGATAATGATGCCTGTATTGCAGGGATTGAATCGGTATTTGGTGAGAAAGTGACCGTTTTCGGCGCCACTTCATCCGACAACATGCATGGAGTAATAAGTTATCAGGCTGTTGACGAGAACGTTTTTGAACATTCGGCTTTTATGGTTGGATTTTCCGACCCCGGTCTCAGCGTAGATACCCAGGCAACTCATGGATTTGTAGCCATAGGCGAACCGATGGTCGTGACTAAAGCCGAGGGCTATAAAATACTGGAGCTTGATGGTAAACCGGCCTGGACTGAATTTTTAAACAGACTGGGATTACCTGAATCTGCAAGTTGCGGAGACTCGATTCCTATAGGGGCTCTGGCCGAAGAATTGACTCCCGAACTTGCAAAAGAATACGGAAACCGTCACATACTCAGAGTTGTGACCCACCATGCAGGCGATGCAATTTTATATGCCACAACAATAAAGGAAGGCACCAGATTATGGTTGACTACCCGCGATGAGGATTTGATCTTCAAAGAGATGGATCGGATGGTGAATATGATGGTTGAGAGAATAAAAGGGCGAAAACTGCTTGCTGTTTTTCATGCGGACTGCCTGGCCCGGGGAAAATTCCTTTTTAACCGTGTGCTGAAAGAAGAACTTGTGAACAGAATGCAATTCCCTTTTTCAGCTGACGGTGAATGCCCCCCCTGGCTCGGGATGTATGGTTTCGGAGAATTTGCACGCCTCGGTGGTAAGAATATGTATCATAATTACACAACTGCCCTGTATGCCATATACAGAAAATAAAAAAACGGATATTGGAAACTGATGATTTTCAAATAACGAAACCGGAATTCTCGGGAACATACGAAGATCTGCTTAAAAAATATACCGATCTGCAGCTGAGAGTTACTAGGTTTTCAGCGGTCGAGCAACAAATGATCAATATCAGAACCAGACTCGACCATGAAATTACCATGCATAAAAGAATGCATGCTATCAATAAAAAAGCGCTGCTGGAAATGTCGGATAACGAATTCTCAAAATTCATTGCCGAATCTGTGGTCGACATTTTTGAAGTGGAAGTGGGCCTGACTATTATTATCGACACAGACTCACCTGACCTACAGTCAGCCGGGATCGAAGGAGCGTCGGTAGCAGAAAAAGACTTTCATAAAATACATACTGTTTTATCTTCACTGTGTGAATCAAACGCTTCGGGAAATATCCTTACAATAGAGCCTTCCGACTATGAATTATTAAGTCCCATCCTTCCATTAAAGCAGACTTATGGAATCAGGCTAACCGATCTGCAAAATAATATTTCTCTGTTCATCGCCGGGGGTATTCTCGAATCAGGAGTTCTGCTTTATGAACCTTTAGATAAAGACAGGGATATAATTTTCAGTCTGTTTGCTCAGCAGATGCTGGCACAAGTTGTAAATCGTAAAAAAAACAAAACCATTATCAGGCAGATCGAAAGAATTGAAACATCCGGTAAAAGGTTAGCCAGGATCACCGATAATTTTATCTCTTTCGGAACCATCCCAAAGGAAAACATTGACCTTCTTACAAAGTTGTGCGGGGAGTTGATGAAGGCTGATGTTGCTGCTTATTTCCGCCTGGATCAAAATTTTATTCATTGTATCGGAAATTGTGAAGCAGACACTAATGTACACCATAGAGGCAACTGTGAGCTGTGTTTTAATCTGTTCACAAACCTTAAAGATGATTCATTTTTATTTTATACTTCGGATGAGATTTCACGTTTAAAAAAACGGTATACCTGCAATTTTCACGAAATGAAAACATTTATCGGATCTGCCGTTTTGTTGGAAAATAAACCGCTGGGTTCGCTCGCCATGATTTACTGCAGAGATTACGTGCCGGATGAAAACGACAAGCAGATCATGAAGATTATTTGTGCCGGTATCGCTGTTGAGGAGCTGCGTAGCATTTCTATTGCGAAACTGCGTCAGCATGAGCAGCTCCTTGCTTCGGTGGTTCAAACCCAGCAGGAAATGATATGCCGTTTCCTGCCCGATACTACTCTTACCTACGTAAACAAACCATACTGCAAGGCTTTTGGTAAAAACGAAACTCAATTGCTCGGGATGAAAGTTCTTGACTTAATTCCTGAAACTTTGCATAAGGAAATACTCGAACAACTCACGCAGATAAACACGGACCATCCATCACACACATCCAACCATCAGACTCAAATGCCTGATGGCAGTTTTGTCTGGCAGGAATGGACCGACACCGCCATCTTCGATAAACAGAATCAGGTGATTGAATTTCAATCCATCGGACGGGATATCACCCAAAGCAAGCAGGCTGAACAGGAACGTATTGCCAGACAGGTTGCGGAAGACTCAAACCGGGCGAAAAGCATGTTTGTGGCCAACATGAGCCATGAGATACGCACACCAATGAATGCTATTTTAGGATATTCCGATATACTTGAATCCGATCTTACCAATAAAGTGCATAAGGAATACATCGCATCCATTAAAACCAGCAGTAAAAATCTTCTCACAATTATTAATGATATTCTCGATTTATCAAAAATCGAAGCCGGGAAACTGGAACTTCATTTTGAAATTGTCAGCACTGAACTTTTCTTTTCGCAATTTCAAAGAATCTTCTCCCCGGGATTTGAAAGAAAAAATATCGCCTACAAGCTGGAAATAGCTCCATCGACGCCTGCAGGCTTGTATATTGATGAAATCAGGCTATCGCAAATCATTTCAAATTTGATTGGTAATGCCATTAAATTCACCGATAAAGGCAGGATCAGACTAAAAGTGTATCCCGAAAACTTAAGGATTGTCGAACATTCTCCTTACAATTCCGACACTTTTGCAAGCCTGGTAATAGAAGTGCAGGATACGGGAATTGGCATACCTGTTGGGCTTCAGGAAAATATATTCAATGAATTCGTACAGGCGGATGACAGAAAAACACAAGGGACAGGATTGGGGCTTGCGATCACAAAACGGCTTGTCAGTCTTATGGGCGGATCGGTAAGCCTTACCTCTTCATTGAACAAGGGCAGTACGTTTAAGGTGATCATCCCTGAAGTGGCTTGCCATAATGATATTGAACGAAAAATGCCCGAGAATGATTTCAGCCCCGAGTTAATAGTATTTGAAAAAAGCTTAGTTCTGGTTGTTGATGATAATAAAGAAAATCGGAATTATCTGAAAGACGCCTTGAAAAATTCAGGGATTACCGTAATTATGGCTTCGAACGGTAATCAGGCGCTTACTATAGCCAAAAAGGAACTTCCTCAGCTGATCATTGCCGACATCAGGATGTCAAAGATGGATGGGTTCGCATTATTGAAACTGATCAGGCAAGATGAAGCCCTCCGGCATGTTCCGGTCATCGCCTATACAGCTTCGGCAATGAAAACCAGTAAGGTCCGCATTTTTGAAAATGATTTCGCCGGTTTATTGTTAAAGCCTGTTCTTGTAAGCGAATTGTATAAAGAATTGTGCAGGCATCTGCCTTATACATCGAAGGAAAAACAGCCTGCTGGTCCTACTCTTTTGAATACTGATTATAAGGAGGATGTTTATAGGGTAAAGGAACTTGTTCAAGCGCTTGAAACCGGGTTTACAGAAAAATGTGCAGCCTTTGCAAACCGGCAACCCCTTGCTGAAATAAAGGAATTTGGCGACGGCTTAATAACTCTTGGCAATACTCACAATGCAATAAGCATTATCCGCTTCGGGGAAGAAATGATGCATGCTGCAAATAACTTTGATATCGAACGAATCCTGGTGCTCATCAATAAGTTTCCCGAACTGGTAAATAAATTAAAGGCATTACTTTAGATACAGCCGCCCAACTATGGATGATCATACAACTGTTACAAACCGTATTTTGATTGTGGATGATAATCCGAAGAACCTTCAGGTCCTCGGGAAATTCCTTCAGAATGAGCAGTATGAATTAGAGTTTGCGATTAACGGCAGCGCTGCTCTTGAATGGTTGGAGATAAAACCGTTTGATCTGATATTACTGGATATTAACATGCCGGGGATGGATGGATTTGAAGTATGTAAAAAAATAAGATCCGACCACAAAATGGATAAAATGCCGGTTATCTTTCTCACTGCAGAAACCTTCAGGGAAAGTGTTTTAAAAGGATTTGAAATAGGCGCACAGGATTACATCACCAAGCCCTTCGACAGCAGAGAGTTGATCATGCGGGTTAAAACACATTTATCCATTAAAAATCAAATGGAACAACTCGAAAACCTGAACCAATCGCTTGAAGTAAAGGTTCTTGAAAGGACTGCTGAATTAAATAAAGCCAAAGAGAAGGCCGAAGAAAGCGACCGGCTTAAATCAGCCTTTTTGATTAATATCTCCCACGAAATAAGGACTCCGCTGAACGGTATATTTGGCTTCTTACAATTACTGGATAAGGTGGATCTTGATGAAGCAAGAAAAAAAGATTTTTCCACTATGGTTCATTCAAGCGGGCAGCGTTTACTTAATACTATAAACGACATCATAGAGTTATCAACTATTGAAGCAGAAAAATCGATACTGTCATTTTCAGAAGTAAATATCATGGAAGTTATGCAGTTCCATTATGAGTTTTTTATGCCCCAGGCTGAGGAGAAACTACTGGAACTGATTATTGCGGAACAGATTACAGGAACCTCCGCCATCGTCCAAACCGACAAGCTCAAACTGGATCGTATTATAACAAACCTGCTAAAAAACGCTATTCTTTTTACTTCGCAGGGTACCATCGAATTTGGCAATTACCTTGATAATGACACTATCGTGTTTTATGTAAAAGATAGCGGTATTGGCATACCATCTAATCGGATAGAAGCTGTTTTTGATCGATTTGTTCAGGCTGATTTGAGCTTGAGCCGGGGGCATGAAGGTGCTGGAATTGGCCTATCCATCGCAAAAGCCTACGTTGAAGCGCTTAAAGGGAATATCTGGGTTCAATCGGTAGTGGACCAGGGCAGCACATTCTTCTTTTCAATACCTCACCGCTTGTTGCAATAGGCTCCGGAACACCTCAGCTATTCCTCTCGAAATTGCCGGCATTGATAAGCCAGATCACAGGATTTTGAAGGAAGTTGCCAATGCTGAACGGCTTGATCGCCCTCAGGTTTTCAAACGTGAAGTTATGTATCAGGATCTCTTCCGGCGAAGTTTCCGTTGGAGGCAGCTCCAGAACCGATAAATGGATCGTGGTCCCGATATAGGCTTTCTTTCCGTCGTCTTCCCTGAGCAGGTCACCAAACATTTTCAAACCGGTTTTACTGATAATGCCTGCAAGGTTTTCGTCATTGGCAAGGAAAATACTGACCGTAGGTGCGCTTTTATCAAAATTAACCACTACCCTCAGGGTTATGGAGTCCGGTAAAAAGATGTTTTTGATCAATCCGTTAACCGCTTCATTTACCTGGCTGAATGTAAGCAAACCCGGAGAAGCAAGTTTGAGCATGCCCGTGAGGCTTGAACCAAACGACAGAGCCTCGCATACCGGAAAAACAGCCTTCGCGGGACTGGATATCATCCTGAAGTCGGGATCCCCCAAATTCTCCGGAGGCAGAAAAGCAATACCTTTTTTTGTGGAAATAAAGAAATCCGGACAACCTGAAGCACCTGCCTCTGTTGCAGATAGCGATCCGAAACCTACCGCGTAACCGAGTTCGTCGATACTTGTGTCCTTCCTTGTGTTAATGTATTTCCCCTTGATCCTGTCATCTCCCTCAGGATGGTATATCAGCCTGTGATGACCTATTGCAATCTCGCTGACCCCCAACTTCCTCAGCCTGCCAGCTTCTAAAAGAGCCAGGGCTGCATCAAGAGTGACTTCGAAACGGAATATGCTGTCAAGTCCGGCAATCTCAAAAACCCTGAAAACTTCAGGAGCTACTACGGCCAGAAAAAGTTCGCTTTGTATCGTCAGCATCTTCTTCTTTGTCTTTAAAAGTATCCTGATCCCTGCACTTGACACGTAAGTACATTCCGTCATGTCAATGACGAGATCCTGTTCAATCCCGGTCAACGCCATCAGCGTCTGATCCAGTTCATTGCTGTTCGTTGCGTCAAGCCTGCCTTTAATCTTTACGTAGCGAAGGCTGGCATTCGTAATTATTTCCATGATCATTGTATTGATAATTAGACAATTTAGCCGGCAGAACCATGAGTTGCTTTCTCCGATATTTCCAACTAAAATACTACTTTTACAGCGAATAAAAAATAAAGTATAAAGCTATTACACAAACTTACTGAAATTTTCTATATGACCAGCTACAATATAGCAAATCTGAGGTTTATGATGTACTGCTGATGTAATATTGATGTAGTAGTCAGTAATGAGTTGCTGCATATTTGATGCACCTGATTATTTTTAATCGCTTTAATAATAAGATATGTTTGCCAATAAGTTATAAACTATCATTGCTTAACTTAGTACGATGAATAACAAAAACATTTATCTGGGAAACGCTAAGATAAATTACAACAGTGTTAAGGTCGAAGGCCGGTTTGTGGAACTTGAAAACGAGAAATTCTACAAAATCAGCAACAGCAACCAGATGCCCGATTTCTTTATGACCATTGTGAGTAGCTGCGATCACTGGATGTTCATTTCGAGCAACGGCTCGCTGTCGGCTGGAAGGAAAGACAGTAATAACGCTTTGTTCCCCTATTATACTGTCGATAAAATATACGATGCCAAAGGCATTACCGGAAGTAAAACATACCTGCTTGTAGGTATGGATGAGAAAACGTATTTATGGGAACCTTTTTCAACCGAATCGGAAAAAATTTACACAATTGAACGAAATCTTTATAAAAACATTTACGGCAATAAAATCATATTCGAAGAGATTAATGCTGACCTGGGTGTGGGGTTTCGTTACGGATGGTTCAGCAGCGAGAAGTTCGGGTTCGTGAAAAAGTCGGTTGTCAGCAATCTGAATGCCGTTTCAGTTAATGTAGATGTACTCGACGGGATCAGAAATATTCTGCCGAATGACGTGGATTCCGATTTCCAGAATACATTCAGCTGTTTACTTGATGCCTACAAAAAATGTGAATTGATCGAAGAAACCAGACTCGGATTATACATGCTGAGCTCTATCCCGGTCGATCGCGCCGAACCGAGTGAATCCCTCAAAGCTACAACGGTCTGGTCCTGCGGACCGGATCAGCCGGCAAAGGTCCTTCTTTCAGACAGGCAGGTTGAGCCTTTCAAACAAGGTCAGGCTGTTGACACAGAAACCGACATAAGGGCAGTCCGCGGCGCATATTACGTGAATGCAGGCTTTAAGCTTCAGCCAAATGCCCAAAAAGAATGGATGATCATCGCCGAAATAAACCAGGAAAGCGGAGATGTTGCAAACCTCAGTCATGCCATTAAAACCAGGAATAACATAAAACAATTGGTTGAAGCTGATATCGAAAAAGGAACATCGAACCTGAAGCAAATTGTTTCCAAAGCCGATGGAATGCAAATGGGCCATGATGAGTTAAGCTGTGCCCGCCATTTTTCCAATACCTTATTCAGTATAATGAGGGGTGGAATTTTCACTTCCAATTACACTCTTGATAAAACAGATTTTATCCTGTTCGTGGGGCAAATCAACAAGGATATATCAGCAAAACATAAAGCATGGCTCGATCAGCTTCCTGTAACGATAGATTATCCTGAACTGATTCGGCTTGCCGAAAGCACCTCCGATTCTGATCTGATCCGGATCTGCTGCGAATATCTGCCCCTCACCTTCAGCCGCAGGCATGGTGATCCAAGCCGCCCATGGAACAATTTCTCGATTGAAACAAAAAACCCGGATGGCTCGGTAAAATTAAATTACGAGGGAAACTGGCGCGACATTTTTCAAAACTGGGAAGCTCTCAGCCTTTCATTTCCTGAGTTTATTGAAGGCATGATCAGCAAATTCGTCAATGCTACAACTGCCGACGGCTATAACCCATATCGCATCACACGCAAAGGTATGGATTGGGAATGCCCTGACCCGCACGACCCCTGGGCTTACATTGGCTACTGGGGAGACCACCAGATTATTTACCTCCAGAAATTTCTCGAGTTATCCGATGAGTTTCATCCGGGCGCCCTGGATGTCTTGTTGAAAAAGGAAATGTTTGTATATGCTAATGTACCTTACCGCATAAAACCATATGCCGAAATTGTAAAAAAGCCGAAGCAAACTATTGTCTTTGATTTTGCCTTAAATGATAAAATCAGGGACCTGATAAGAAAAACCGGGGCTGACGGCGCTTTGCTGAGAGGCAGGGATCATCATATCTACAGGGTTAACCTGACTGAGAAAATCCTGGTCACCCTGTTGGCCAAGATCAGCAATTTCGTACCCGAAGCCGGCATCTGGCTTAACACCCAGCGGCCCGAATGGAACGATGCCAACAATGCCCTCGTGGGCAACGGGGCTTCGATGGTTACCCTTTATTATTTAAGGCGTTTCCTGAAATTCTGGTCCGAAAAGCTCAATGAGTATGACAGCAGAGAAATACCTGTTTCAGAAGAAGTCGAAACATTATTCAACAGGATATTTACTCTTTTTACTGAAAATACAGCCTTGCTCGAAACCGGGTTTTCAAATGCCGAAAGACGGCGTTTTACCGATGGTCTTGGTGAAGCGGGAAGCGATTACAGAAACTCTATTTACGAAAAATCCTTTTCGGGCAGGAAAAAGCCTGTGCCGGTCAAAGCCTTGTGTGATTTTATCCGGCTCTCTTTAGATTATATGGATCAAAGCATAAAAGTTAACAAACGCAGCGACGGACTTTATCATGCTTACAACCTGATTTCATTCTCTGAAAAAAGCATATCAATCAGGCATCTGTACGAAATGCTCGAAGGACAGGTGGCTGTTTTAAGTTCCGGCTATCTGTCGGTTCGGGAAAGTCTTGAGGTGCTCGATTCGCTGAAATGCAGCAGTTTGTTTCGTCGTGATCAGTATAGTTACCTGCTTTATCCCGACAGGCAATTGCCTCTTTTTACCAAGAAAAACAATATCCCCGGCAATAAGGTTAGGGAATCAAAACTTCTGAGCAAATTAATTGCCGATTCAGATTCATCAGTTTTAATTCAGGACGACCTGGGTGATTTTCATTTTAAAGGGACATTCCGTAATGCTGCCGTTCTGGAAAAAGCCCTGGACCACCTGGATCCTGCTGCATACGGCTCGCTTCTTGCCGAAGAAAAGGAAAAAGTCCTGGCAATTTTCGAAGAGCTTTTCGACCACCAGTCGTTCACCGGCCGCTCGGGTACGTTTTATGGGTACGAAGGATTGGGAAGCATATACTGGCATATGGTTGCCAAATTATTGCTGGCAGCCCAGGAGTGCTGGCTCAAAGGAGTGCATGAAAGCGCTGATCCTGTGATAGTTGATAAAATTAAGGATCACTATTCCGAAATTAAGGCTGGCATAGGGTTGCACAAATCGCCCGGCTTATACGGTGCGTTTCCAACGGATGCCTATTCGCATACACCCGGAAATGCAGGTGCGCAGCAACCAGGCATGACAGGGCAGGTAAAAGAAGACTTCATATCACGAATGAGAGAAATAGGGATTCATATAAAGGATGGAGAAATTGTGTTCCGGTCCGGATTGCTTGATCCCCTTGAATTGCTGAATCAGGATACTACGTTCGCATACTTTGACTTGAAGGGAGAAGAGCAGCAGATCATCCTTAAGCAGGGCCAACTGGGATTTACATTCTGCCAGGTCCCGGTTTTATTCACTGCATCAAACGAAGATAAAACTTCTGTCACATTCACCAACGGGAAACAGATTTCTTTTGCAGATCATACCATCGGGAGAGAAATAAGTTCAAAAATGTTTCAGCGTACAGGAGAAATCGCCCGCGTAGAAGTTTCATTAAACACAACCCTTTAAACAATAACTATGGAACACTACAAAACAAACCCGAAAGATGTTGTACCCCTGGGGCAAAAAATTGCTTTTGGATCAGGCCATTTAACCAATCAATTGTTACCCGCCGCATTGGGCGTCTTTATGATCGTTTTGGTATTGTCTTTAAAAATGAATCCTGTTCTGGCAGGTTTACTGGCGGCTTTACCAAGGCTATTTGATGCTTTGATTGATCCGGTGATGGGATTTGTTTCTGATAACACGGTATCCCGATGGGGAAGACGGAAGCCCTATATTTTTATCGGGGCTTTTATCGTAGGAATAGCCTTTGTGATCATGTGGCAGTTATATCCCGAAAATAGTCAGACCTATAATTTTTTCTTCTTTCTGATCATGTCATTGTTTTTTTACGTCGGCTATACCATTTTCGCAGCGCCCCTTATCGGACTGGGATATGAGATGACCCCCGACTATAGCGAAAGAACACGCCTGATGGCAATTTCTCAGTTCATGGGGCAGATCGCATGGATGATCGCTCCATGGTTCTGGGTTATAATTTATGATAAAAATATTTACGCTAGCGCTCCGGAAGGGGCCCGTAACCTGTCGATCTGGGTTGGTGCTTTGTGCCTGATATTAGGAATCATGCCGGCCTTGTTTTGTAAGGAAATCAATCAGGAACGTTTAACAAACAGGATCAATCTGTCTGTAAAAGAGTTTTTCAATAATATGAAAGTCCTTTTTAAAAGTATGAAGCAGATCATAACAAATAAACCTTTTTTAAAACTTTGTGGTGCTACATTTTTAATATTTAACGGGTTTCAAACGATTGCCCAGTTCGCTTTTTTTATCATTATTTTTTATTTGTTTAAAGGCGACACTACCGCCGCCGGACAATGGCCTGCATGGTTCGGCACCATAAGCGCCATTGCGACAGCATTTCTTGTAATTCCTGTTATTACCTTTATTTCAACAAAAGTCGGGAAGAAAAATGCTTTTATTATTTCCACCCTGATTTCCATTGTGGGATATTCACTTAAATGGTGGGCATTTGATCCGGCCAATCCATGGTTAATGTTTTTACCCCTCCCTTTAATTTCGTTTGGAATTGGTGGCTTATTCACTTTGATGATGTCGATGACCGCCGATGTATGCGATCTGGATGAATTAAATAACGGAATGCCAAGAAAAGAAGGAACATTCGGCGCTGTATATTGGTGGATGGTTAAACTGGGAACTGCCCTGGCTTTGCTTACCAGCGGAATAGTGTTGAATCTGGTTGGATTTGATCAGAATGTAATGGTCCAGAGTACTGAAACTATTACCAGACTCAGAATTGCAGATATCCTTATTCCATCAGTGGCCGGAATTCTGGCAATTCTGGTCATGTGGAAATATGATATTACAGAGAAAAAAGCACATGAAATACGGAAAGTGCTGGTTGAACGAAGGGGCGAATTATAACCGACGCCGGTAATTCCGGAAAATCAGATGAAAAAAGCCTTAATCACATTTATTCTTTTCCTGTTTACAATTACTATTCTTTTTGCGCAGACCGCCAAAGTCTCGGTTGTTAACGATAGTCAGGGGTCCAGACTATTGGTGAATGGTAAGGTTTTTATGATTAATGGTATGAACTGGGACTACTTTCCGGTTGGCACTAATTATACCTATAGCCTGTGGAAACAACCTGATGATTTCATTAAAACTGCACTTGACGCCGAAATGCCTTTGTTAAATAACATGGGTGTAAATACCATTCGTGTTTATACCGGGATTCAGCCAAAGTGGATCAGGTATATTTATGAGAAATATGGCATTTATACAATGATAAATCATTCCTTCGGAAGATATGGCTTAACATTAAACGGACAGTGGGTTAAGAATACCGACTATTCTGATTCACGCGTACATGATATGCTTCTCAGGGAAGTAATTAAAATGGCAGAAGATTATAAAAATACTCCGGGTCTGCTTCTGTATTTGTTGGGTAATGAAAACAATTACGGTCTTTCCTGGCAGGGAGCCGAAACGGAAAATATTCCGGCGGAGCAAAGACCATCGGCTAATCGTGCCAAAGCTTTGTATAAACTGTTTAACGAAGCGGGTCTCGCTATGAAAGCCATCGACAATTCTCATCCGGTAGCAATTTGTAACGGAGATCTGCTTTTCCTTGATTTGATTGCCGGGGAATGTAAAGATATTGATATCCTTGGCTGTAATATGTATCGCGGTGTTTCTTTTGGAAACGCATTTCAGAAAACAAAGGAAGTATTGAAAAAACCAATCATGTTTACCGAGTTTGGTGCCGATGCCTTTAATTCTATCAGCAATCAGGAAGATCAGCAATCCCAGGCTTACTATCTGACGAATAACTGGAGAGAGATTTATGAAAATGCAGCGGGTTCGGGTAAAGCTGAAAATTGTATCGGCGGATTTACTTTTATGTTCAGTGATGGCTGGTGGAAATATGAGCAAACCAAAAACCTGGACATTCATGATACCCATGCTTCCTGGGTTAATGGCGGTTACAACGATTATGAGCCCGGAAAGAATAATATGAATGAGGAATGGTTCGGTATATGTGCAAAAGGTCCCACGGATGAAAAAGGCCATTATCAGTTATATCCCCGCCTTGCATATTATGCATTACAAAAAGTTCATAAAAAAGATACAACAATGACATATATACTGAAAAACAAGAACCTTGAAATTCAGATTGATCTGCCATTGGCAAATTATATGTCTTCAAGATTTGACTGGACCGGGAAAATTGTATCAGTGACATACAAAAATATCAGTATTTCAGGCACGGAGAAAATGAACGTTGATGATGACTACAAATACGGGAAAGGTTTTTATAATGAGTTTGGAATTGACGGGGCTGTAGGCTATGATGAAACCAGGCAAGGTGAGTGGTTTCATAAAATAGGTGTGGGCTTACTGAAAAAAGATGGAGGGGAATATTTATTCAGCAGGAATTATGAAATTAAGCCGGCCGTTTTTGAGGTTACTGCTAAACCAGACAAAATAATCATCTGCTGCAAATCACAGAAGGTAAATGGTTACTCCTACGTTTTAACCAAGGAAATCGAATTGGCTGAAACCGGTTTTATCATCAACTATCATTTAAAGAATACAGGAGAAAAAACCATACAGACGAATGAGTATGTCCACAACTTTTTAGCTGTCAATAAGGAACTGACTGGCAGTGATTACAAATTAAAATTCCCTTTTCAGATAAAGCCTGCATTGTTTGAAGGAAATGTAAATCCTGAAAAGAAAGTTGACATCGGGCAAAAAGAAGTTACCTTTAACGGGACTCCCGACGAACAGTTCTTTTTCGGCAATCTTTCAGGCAAAGAAACTGTTGATGCGAGCTGGGAATTAATAAACACTGAAAATAAGATTGGCATTAAAGAGACCGGGAGTTTTAAAACAGCAAAGGTGAATCTCTGGGGTTGGAAACACGTTATCAGTCCGGAGTTATTCTTTAACATACATGCTGAACCGGGCAAGGATGTTGAATGGTCGAGAACGTATACTGTATTTGAAATACATTGAAATGACATCAGCAAAGTTATCAGTAAAAGAAAAAATCGGTTACAGTCTGGGTGATACCGCATCTCATTTCGTATGGGATATGGTTGGATTCTGGCTTTTGTTTTTTTATACCGATGTGTATGGAATTTCTGCAGCAGCTGCAGGGACCATCATGTTAATTGCCCGTTTCTGGGATATGGCTATCGACCCGGTTATCGGCGTGATTTCCGACAGAACTAATACGCGATGGGGAAAATTCAGGCCCTATATTTTGTTTGGCGCCATTCCATATGCGGTTTTGGCAATTCTCACTTTTACAACACCTCATTTGGGCGAGACCGGTAAGATCCTTTACGCCGCAGCAACTTACATCCTGCTGATGACGGCCTATGCCGCTATAAACCTGCCTTATTCAGCTTTGGGAGCGGTGATGACCGATGATACTTACGAAAGGGCCGGATTGAACACCTATCGTTTCATCGCAGGCTTCACCGGGCAATTTGTTGTGACCGGGCTGGCGCTGACCCTGGCCGAATTTTTCGGTGGTGGCGATAAGGCACAGGGGTTCCAGTACACCGTTTTTTTATTCGCAGGATTAAGCCTGGTATTCTTTTTTATCACCTTTAAAACAACCAAAGAGCGCGTTCATCCTCCCAAAGAGCAGGTGAATTCACTGAAAGAAGATATTGGGAATCTGTTTAAAAACAAAGCCTGGATCGTACTGGCCCTGGTTGGCATCATTTCATTCATCATGTTTGCCATGCAAAATGCGGCTATTGCCTATTATTTTAAATATTACCTGGGCCGCGAAAACAATGTGCAGCTTTTCAATGTGATTGGCACCATTGCCCTGATTGTTGCATTACCCCTGTCAAAACCTCTGGCAAAACGCTTTGGAAATAAAAATGTATTCATAGGCAGTTCGTTGATTTCAGGCTTGTTTTTTATCCTCATTTACCTGCCAGGAGTAACCGACCTTACAACGATCTATATTTTCAACATCATTGCCAAGATGGCCTATGCCCCGGCTGTTCCTTTACTCTGGACCATGATTGCCGATTCGGCCGATTATGGTGAATGGACCACCGGCCGTCGTGCCACAGGATTGTATTTCTCGGCCGCGGTCTTCGCACAGAAAGCAGGATGGGGAATCGGGGCAGCCATTGCAGGCTGGATATTGGCCGCCTCAGGTTTTGTAGCTAATGTGGTTCAAAACGATACCGCCATCACAGGCATTAAATTGCTGGTTTCGGTTATCCCCGGCATCTTGTATATGTCGTGTGCTGTGTTCATGATTTTTTATAAAATCAACACCAAAACCACCACTCTGATGAAAAAAGAGCTGGATGCCAGGAGGGCACAGGAATAATATATTGACAAACTTGAACTGGATACCCAAATCGGGAATCTGACAGGCTCCATGGTTCAAAATGGAGCCATTATGACCAGTATTGGAATGAAGAAGGAGAGAAATCGTTTAATGATTATTTAAAACGTAAAGGTGAGAACACGGTAAAGGAATAATTCTAACCGCATTATGATTTCCGAACAGTGGTTTCTGCCCATTCTGGCTTTTTGAATATCCTGAAAAGCCAGAATGGCAGCATCCAGACAAGAGTACCGATGATCATCATAAGAAAATATCCCCAGAAAGAAATATTGGTGACCCCGTCAGGACGGTTCAGTGCCATGATTCCCGAAAATACCGTGGAAATGAAACCCAGGCCGGCTATGATCCAGACTCCGGGTTTACCTCCAATAATTTTAAAAGGACGGGGGGTATCAGGTTGTTTGTAGCGCAGCTTAATGACGGCGGCAAAAATCGGCAGGTAATAAATACATAAGAGTGTAGTGGTATAGGATGAAAATACCCAGTACGCTTCATTGATCCCTGGTATAACTGCCATTGCAATTGCCAGAAACGTAATGAGTATTCCCTGAACCATCAATGTGCCCACAGGAGAGCCATGCTTATTTACTTTTCGGAAAAATTTTGGCAGGGTTCCTGACTTTGAAATCGGCACCATGCTTAATAAAGGTCCGAGCATCCATGTACTCATCAGGGATATTCCGCCAACAGCGAGCAGGATCGCCATGACAGGGACGGCCCAACTCATTCCGAAAGCCGAGAACATGGTCTCTGTAACCTGGATCACTCCTCCGTTAAGGGAAATATCCTTCAGGGGAATGACAATCGCGATAGGAAGTGTTCCCAGAACACTTAAAACAAAGATGAGGAGAGTAGCAAGGAACATAGCTCTGGGATATGATTTCTGAGGATTTGAGACCTGGCTGGCATAGTAGCCCGACATTTCGATGCCGGCAAAGGTCAGGATGATTGCTGATGAATAAACAAGGGCGCCCACATTTAGCTTCGGTATAAGGCCGGCCCATGTAAAAGGTGGCAGCTGGCTGGGTCTCCCGGTAAAGATCCATGCCAGGCCAAGGAAGATAAGCACAAGAGAAGGGATGATTGCACCCAGGAGCGTTCCGGCTGAGCTTAATTTTGCTGCGATAGCCGGACCCAAGAAATTGAACAGGGTCAACCCCCACCATACGACAAGCATGACGACGGCCAGAAAAACCTGGTTAGGCATTCCAAGGATATGGACGTGAGGGTCGGGGCTGAAAATATAAGCTATCGAAACCGCAATAAAAGAGAGTACCGTCGGATACCAGGGGATATTCTCAACTACCACTGCCCAGATTGCCATGAACCCGGTTTTTGTATTGAACGCTTCCTCAATCCATGAATAAATCCCCCCTTCACTGGGCCAGGCGGAGGCCAGTTCAGCCGAAACCAGCGCCAGGGGAAGAAGAAAGAGAAAACAGCCTACAAAATACCAGGTGATCAATTGCCAGCCTTCGGCGGCCATGCTGGGATAGTTCCTGACCGATAAAACGGCCGCAACACTGATCATCGACAGCATCAGCATGCCCATGGTCTTCTTTTTCGGTGTTTGTTGGAGATCGCTCATTTCACTTTGTTTCATCTTTTATACAATACATTCTGTAAACTCCATTCTCATTTTCGATCCCGTGAATATCATGTTCGAAACCGGGAAACCGATTATCAAAATCCTGGAGTGTTTTTAAATAGGCTAATACAGGCTCATTCAGGGATCCGGTGCGTTCACCACCCATGACCAACGGGATTCCAGGAGGATATGGAACAATTCCTCCGGCCATTATCCGACCCTGGGCCTGTTCAAGAGAAACCCTTTCCACATTGTTTTTAACCAGGTGGCGGTATGCCTCAGCCGGTGTCATCACCGGTACGGGCAAGGCCGAAAATGCTTCCTCCAGCAGCTGCAACTGTCTTGAATCACGTTTGAATTCATGCATCTCATTCGCAAGCCGGGGTAGTGATTTCCCGCTGTAAATTCCGGGATATTTTTCAACCAGGTCGGGAAAAACATCCTCCAGCATGGCATTTTCATCATACAATGTTTTAAAACTGAAAAACCTTGTGGTCAGCGTTCCCCACTTCCCCTTGGTTATCCCCATTGAAAAGAGGAACAGTACACTGTAATCGCCCGACTTTTCATTGATTATCCCTTCGCAATCCAGGTATTTGACCAGGATGGCAGCCGGTATTCCCCATGACGAGAGGGATCCGTTCCGTTCAACACCTGGTGTAAGAACTGTGACTTTAATAGGATCCAGCATGGCGTATCCTTCATCGATATCTCCGAAGCCATGCCAGCTTTCTCCCGGATGGAGCACCCAGCAGCCGGGGTCCTTTGCAAGTAATTCCACCGGGGCATCAGCAAAGTTGATACGCTTCCCGCTAGCCGGATTGGTGACCTCATCGGGCTGCCACATCTCAAACCACCAGTCTTTGGTATTATCACTGATGATCTTCCTGCGTATCCTCGCCATGGTTGTACGGAAAGTAACAGCTTCCATGATGCTTTCATCAGTAAGGGCCTTACCCATCGGGCCTTCCATCATCTTTGCCGAAACATCACAGGAGGCAATGATGGCGTAGGAAGGTGATGTGGATGTATGCATCATGAATGATTCATTGAACCTGTTGTGCTCTATAGGCTCACGCCCTCCTTTTACATGCACCATCGAAGCCTGGGAAATTGCAGCGAGCAGCTTATGGGTTGACTGGGAGGCAAACACTGTGGGAGCATCGGGATCCCTGGCCCCGTCCCTCATCGCGTGGCGATCTCTGTACATAGTGTTGAACCTGGCATAAGCGTACCAGGCTTCATCAAAATGAAGCCGCGGAACTACTTTCCCCAACAATTGTTCCACTTCCACAGCATTATAACAAATCCCGTCGTATGTAGAATTTGTTACGACTGCATACACCGGGGATGCTTCCTTGTTTGAGACCAGCGGGCATTCACTGATCTTTTGCCTGATGGTCTCGGCTTTCATCTGGTCTTTCCGGATAGGTCCTATGATACCCAGGTGATTTCTTACCGGGATCATCCATACCGGCCGGGCACCCGTGAGGATGGTTGAATGCTCAAGTGATTTATGACAGTTACGGTCAATAAGCACTACATCTCCCTCCACGGCACAGGCCATAAAGATGATTTTATTTGCAGTGGAAGTACCGTTGGTGACATAATAAGTGCGGTCGGCGCCAAACACTTTTGCAGCAAATCGTTCTCCCGCTCCTATCGCCCCTGAATGATCGAGAAGAGAGCCAAGTTCCCCCACAGAGATGGAGAGGTCGGAACGAAAAAGCTGTTCTCCGAAGAAATTATAAAATATCCGCCCGGCCGGAGATTTCAGAAACGCTGTACCCCCGGTATGGCCGGGAGTATGCCAGGAATACTCAAAATCGTCGGCAAAATTGACCAGCGCTTCAAAAAACGGTGGCAGCAGGCGGTTCCTGTACCTGCGGGCAGCCGCTTCGACACGTCCGGCAATAAAATCACGGGTATCTTCAAGGATCCAGAAATTTTCGGAAATGATTCTTTCAATTTCCAAAGGGATCGTCATCAGCGCATCAGGCCGTATCGATAAAAAAATCGGGATCTCATGGTTCCTGCTCCTGATGTTCAGAATCAGTTTCTGAGCCAGATCCCGGTTCTCTGCTAACAAAGGGTCCCAGTCTATGATCACTGCATCAAGTTCCGGAAGCCTGATAATGCCCGACAAGGCCGATTCAAATGATTTCCATTCCGTTACATTGATTTCGACCTCGTTCATCTTTTTGATCAACTCATGCATGGCATACCCACAAGGAGTATCTTTGCGCAATTCGTCATCAACAATTGCAATACTCAGCTTTTCGTACAAATACATGAAACCTCCTTTGTTTTTATGTAAATGAAATAATTGATCGTGAAATTACTGAATCTTTCCACAATTTCATACTTTTATAACCTAATTGATCTGATTAATAAAATTGTTTAGCAATGAAGTCCAGGATAAAAGAATGGATCAGGAGATATGCCTGGGCAGAAGTGATCAGTACTCTCCTTACCTTTCTCTTCGGATGGGCCTCATCATGTGTTACGAAGAATTCTATAGCTATTGCCTATGCCGGGACTGTCGGCGCAGCAGCCGGGTTTTATGGGTTCATCTTTATCAGGGATATCTCCCACAGTTATTTAAAACATGAACCTGAAACAATCCGGGTAAAAATCCTGCTTATTGCCACTTGCCTGAGGAATATGGGATTTGAATTCGGCCTTGCTGAACTGCTTGATTTCCTTGCGGTCCGTCCCTTCTGCCTGCTATATGGGCCTCTTATCTTAAACAATTATTTTTGGGGGATCCTTGCCGGGAAGACAGTTGCAGATATCATCTTTTTTACCATTTCCATACTTATGTTCGAGATCCGGAAGAAACATTTTCATTGGTTCTGATGATTGCTGAATGCGGATCAAAATAAATGGATTTATGGCTCAAATTTCATTACTGCTGAGCTGCATTTTGTATCTTTGTGAGCCGCAAACAAATCAGATATGACTAAATCGGGTTCTAAAGTAGGTGCTGTCATCGTGGATTATGTCAAAGACCATCCCCATTGTTCATCGAAGCAGATTCATGAGGGCATCGGAAAGGAATGGGGTTATGCTACTATCAAACGGTCTCTCCTGATCCTGATATCTGAAAACCTTATAGCGACTCATGGTAATGGCAAGGGAACAAAATACGAAATCAGCCGGTCATACGAGCTATTGATTCCTATCGATCCTGACAAGTATTTCCAAAAAGAAATCGATGAACGTGAAATTAAGTCAGATTTTAATCATAGTCTGATCGCTGATCAATGGAAAGACATCTTATTTTTCACTGAACAAGAACATGAGTTTCTGGATCAACTTCAAAACACGTTTAACAAAAACATCGAAGGTCTTACACCGAAAGAATTCAAAAGGGAATTTGAGCGCCTGGCCATCGATTTGAGCTGGAAATCCTCACAAATAGAGGGAAACACTTATTCTCTGCTGGAAACAGAGCATCTGTTAAAAGAACAGCAAACAGCTTCAGGAAAAACAAGGGATGAGGCCACAATGCTTTTGAATCACAAGGCCGCGTTGGATTTTATCCTGGAACATCCCGACTATATTCAACCATTATCTATTGCCTGCATTGAAGATATCCACAGCCTTCTGATCAAAGACCTGAATGTAGAACGGAACATCCGGCAACGAAGAGTAGGAATAACCGGAACCAATTACCGCCCTCTGGATAATGAATTTCAGATCAGGGAATCACTTCAAAAAATGTGTTCATTCATTAACAGTCGCAACGATGTTTTTGAAAAGGCATTGTTGGCACTCATGTTAATCTCCTACATACAGCCCTTCACTGATGGTAACAAAAGAACAGCGCGTATAATCAGCAATGCGATTTTAATGAATTATAAATATTGTCCGTTATCATTCCGGACTGTTGACCCGATTGACTATAAAAAAGCGATGCTGATATTTTATGAGCAGAATAATATCAGTATGTTCAAAAAGATATTTATCGCCCAATTTGATTTTGCTGTTAGGACCTACTTTTAATGGTCATGGATGTATTGTATTTTTCTGCCCAGGAAAGCGAGAATGACCAGGATCAAAGCCGCTGAGAGAAAGTAATTAGTGATGCCCAACTCCCGCGATCCCGCGATCGCACCTGTAAAATCAAAATAGGGTACAGCGTACAGGATGCAATAGGTCATGATAGTGAAAACCACTTCGAACAGTTTGCTTCCCCTGCTTATAACCCCCGAGGAAACAGCAAAAGCAGGAATGAAAACAGCACCTGCTGCAATGGCATAAACAGCATATGCATTACCTGAGAAAAATTCCCTTAACATCACAGGGACTGCAAGCGACAGCATGACCACAAAGGCGGCGAAAAGAGTAGCCGGTAACTGTCGCCTGAGCGAAAAAGCTGCAGAAAATATATATTCGCTGCATCGGTTCTCGAACTCCCGGCATCCTAGTTTTGACAGGATCAGGACCTGCAGGAACCACAGTAATGGCAATCCATATTTGTATGCGAACCCTAGAGGGACAAATACAGTTGCGATGAACAAGCCTGCAGTGGGTATCAGCCAGAACCTCGATTTGCCCCTGATCATAAGCAGAAGCTCTGCCTTCACCAGGCTGAAAAAACTGAACTTTGCTGAAGCTACAGGCAATTCACGGTATCTTATTTGAAGCGGCATTGGGATATCATCAACAAATACAGGCGTTTTCTTTTGAAACCAGAATCTACTCTGCTTCTTCTCTTTTGTTTCAGAGTCATCAAACCTGTTAAAACGCAGCGAAGCCAGCAATACCAATCCAAATGCAGACAGCATCCAAAAAAAACGCTGAAGAATGATCGAAACAGTCCAGTTCATCCCTTCCCAGGTAAACACCTTACATGTCCCGATTGAATCGGTGATCAAAATACCGGTGCCGGATTTTCCGTTCCAGTCTGGATGAATGGCTTTGACAGAGTTTTGTATTTCAAGCATGCAGGTATTGACGCCAAACACGTCTGTGGCCTGGGACATCAGGCTTGCCGATACCAGGAAGATCCAGACAAAAAAATAAGCAATGTTGGCGAATCCTCTGCCGGGACCACTCAAGGAATCGAAAAACAGGGCAAAAGCCGCAATAATGAACATAGCGGGAAGGGTCATGATGAGCAGGGGTAAAAGCAGTTTGCCCGGTTCAAGATGGCCGGATTCTCCCCTGACCAGGAACATCACTATCGTCATTGCTGCAATGACCAGCAGCATCAGCAGAAGCACCGCGAAATTACTGAACAGCTTCCCGCTGAGGTATTGAACCTTGGTTACCCTTGTAGTTGCGATGATTTGCCCGACACCAGTTTCCAGATCTCTTTTGACCGAGTTGTTTACAACATAAAAGCCTATCAGGGCGAAGAAAGGAACACACATCGAAACCATGCTCCCTATCCAGGCCGAATTGTAAAATCCACGGTAATTGCCCAGCGATAGCATCGTATAGCTGGCATCAAGGGCAGGGACAAACGAATAGATAATAAATACGCAAACGCCTAGAGCAATGAGGAAATAATAAGTCCGGATCCTCTGCAGAAAATCGGCTTTGGCGATATGAAAAACACTGGCTGCAGAGTAATCAGAGAACATGCCTGCCTCCGCTTTTTGCAAGTGCAATAACCTTGAGGTACATATCTTCAAGTGTACCTTTCTCAAGTGTGAAGCTGTGTTCAAGCAGCCTGCCCTGGAATACGATGGCGATCTCGCCGGCCATGGTTTCAATATCGGAAACGATATGGGAAGAAAGGATAACAATGCGTTCTCCCGAAAGATCGGTGAGAAGGTTGCGGAAACGTACTCTCTCCTCGGGATCGAGGCCGACAGTAGGTTCATCTAGGATCAGTAGTTTCGGATCGCCAAGCAGTACCTGTGCGATGCCTATTCTCTGTTTCATCCCTCCGGAATAAGTCCCAATGGGCCGGTTCCTGACAACAGTGAGGTTAAGTTCTTCTAGCAGGGCTTCAATCCTCAGTTTTATGCTTTTCCCTGTGAACCCTTTTATTGCAGCAATATATTCAAGGAACTCCATCGCCGTGAGATTTGGATATACTCCGAAATCCTGGGGCAGGTAACCGAGGATTTTTCTCACCGTATCGGGTGATTTCACGATATCGATGCCGTCGAGAGTGATCTTGCCTTCGGTGGGCCTTGAGATCGTTGCAAGGATCCGCATCAGGGTCGATTTGCCCGCTCCGTTTGGCCCGATTAGACCCAGAATCCCGTTTTTTAGTTCCAGGTTAAAATCCTTCAGTCCGAATTTATTTCCCCTGTATTTTTTTGAAACGCCTTGTATTGATATCTCCATAATACTGATCCTTCAGAATTGAATCAATATGACGCAGATAAACTGGATCGGTTGCAAAACAGGTTTCACATCAGCCCATTTTCCGGCAATAAACGGGTGGTGTTCTACAGGGAAGTGCCTATTCTTTACACTCAATATATTCCGACAGATCGGAATACAAAATCGATTCGAATTCAGAAAACCGGTTTTTCTGAACCTCGGCAAACAAATAAATTGCCATCGGCAATTTTGTATAATCCATTTTTACGAAATAAATTGGTTTTGAAAAATAAGCTATGAATCTCTCATAATTGAAACGGATCTTGTTCTTGTCCAGATGTTTCGGGATATCAATTCCAAACATTCCATAAAGCGTATCACTGCGCGATTCCAAAATCTTATCCCAGTCGGGTTTCTTTTGGAGAAAATAATACTCGTACGGATTGATGCCGTAAAAATAATGTTCCACATCGGCAACACAAAAGCCCATGAATCTCATCGGGTTTATCTCAATCGGGACGAACTTGCCGTTTGAATCAATCCGCATTTCAAGATGAAAAGGAAAGTTCCTGAGGTCGCCCAGGCCGGCAATCTCTTCAAGATATTTTATGATAGGATCATGGTATTTTCTCACAATCTCATCCGAAGTCATATACAGTCGGTCACTCATATCCGATTTTGAACCAAACAGGTGAGTGAGGATATTGAGAATGACCGGCTCAGCCGAATCATTAAAATAGGCATCGATCGCAATTTCGGTTCCTTCGATATATTTTTCGATCAAAAACCGGTTCAGACTGACTACCGTATCAGGAAAAACATTTTGCATCAGCAGTACTTCCTTCTTAATATTTTTCAACGCTGTTTCCCATTCAGTTTCTTTATGGATAGCATGAATTCCGATACTTGCAAAACCTCTCACCGGCTTAATGACAAAGGGAGTTTGAAGACTTGAAATATCCAGTTCATCCAGTTCCTTCAGGGTATAAGTATGGTACCATACATCGGGATTGAGTGCTGAAAATATGTCGCGAAGCTTCGATTTGTCTTTGAAGAAATTGACATTTTTTGTGACTGTCAGTTCCTGGCCAAAGCGGTTTAATAATTCGGCTGAATTCTCCGAGTTACTGTATAAAAGCGGATTTGCGCTGGATTTAAGTGCTGCAAAAAAATCCTCGTTTTCAACAAAATTCATTTCATGGGCATACTCCAGGCTTTTTGAAAACGGTGTTGCCAGGACAGGAATTTGCAAACGTACTACGGTTTGCTGAAGAAAGACGGAAACATAAGGTTTTTCAAGTATTATCATGTAAATTTCGACTCCTCCCGGTTTTGAATACCTGAAAATTTGCTACCTGATCCGATTTCTTTCCAATCTTTGCTTAATCCCGCTGATAACCTTTATCGGTGAATCAACAATTAACAAATTGGAGATCCATTCAGGTATATTTCCAGCCGGGTCAATATACCCTTCAAGAACTACATGAGCCATATTATTGCCAACTCTTTCAACGGTCCAGGTCTGCCGGTACTCTTTAATACGAATCTTGTCCTTACGTTCAGTAATAGCGCCTGAAAGCGGAGTGGCTGTTATCTTGCCCGCACCGGTTACCGGGTTGGTTGTGACTTTAACATCCACGCAAAGGTCCCGATCTGTTACCGGCCATGGTAATTTATACACCAGATAGTATTGCGCCAGTTTGTTCTTTTCATATTGCAGAACTTTGATCTGTGTGAAGTTCTTATCCCACCAATCGGTGTTATTAACGTCTTCAATCAGGGCGAAAACCTTTTCTGCCGGGGAATCGATGTCGGTTACGCCTTTATATGATTTCAGGGATTTTCCGGCTTCCTTGCGGGTGTATATTTTTATTCCATCCTTTTCTTTGATAAAATTCCAGGATTGCGCAAGCATGGAACATGAAAACACCAGGGTTATAAAAAAAATAAGAATGGAACAAACCCGGGTTTCCAATGCCTATTTCAATGAATCAATAAATTTCTGCAGTTCAGCCTGGCTTGACGAGCGAAGAACGTCTTTCACCTTGCTATAGTCAGAGGGGTTCCAGCAATGTTTATAGGCATATTTTGCGAAATTCAGCCGGGATGATTCTCCTGAGAAAATGTAGATCATGTTGATGATCTGAGACGTTGTGAGGCAATTTTTATCGGCCAGGCTCTTAGCCTGCGACAGCTTCGGTCCGTCGAAAGGTGCGTTGGTTATCATTTCCCGGGAAGCAATAAAACCAGGCTCCTCCATCGGGTTAGAGCAGCCTTTCCCGTTTCCGCCCGGTGAAGTGGCTTCAATGGTTGCAGTTTCAGCCGTTTTCTTTTCAGCCTTAGTGACGGCATTATCGGCCAAAACGGCTGTATTTCCCTCGTTATGGACATATTCAGAGCTGGTTTTCTCGAGAACGAGTTTGCCTTTGTCCGATTTTTTTATGACATAAAAAAGGTCGGATCCCGGAGAATTGAAAATGGTTTTGGAGAGCTCCGGGATTGAGCTGTCCTCAAACATGATGCGTACTTTAAAGGTCGGGCCTCCCGGCCGGTTTGTTTCAACGCGGCTGGCCGGTTTGTCGTTACGCGGTGAATTACCAACGTAAGCGGTGAATTTTTCTCCTTTTTCGGAGAAGATGACAATAGACGTCTGTGCACTCACTTTCCCGGCAATAACCAAGGCCAGGAGGAGCGATAAAATAATGCGTATGGATTTCATAATCTTTCTGTTTTAGGAAGTGTTTTATCTGTCACAAAAATAATAAAACTTTCTGGCCGTTTTACTAAATTGGCAATAAGATCGAAAACCTCGGACTGAAATAATTTATACATTTGCTCATTACAAAAAGCAAAAAACATGAAAAAACTGATATTCTCAATTGTTCTGATGGTTACAGCCATTAATATCGGATTTGCCCAGGCAGATACTGAAGGATGTAAAGACCATGCACTACTTTCACGCATGCCGGGATATTATATTTTAGAATGTACTCAGAATTATAACCAACTCGATTTTTATGACAGTAAGGGTCAGGAGATAAAGTTAGAAGGAAACCTTACTTACACCTGGTATTTGTTCAATTTGGAATCGGGAAAACCAGAACCAAGTTTTTTTCAGATCATAAAAAATTACGCCAACGCAATTATTAAAATCGGAGGCAGGAAAATTTATGAAGATAATGGATTGGGCTGCTACGCACTGAATAAAAACGGAAAAGATTATAACATCAAAGTATCCTGTACCAACAGCAGTGATATTTTGCTGTATGTTCTTGAAATGGAGGCAATGAAACAGGAAATTACTGCCAATGAAATGCTTGACGCACTCAATAAGGATGGTTTTATATCTCTTAACATTCTTTTTGAAACAGGCAAATCAACTATCAAGACTGAATCCCTTCCGGTCATCGACCAGGTTTACCAGTTGATGAACCTTGACAAAACACTTAAGATCAGTATCGAAGGCCATACTGATAATGTTGGTGATGCTGCAAGCAATAAAAAACTTTCGACCGACCGGGCTAAATCGGTTATGGATGCACTCACAGCAAAAGGCATTGATAAGACAAGAGTCTCATCCATCGGTTGGGGACAGGAAAAGCCCGTTGCTGATAACCGCACTGAAGAAGGCAGGGCAAAAAACAGGCGGGTGGAAATCATCAAGAAAAATTAGCCCGGGAACCTGCCGGCCCTGTTTTCGGCATTTTTCCTCAGGTTATAATAATAAAAATTAATGTCGAAAATGTGGTAAACCCCCAGGTCTATGCCGCCAGACATTGCATATATGGCTTTGTCGTTCACGCTGCTGCAGATGATAACACCATGCGCAAGATCAATACGGGCATCAGCGAAATTAAGATCCTTTCCGAAATGGGTCATAGTGCCGTCGGGCATATAGGATCCCAGGCTTTCAGAAGCCAGAGCCGGGGTTTCGTCTCTTTTCCAGTTGATCGGGTTGATCACATTCCCAATATTGTTTGCCACCACGATATTTGTTCCCGGAACTACCTTCGGCGACTGTGTGTTGTATGAGATGATCACACCCGTGTCATCAGGGCCTTCGGCAAACTTCAGGTGTTTGTTAGTTGCCATGAATTCAGCCGTCACCGGATAACCGATCACGTAGGCCGCGATCATTCTGGCATATACATCGGGCTGGGTTTTCATGTATTCCGAGAGGAGGAACATGATCACGTTCGAGCCCTGTGAATGCCCGGCGATGATGAATGGCCGGCCATTGTTGAAATTGTTAATGTAATAATCAAATGCTGCCATGACATCCGCGGCAGGCACTTTCCGTACTACCTCCCAGCGCTGATCCTCGGCTAAAGAAAGAGTGTATTTCCCGTCGGCCTGACGGTAATACGGGGCATATAGATTACCTGTTGTCTCAAATGCGGTTGCCTGGCTGCTGAAGGCTGATGCCGCACCCTGATGCATGCCGGGGTGGTCGATGGAGCAATAGTTCGGCTCCGCCGGATCTACCTTTGCCCATACAGTCGGGTAAACATAAAATACATCCACGGGTTTCGATGGATGTGCAGGCAGCGAAAGCCAATGCCCGGGGTTAGAGTAATCGGTGATATATGGATTTTCCATTTTCATCTGGTTGGAATGGTTATGATCGGGGTCGATTTGGGGTCGCCCACCTCGATGAGTGAACTCAGCAACAGAATATGGGAAAAAGTCTGCTTTGAAGTGAAATCATCCATCGCTATGTAAAACCAGTACCCATGATATAATACCGAAATAAATGGGTCGGCTGGCGGTGTCTTGCTGCTTTGGATCTTAATGAAAGGCTTTTCGGGCGATCCATCCTCCATTTTAAAATAAGGCGTCTTATACGTCACTTTTGCATCCAATTGTTCGCCGGGTACGTCAATGGTTGATGAGATTTCGCTCAAAAGCTCCAGAATTGACCTAGTCGACAGAGCTATCTGCAAACTGTCGGAATGGTGTATTCCCTTTCCGATCCTAAACCTGGTATTGCCGGGAGGGAGATCCAGCACCTCGTTGAGTCGCCTTACTTTGGCCTTGACCATACTGTCGGAATTTTCCACGACTTCGATCAGGATTCGCTCATCGGAAGTGCCTGTTTTTTCCAACACGAAATCCATTCCGTTCTCATTCTGCAGGGACCTCAGTGTTTCCAAAATCTCGAAGAACCCGGGTGAAGCCGCGTGCTGCCTCACATAACCGCCGAACGAATTCTTCATGCCGTTTATGGAGTTCATGGTCAGCCGGAACAGAATGTCAATCGGATAGCCGGAATATACGAGGCTTATAATGGTGGAAGGCGAAATAGGATTCATGAGGTTCATTGCGAACTGACGTCCCGAAAGCGGAGAGTAGGTGATAGTCGGGCGGTCGGTGAATGTGGCCATACCGCTGACAGAAGGGTTCCACCCGACTCCTTTTTGCTCCAGGGCAATCCCGGCACTGACCGATCCGGAGACCTCGTACTGGTTGATGATGGATGCAACATCCATAAAAACAGGGGCATCGGCATACCTCATCCTCACAATATTCAGCAACAGCTGGTTCTTCCATGAATCCGAGACTGCATTCAAATAAGCATTCCGGTCACGGACGACCGATTTCGGACCCACACTTCTGCACGAAAAAAAGAGAAGCAGGGATGAAAGTAAAAGCAACCTTGAAACGATGGTTTTCATAGCCTGTTTTACGGCCAAAGATAAAGATCTTTCACTCCGGATTTACTGATCGTATCCAAACATATTTTTTCATATTTTTACTCCTCCGCAAACAGCTTATGAAGAAACTGTTTTTATTATTCTTTGCCGTTATAAATTATACTTCTGCATTCTCCCAGATCGATTCTGTAACATACGGGATTTCCGCTTTAACCCAAGGTTCAGGACTTTATCTTTCCAAAATCAATGTGGCTGACGGAAATATTGCAAAAATTTCCCCTGATGCTGCTCTTCTGTCTCCCGGTCTGTACGGCAGAACCATTGATCCCCTGCATCATCTTTATTACTATGTAAATGGGTCCGGTTTACTGGCGTTTGACCTTAATACGGGAGAACTGATCAGGAAAATCTCAATCACCAACTATTTGAATTCAACCTTCCACGGGATCAGCTATAATTACCCCGATTCCTCACTTTACGGAATCGCAGTAGATGCCGCTGGTTTGAACGTTAAACTGGCAAAACTGGATCCATACACCGGGGCTGTAACACCCGTTTCCGACAGCTCTCTGGCAACAACTTACAATGTTTTAACAGGTACCGCACTGGATCCTGTTCACGGTTTGTATTATTTTACAGCAATTAACAATACTGCATATCATCTGATCGGAGCTGATCTTCATTCGGGCAAGCTGACTTCAGACCGGCCCATAGGAATTGCGCCGGGCGACAGGTTTGGCCCGATGGAATATAATTGCCATGATTCCAGCCTTTACGCTCTGGCAGGCAACTATATTCATGGAAGAAAACTGGCCCGAATCAACCCTTATGATGGCGTTGTTACCCTTCTTTCGAAATTCAATGTTGCAGATACCATACTTAACGAATACGTGACCATTGATCCGTTCCAACAGGTTTATTATTTCGAAGCAACAGATCATACTTACAGGGGTGTAAATATCAATTCCGGTGATCTCGTATCCATGTCTCCCATTACCCCGTTCACAGGTTCATACTTTACGGGATTCCTTTTCAATCACATTTGCTATGTTCATTCACCTTCATCGATAGCTGAACCCAATACAGACGCGGGATTAACGATATTCCCCAACCCCGTTTCCGATCAACTGAATATCAGATCAACGGCTCCATTATATAAGGTCGAGATCCTCGATTTCACGGGGAGGTCGGTATTTACCGAACATTGTCGGGGACTAAAGGAATTCCAGGCAGATCTTTCTGGTGTCCGGGAAGGTATTTATATACTGCGGATGAGTACCGGTACAACATCTGCATCGCGGGAATTTGTCAAGGTTGCGCCTGGCATTCAGCCAGGGCATTAATTTTTTGAATGGAGAAACCTTTATGTACAGGTCGGTTCTTCTTTTTGCTTTTATGCTGATGGTCTTTAAAGAAATCCATTCGCAGGATACCCAGTCAGCGAACTGTGATATATACACCGATATCCCTTCCTGCCCTTTAAATCCTGTCGATAAACCGGGTTACTACATCCTCCTTGACCAGGCATTTCAGAACCCTTCAAAATACTGGAATGTAAGCAAACCCAATGACGATAAAGGCTGCGATTTTAATTTCATGAGAAACCAGAATAATGTTTCTTTTCCCGTTAATGCTCTTCTCCAAAACACAAACGTCCCTGTGATGGGTTGTCCGTATTCCATGGGCGAGATTAAAACGATGACCGTCGATACTTCCAATCACACCTTCAGGAGTTACTACTTTTACGGCAGCGGATATGTTGAAGCAAAAATAAGGCAGCTTTATTGTTCCCCGGGGCAGGGTAGCGCCATGTGGCTCTGGTGTGTGCTTGATTCCGATGATCCGTCTGTTATTCATCCGGATATTCTGGACGATAACGAGATCGATGTGTTCGAAACCCAGCCAAACGATTCCGGCAGCTTTAATGTTGCATATCACTGGAGGATGAAAGAAGGCCTGCAGAAGGTTGAAAATTATTACAGGATACACAACAGCTCGAATAGTTTTACTGACTGGACAGTGTTCGCCGTTCGTTGGAGCAAGGATAGTATAAACTGGTATGTCAACAACAAACAGGTCTCCAGGATGGTGATGACCGATAAACCCTCGGGTTGTACCTCAGGAGATCCAAAGTCCTTCTTCCCCGCCGATGGCCCTTTTTGCCTCAGGTTCAATTCCGGCCCCAATACGGTTGGTGATCACAACCCGGTTCTGCCGTCCACACTTCCAAACCATCTCGAGATTGAATATGTAAGGGTTTACAAACCCCAGGGGGAAAAGGCCAGTCCGATTACTTTTTTTTCAGGAACCAGGAACCAGATCTGCATTTCAGAGACTTCCTTCGAGACCTCAAACACTATCTTATCGGCCAATTATTATCCCGATGCCACGTATTCCTGGTCATCCCCGGCTTTTGAAATTCAGCCCTTTGAATTTCCCGATCATCAGGCCCAGCATCATAGCGGGAAAGTCAAAATATGGGTAAAACCCGGTATGACGGCAAACCAATCCTATCCCATCTTTCTCTCGACCAATCTTCTGTCTCATGCTGAACAGGATACTGCCTGGTATTTTATTACTGACACCATCCCGCCTATGCCACTGGATATCTTTCAGGCTTCACTTATAGCGGGACCATTATGCGTTTATGAGATCAGTCATCCGGTAACGAATTTTCCTACCGCCGGATGCGAATTTTTCAATGAAGTTACACAAACCTGGCAGGAAGCATCCATCCGCACAATAAATAGCAGCAGGTATTCTTTTTACGGCCATTATGAACCCCAGACTTACCTTACAATACAATACCGGGAGAAAAATGCCTGCGGCTATTCAGAAATAAGACATTCAAATCTCACAGTACCCCTGCCACCCCCGGGAAGCTGCGGATGGTGATCCCTCAGCTGCACAAGCCATGAAGATGATCTGATTTGCAGCATATCGTTCTCCCTCTCCTATCGCCCAGGCGGGGATGAACTTTTTATTGAATAATCAGTTTTTCCGTCCTCGCAAACGTATTGGTTTTGATTTTCAATAAATATAGTCCTGCAGGTATTGTAAGATTCAGATGATCTTTCACATTATTACCTGGATTGGTATATGTTTTCCTGTAAAATTCACGTCCCGATAGATCCGTAATATCGATATTTACGGTCTGATTCCCCAGATCACTCATCTGTAAGTTAATCGAACCCTTAGATGGGTTGGGCTGAATACTGACAGTAAAATCTTTTGATATCGCACTCACACCTGTACATTCATCAAAGAAAATATGAACAGTATCATAGGTGACACCTGAGCAGGGTAAGGGAGAATGAGCCACTAATATTAAATCAACACCGTTTAATTTATCCTGGGTCATTGGAAAATACTGGGTGACCAGATTCATCGGATTGGAGAACTGTCCGTCCCCAAGAGTCATCCATAATGACTCATCATAATTCTCGGCACTGCCATGTAATGCAAATTCAGGAACATAAGAACAATAGATCGTGTCATTCCCGGCAAAAACCGTAGCTTTATTATGAATGGTAATATTAACCGAATCCATCACAGCATGTATCCCGTCACTTACAGAAACGATGAACGTAGTCGATACCTGAGGCGCTACTCCCGGATTTTTCAGAGTCGATACAAACCCGGCCGGATTTGATGTCCATGAATAAGTATATGTACCTGTTCCGCCTGCAACCAAACAATTAAGATGGGAGCTGTCGCCCTTACAGATCGAAAAAGGATTGGCGGTGGCGGCCACACTCAGAAGATTGAAAAAATTAAAAGATGCAATTCTTGTAAGCCAGTTTGTTCCCATACTGCCCATATATTGCTGGGTATACCAGAACGTTGTACCATCAGCAGGATCAACCGTCATGGAACTGTAATCTCCCCAGCGGCAGGTATTACCCCCGTCCAATGACGTATTTGACCCGGTGCCGTAAACGATTCCCCTTTCGGGAAGCGACATTGTATTCAATGCATCATTCTTCATCCTTCCTGCATATTTGATGGAAGGATACATGGTACTGCCCGAAATGGAGAAACCAAGGGCTATGTTATTGGCAGTATCCATTGCAGCACTCCCCATCCAGCGGCATTTACCATCGGCCGGGGCATACGTTGACTGCTGATAAACACTCCAGGGGTTCCCGGTAGTTTTCCGCATTTCGTACCAGCGGACACCTGCAATATTGGATCCTGCATTCACAGTATGGTTGCTTACCATCGACCAGTGGTCACTGAACTTGCGGAACTGTAACCTGTACATCAGGCGGTCGGAAAGGACTTCGGCAGGAACGTTTGTTCCTTTTTGAGGAATTCCGCTCAGGTTTGAATTGAATGCAGTTACAGGTAACTGAAGATAATTTCCGAATGTGGAATTTGACGGAGTCGTCCAGTCAACATGAAATTCATGCACTCCCAGGTAAGGAGGGGATTCATTCATGTAGACAAAATAGTTCGGAGTTCCCATTGGGGGTAATTCTCCATCGCAACTCGAAGGAAGAAACGAATAAGCATTATTCGATGCAGGTAATGTGAAGTACACCATCAGGGCTGATGCACTTCCTGCAATCATTGCAACGCGGTCAAAAGCTGCCATTCCTGTACCTGCATAACCGTTTGGGAAGCGGTTGACCGACATATAATACCCGTCGGGCCAGATTCCGAATTTAGGGTAATCGGGCAATCCGTTAAAACTATATTCCCAGCGATACCAGCTGCCGGTCGGATCACTCGTTTGTGAGACGGCAATCATCACATAATTAGCCCCGGCGGGATATGATAACTGTGAAAAAAACCAGCGGTCGGCATCCGCATCATACATCACAATACCGTCCCCTCCGTTCATGTTATTTGGCATCCCGTTCCACATAACAGAGTTGCCAACTGGTCCCAATACTTTCGTTCCCGCTTTGTTATAAATTGAAAAATGGCAGTTTACATCGGCGAAATAATGATTGGGCCCGACTTGTCCGGTTACATCCGGCGGATCATATCCCTGAGAGTTACTGTTGCCGTCAAAATTCGCAATAATTGTATCCTGCGAAGTGGCTCTTAACTTAATGTCATTCCGGACCAACGGGTCTTTCCAGTCAGAAGAAAACTTCTCGCGTTGCGTTTTTTTTACATTAAAATGGTTCAGGATCACTTTCCAGGAATTGTCTGCTTTTTCGGGTACGGTTTTAACCAGGTCCCTTAATGGGGGTGTCATGTCAAAATATACCGGTTTAAATATCTCCGGGCCTGTTTGCGCGAATGAATAGCCGGTTGACAGTAAACAAAACAATATCAATAATAATGAATTTCTCATTGTGCGGATTGCCTTTGGATGGTTTAAAATAGTTGTTAAATAAAATAGTCCGGGATCATGAAGCGAAAGTATTCAATCTTCCTGAGTTTAAATTCAAAAAAATGATCCATTTCTTGATTTCTTATTATCTTTAAACGTTTTTGCAATACTGCAGCAAAACAAGATAACTTTCCATCTGGATGAAAACCTTCTTACTCATCTTCGCATTTCAGGCTTTGTGGCTTTTTTCTTTTCCGCAACAATATTCCTTCCCGTCCTATTCCATCGAGCAGGGATTATCGCAAAGTGTTGTCAACTGCGTGATGCAGGATAAAGATGGATTTATTTGGGTTGGAACTCAGCATGGCCTTAATAAATTTAACGGGTATAATTTCGAGGTTTATACTTTTGACCCCTCCGATACAAATTCCATTTCCAATAACTGGATCTATTCACTGATCGAGGATAAAGCCGGTAATCTGATGGTTCTCACAAAGGGAGGCGTTAACATCTACGACCGTATCAGGAATATATTCAGCAGACTGAAGCTTTCAGGTTTATCAGCCAGGGCTGGCAATAATTATCCTTACGATGTGATCCTCACGCATACCGGCAAAATCTGTTTCAACATGGCTCCTGACCTCGTCATTCTCGATCAGGAGAAAAAAACTGTGATAAAGTATACCAGCAGGCTGGAATACGACGGCTCTGTCAAAGACCTTAAGGTCCCCATGATTGAAGACAGGACCGGGCACATCTGGATGGGGTCTACCAGGGGACTCTGTCGATTCAATCCTGAAACCGGCAATTTTACTTACTTTTTGAATATTCCTTCAGAAAAAAATTCGATCAGCAATAACAATATTGCCGCCCTTTACGAGGACAGGGACGGTGATATCTGGGTTGGCACTGCCGACGGGCTCAATGTTTACGACAGAAACCGGCAGAAGTTCAGAAGGTATTACCATGATCCGCATGAGCCCTGGTCCATCAGCAACAACGTCATCCGTGCTGTCATACAGGATAAAGATGGAAATTTCTGGATTGGTACCGAAGGTGGCGGATTGAATTTACTGCGGATGACATCCGCCGGAAAACCTGTTTTTGAAGTTTTTAACAGCGAGATAAACAGACTTCCTCATAATATCGTGAATGACCTGATGATCGACCGATCGGAAAACCTTTGGATTGGCACACTGAGCGGCCTGTGTAAAACGGACCTTAAAAAACAAAAATTCCGTCTGTACAGGAAAGACGCAACTCCTTATTCGGTCGATCTTCTGGGCAATGTCATCGCCTCGATTTTCAAGGACGACAAGGGAAAGGTCTGGGTTGGGAACTGGGGACAGGGTTTGAACATTCTTGACAGAAAAACGGGTGCCGTCCAGCATTTTTCATCGAAACTCCCTGGCAACCGGTACCTGTTAAACGATTTTATACATTACATCTACCAGGACGACAGGAAAAGAATATGGCTAGGAACCCGCGACGGGTTATTGGTGTGGAAGGCTGAAAACAATTCATTCGTGCCGTCAGCTGATCTTTTCAGGGGCCTGGAAATACCTGATTTGAGAGGAATAAGAATAAATAAAATTCTGCAGGATGAGCTGGGAAACTATTGGATTGCTTCCACGAACGGAGTTTATATGTTTAACCTTGGGGATGGATCTTCTGAACACTTTTCAACGGAGGCTGATGAGAGTCACAGCTTAAGCGGCAACCTGGTGTATTGCATTGCCAGGGATCACCAGGGGATGATCTGGATGGCCACGCTCAACGGGCTCGACGTGTATAATCCTGCCGAAAAAAGAATATCACACTTCAGGAAAATCCAGGGTCTGGAGAATTCCCTGTCTGATAATTTCGTGATCTCCCTCTGTGTTGATCATAACGATGACATTTGGATCGGAACAGGTTCGGGAGTGAATAAATTTGTGAAAAAAGATTCCACATTCCACTACTTTTCGAAGCAGAGCGGCCTGCCAACCGACCAGGTATTTGAAATACTGGAAGACGGCCGTCTCGATCTGTGGTTTTCAACAGGGAATGGATTATCAAGATTTCAGCCAGCTACAGGGTCAGTCAGAACATTCACCCCTGAAGAAGGCTTGCAAAGCCTGGAGTTTAACCTGAGATCCGCGTACAGGGGTTCCGACGGGGAAATGTTTTTCGGAGGGATGAACGGCTTTAACTCTTTTTATCCCGATTCCCTGAAAGACAATTCATTTATTCCTGCCATTAATCTGACAGCGTTTACAAAAACCAGCAGCAACGGGGCAAACACAAGGATAAATCCACAAAACATAAAGGAAGTAGAATTTGACAACAATTATCCTTCGTTTACAATCGAATTCGTTGCCCTGGAATATACAAAGCCTGAAAAAAACAAGTATTCTTATAAAATGGAGGGCATTTCGGATCAATGGATCGACATAGGAAATCGCAGGTTTGTTCCGTTTTCGAACCTTCCTCCTGGCGAATATACTTTCAGGGTTAAAGGTTCAAATAACGATGGTGTATGGAACGAGAAAGGAAACAGTATTAAAATCATCATCAAACCTCCATGGTTTAAAAGTACCCTGGCCTATATCATTTATGTCATCGATCTTTTGCTGATCGTATTTTTCTTCGTGCGCTGGAGGGTGAGAAGACTTGTTATGGAGAAAAATCTCCTCGAGGGAAAGGTGCTTGACAGGACCCAGCAGATTCAGACTCAAAGGGACCTGCTGCTAAAATCACAGCAGGACCTTGACACCATCAACAAGGAACTTGAAAAACGGGTCGAAGACAGGACAGCCGAATATTTACTTGCGAAAGAAAAAGCTGAATCAAGCGACCGTCTCAAAACAGCCTTCATGCACAATATTTCTCATGAGATCCGTACTCCTCTGAACGGAATATTGGGGTTCGGGCAAATAATGCTTTACGATGACATGTCTTCCGAAGAGAAGAAAAAATATTTTGACGTCCTTCAGCTAAGCTCCGAACGCCTGCTAAACACGATCACCGACTATATGGATATTTCCCTGATCGTTACAGGCAACCTCGAGGTGAACAGGAAATGGTTTAATCTGGGTTCCATGCTGGATGGACTTTTCGCTAGTTACGAGAATGCAGCCAGGTTAAAACAACTGGGGCTTTCCCTGATCCTTCCTCCTGATCACGGTCAGGGACAATTATTTACTGATCAGGAGCTGCTAAGCAAGATCCTGGGACACCTTATCGATAATGCCATCAAGTTTACAAACAAAGGTAGTGTTGAGTTTGGCTATGAGGCCCGTGAAGAAGAACTCCGGTTTTTCGTAAAGGACACAGGATGCGGTATTGCCGAGGACGACTATGATCTTATTTTCGATCACTTCGCACAGGCAAGGCTTGCAGGCAGCGTATTACATGAAGGTAGCGGACTTGGTCTGTCTATCGCCAAAGGTTTTGTCCAAATGCTGGGGGGCCGTATCTGGCTGAGATCATCGGAAGGAGAGGGAAGCACTTTTTTCCTGACCATCCCGGGAGAGTTATCTGCTGCATAACTTTGTTGATGCGTTCAAAAGCCCGCATCATTTACTGCCTGAACAGTAAACATCTGCTAATGCAATGGCATCAGAGATGATTTGCAGCCCTTCGTCGATCTGCTCTTTTGTAATACATAAAGGAGGTGCTGTAAAAATCCAGTTCCAGCGGACAAACGTAAACATTCCCAGTTCCCTTATCCTGGCTGCTATCCGGTTCATGATCTCCATTTCACCTGGCTTTGCATTCCATGGGGCCATAGGCTCTTTGGTTTCCCTGTCCTTCACGAGTTCTATACAACCCAGCAAGCCTGTGTTTCGGAAATCGCCAATAGAGATGTGCTCCTTTTTTAGTTCTCCGACCCGCTCCTCAATGTACTTTCCCATGAGGGCGGCATTTTCCACCAGCTTTTCCTTTTCATAAATATCAATGACTGCATTTGCCGCGGCACATGCCACCGGGTGGGCCGAATAGGTAAGCCCCAGCGGAAGGGGGTTGTTGTCGAAATGCTTTGCGATTTTTTCAGACACCACAATGCCTCCCAGTGGAATATACCCCGAAGTGAGACCCTTTGCCATGCAGAGGATATCGGGTTCGACCCCATGGTGATCCATGCCGAACATTTTTCCGGTCCGGCCGAAACCGCTCATGACTTCATCTGCAATGATAAGGATTCCGTATTTATCGGCGATAGCCTTGATTTTTTTCCAGTATCCCGGGGGGTATTTGATACATCCTGAAGTCCCGGATTCCCCTTCAAACAAAATAGCAGCCACACTGTCAGGATTTTCATACTTTATCACCCTTTCAACATGGGCCGAACAAATATCTGAACATTCACCTGGAGTTTTACTGTTCCAGGGACAGCGGTAACAATAGGGGTTTTCAACATGAATGAAATTGGGTGCCGCCTGGCTGTCGACAGGATGCCGGCGCGGATCGCCTCCGGCTGAGAAAGCGCCATACGACGCCCCATGAAATGACTGGTAAAAGGTAATTATCTTAAACCTTCCGCTGTATATCCTTGCGATCTTAACGGCATTTTCGACAGACTCGGCTCCTCCAAGTGTAAAAAATGTCTTTGTCAGGCTTCCGGGCGTGATCTCCGATAATTTTTTTCCCAGTTCACCCCTTGCTTTGGTGATCATTCCGGGATATACATAGCTCACCTCTTCCATCTGCCTTGAAACAGCCTCCCTCACTGCGGGGTGCCCATGGCCTATGTTTACATTCATCAGCTGTGATGAAAAATCAATATACCGCTTCCCGTCATAATCGTAAAGATAGACGCCTTTGGCATGACTTATATTGATCGGGTTCAGATCGGCCTGTTTTGACCATGAGAACAAAGTGAAATCAAGGTTGTTCTTACGGATTATTTCCTTTTCCGGCTGGGATATTATTTCGCCATGCATTGGTTCATTGATTTAAATTATTAGTTTTCAGCTCATCCAGTTTATTCCTGCTTCAGGATTCCATTTGGTTGTAATTTTTTTCAGCTTCGTCCAGAAATGAATGGAGCTTTTCCCTGTCAGATCCCCAACTCCGAATTTTGAGTCGTTCCAGCCGCCAAATGAGAATGGTTCTCTTGGCACAGGTACGCCGATGTTGACCCCTATCATTCCGGCGCTGGCATTGTCGGCCATATATTTTGCCATACCACCGCTTTGGGTGAAGATTGCCGCAGCATTCCCGTAAGGGTTGGAATTTTCGATGGCCAGCGCTTCATCAAGATTGTTCACCCTGATAATGGAAAGTACCGGTCCGAAAATTTCTTCAGTGGCCACACTCATGCCTGCAGAAACCTTGTCGATGACAGTAGGACCCACATAAAACCCGTTTTCTTTTCCCTCCACAATCACGTTTCTTCCATCAACAAGAATCCTGGCACCCTGGTTTTCAGCTTCAGTGATGTATTTTTCGATCCTCTCTTTCGCTGAGCCGGAGATCACCGATCCCAGGTTCTGACCCGGGATGATTTTTTTTGCTTCCGCACAAACAAGCTCAATAATGGCATCGCAATCACCAACGGCTATCATGACAGAAGCGGCCATGCAACGTTGGCCGGCACATCCCGACATGGAAGCAGCCACATTTGCAGCGGTCATCGATGGGTTGGCATCGGGCAACACAACCAGGTGGTTCTTTGCTCCACCCAATGCGAGGACCCTTTTAAAATTTGAGGCAGCCCTGGCGTACACGATTTTAGCAACCCGGGTTGACCCAACAAATGATAATGCATCTATCCCGGGATGGTCGCACATTGCCTCCACAAGGCTTTGGTCCCCGTTCACAATATTAAACACACCTGCAGGTAATCCGGCTTCTTCAAGCAATCCGGCCATTCTCAGTGCACTCAGGGGGACAACTTCAGAAGGTTTCAGGATCATCGTATTCCCCAGGGCCAGGGCATTGGGAATGGTCCAGTGGGGAACCATGCTTGGAAAATTGAACGGCACGATACTGCCAACAACACCCACCGGGCAGACTTCAGACCGGCACTCCACCCCCTTGCTAACCTCAAGGATCTCACCGCCAATCATCTGGGGCAGGGAGCAGGCGAATTCAGTGAGTTCAATACTCTTTTCAATCTCTGCCTTTGCCTCATCAAATGTCTTTCCATTCTCTTCAACGATAAGCTCTGATAATGCCGTCATGTTTTTTTCAAGCAGCACCTTATACCGGTAGAATACCTGTACACGTTCTTTTATCGGAATCTTTGACCATGTCAAAAATGCCTGCTGCGCCTTAGCTACGGCATCATCAAGATCCCCGGGGCCGGAGAGGGGCACCTTTGAAAGGATCGTCCCATCAAGAGGGGAAATAACATCGAGGCTTTTACTGGTAACTGATGGAACAAACGCCCCATTGATATAATTGCTGACTTCGGGGTACTTCATCTTGCTGGTGGATTTTTCAATGTTTCCCAAAGGCAGTCATTCACTATTTTCAGGATCTGCTCCATCTTATGAAGATCAACCCTGGCGAAATCATCCAGAGGTGTATGGTATTCATCGGGGAAACCGGCATGAAAGGTCAGGATTGGAACTTTACGGTCGGAAAATGGCCGGTAATCACTTCCTGAAGCGCCAGTCACATCCCAGAGTTCAAGTACAAACGGATGCTCAAGTTTTGAATTGATATTTTTTGCCAGAGATCTAAGATCTTCATTTATGGTCCTGGTTCCTATGCTAAGTCCAATCCTGCCAGTGTCTTCTGGTGCACTCCTTGAGATCATATCCATATTGATAACCAGGGAAACCTGGCGGGGAACCAGCCGTGAATGCATCGCGAAGTAGGTGCTCCCGAGTTTTCCTCTCTCCTCCCCTATCCAGGCGGCAAATATGATATTACACGGGGGTTTTCCGGGATGAGAAGACCATGCCTTTGCCAGGGCGAGCATGCCCGCTACGCCGGAAGCGTTGTCATCAGCCCCATTGAAGACCTGGCCATTCCTTACACCTAAATGATCATAATGCCCCCCGATAATGATGTTTCGCGTTGTGTCTATCCCCTGGATCATTCCTATAACATTCCTGATCATCACCTCTTCGGATCTGACAGAAACCGAAAACCTGAGTTTTTTACCCTGCATCGGCCCGGAGGCAGTTAAAAGGTCTCTGGCTGACTTTTTTTCAAATCCTGGCAGGTCGATTCCGGTACCGTCCAGAAGCTGCAGAATTGCATCTGTTCCCAGGGTGAAGCAAGGTATATTCAGCCTTCCGGTATCGCCGGGTAAATAATGACGGGGGTTTTCATCATCCCCTTCTCCGGAAATGGGTTCATTTATTTTGCTGTTCAAAACATGGGGGTATACAAAAACCACAGCTGCCGCTCCATGTCTTTCAGCAAGTTTTAGTTTCTGCCTAATGGTCGCAAAGTCGTCTTCAAATGATCTGCCCAGCTTTTTCCAGGCGGCTGAAGTGGTATCCGCGTGGCCGGGATATCCGTCGACAATCATGACTATTCTGTTTCTGACATCTTTACCGGCGTAATCATTGTAACCCTTGCCCGGGGCTTCAATTCCATAGCCCACAAATATTACAGCTGCCTCAGTTTCCCTGCCAAACGGAACGGGGTCAACAATAAAATCGGTACCCTGAGCGAATATGATCACTGGTTCTTCCACTGCATCATTCCTGATCAATTCAAGGGAAGATTTCTCAACATGGCAACGGACCATTTTAAAGGTCTGAAAAAAGGTTTGAGCTGGGTTTACCGGAGATCCCGGGTTACTCTTTATTTCTAAGTCACCGCATGGCAGTAAACCATTGAGCTGCATCATGGAGGCAATATAGTCTGACGCCATTGAGGCTCCCCGTGTACCCGTTTCACGACCCTCCAGCCAGTCGGAGGATAGGAATGACAGTATCCCTTCAAAATCATGCTTTAAAGGAGCAGGAACAGGACTGGAGGTGGTTTGTGCCTGAAGGGTTAAGGCCGAAAACCATATAAAAAATAAAAGGAGTAAGGATCTGCTCATGATCTTCCCCATGGCCATCACTTTTTTAATGTTGAAGTCCTTGTCGAGAAGAAGCAGATCTGCATCGAACCCGTTCCTGAGGTATCCCTTGCCCTTTAATTTAAGGATATCAGCGGGGCTGGAGGTAGCTACTTTTATAGCAGTCGCCAGTGGAATCTGATCTTCCAGGACAGCTTCGCTGATCTCCCTTAAAATTGAACTGGGAAGTCCCATATCGATTTTCAGCAGTTTTCCTTCTGCATCGAACAGAGGCAGGGAACCGCAACCGTCAGAAGTGAAGGTTATATGGCCGATGGGAACACCCGATTCGAGAAGTTGTTTTAAGGCCTTTGATGGTTTTATTTCTGAATCCGGATCATAGGGATAAGAGCTGGCCGTGATATCAACAAATCCCTTTTTGCCATATTCCCTGGCATCTTCAAAAATGTAAGGATTCCGGTTGCAATGTGTCGGGACGAACTGTTTGTAGCCCATCATAGTGCCGGCAACTACCTCGTGGAGGGGCCTGAACGGGTCCCTGGCATCGCCCATATGGATGTTGACGATCCCAGCCTTTCCTCCTATCATACCGGCAACGCGGGCCTGGGCGGTTATCCGCGCCAGTTCTGTAAAAGAAGGAACCGAGGAGCGGTGGTCAGAGATGGCAATTTCTCCAACACCGATGATCTCTTCGAACAGGGCAATATCTTTTGAGATATCACCGGTTATCGTTGGAGATGGAACCTGGTAGGCCCCCGTGTACATCCATGCAGAGACACCCAGTGCCCGTAATGTTTTGACCTTCATCAGAACGCTTTCCACCGAACGGGTAATGCCGTCCGTACCAAGGCATCCTATCACAGTGGTTACACCGCCATCGGTCATCATACTCAACTGGAGTTCCGGCATCCTGCTGGCCGGCCCCCCTTCGCCTCCTCCTCCGGTTATATGAACATGGCTGTCGATCAAACCAGGAATAAGAACAAGCCCCTCACAGTCAATGATATTAATATCAAACCCAACAGGAGGTTCCAGGTGATCATTTATGGCAAGGATAGTGGATCCCCCGGTCAGGATATCCTTTTTCCCCAGATAATCAGGATCATAAACCTGTGCATTTTTAAATAGTACCAGCATCGTAATTGATTTTACAGCAAATTTGGGGAAAATGATCTTTGTTCCACTCAGAAATATTTATTATTTTTAGAAAATAAGATACATTTGTACCAGCTTCCTTCACCCTTTTAGCACACCGGAACATGGAAAAGAAAAAGATCCCGCACACTCTGATTATTGTATCAATTATTCTGATCCTCTTCCTTGTCCTTACTTGGATTATACCTGCCGGCGAATTTCAGCGTCACGAATTTCATGGCCGCCTGGTCGTAGTCCCGGGAACCTATCACACTGTTGAACCGAAGCCGCAGGGATTTATGGAGTTGTTCACAGCTCCCATCAGAGGGATGATGTCGGCTTCCCAGATCATTGCCCTTGTATTGCTGATTGGCGGTGCATTCGGTATCGTCAGCAAAACGGGAGCAATCAATGCCGGGCTGGCCCGTGTTCTTGAGGCTACGCGTAAAAATCCTGCGCTCAAGAGTTTCATTATTCCTATTATCATGTTCCTTTTTTCTTTGGGCGGCGCTTCATTCGGCATGGCTGAAGAGGTAATGGTTTTTGCCCTGATCACCATCCCCCTGGCTATTGCCATGGGGTATGATTCACTCACAGGGATCGCCATGCCCTTTATCGGGGCGGCATCAGGTTTTGCAGGCGCATTCAGCAACCCGTTCACCATCGGTATCGCCCAGGGCATCTCGGAGATCCCGATATTCAGTGGGTGGGAATACCGTATCGTGGTCTGGCTTGTGCTTATGACCGCCGCTATTATTTTTGTAATGCTATATGCAAGGAAGATCGAAAAAAATCCGGAACGAAGCCTGGTTTTCGAGCTTGACCGAAAAAGAGATCTTTCATCCTATCATTCTACCGAAGATCTTGCCTTAACACCGAAAAGAAAGCTGGTACTGGTTATTTTCTTCTCCTCCCTCGTCCTCCTCATTGTCGGGGTCAATGTGTGGGACTGGTACATTAATGAAATTTCAGGATTGTTTATGGCAATGGGGGTCCTCGTTGCACTGGTTTACCGGCTTAACCCTGATAATGCGGTTGGGGCTTTCCTTGAAGGGGCCCGCGACATGATGACAGCGGCTTTCGTTATCGGTCTTACCCGCGGAATGCTGATCATTGCCACTGATGGAAAGATTATTGACACCATTCTTGCAAGCATTGCCGGAACGATGGGTCAGTTCCCCAAAGTAGTTTCGGTTCAAATGATGTTCTTATTCCAGGGCTTTCTGAACTTCTTTGTTCCCTCAGGTTCGGGCCAGGCTGCCCTGACCATGCCCCTGATGGCACCCCTGGCCGATCTGATCGGTATCACCCGCCAGACGGCAGTCCTGGCTTTCCAGCTTGGAGATGGGCTCTTTACCAACATTTTTCCGACCAGTGGTGTTACCATGGGAATCCTGGCCATCGGGAAAATCCCTTATGATAAATGGGTCAGGTTTATGCTGCCTTTGTCACTTATTTTCCTGATTCTTGGATGTCTGCTGCTGATTCCTCCGGTCCTTTTATTTGCATATCATTGAGGTTTTTTAGCAAAAATACCATCTGTGCTGTCCTTTGTCAAACAAATAACCTGCAATAAACCTTGTTGTTTATTGCATGCAAATCGTAATGTGTTGATATGTGATTACATGCAGCCTTACCGGAATCAGTCTTGCTTTATCAGTATTGGAGGAGGTTTACCTCCATTCGGATTGCATACTGGCATAAATCTAGCTCAGTTCGGGAAATGCATCAATTGTACCATCACTTTTGTATTTATTTTTCTTTAGTTTCTTTTTTATTTAGACTGATTTAACTTTAATATTACCTTTGTCATCGTATTCAACTTTTATAAAATCAGTATATGCCAAAATATATAATTGAACGTGAAATTCCTGGAGCAGGAAAATTATCTCCGGAACAATTAAAGGTCATTTCACAAACCTCCTGTGGGGTTTTAAGTAAAATGGGATCACAAATACAGTGGGTTCAGAGTTATGTAACGACTGATAAGATTTATTGTGTTTACATCGCACCGAACAAAGAAATGATATTTGAACATGCTAGGCAAGGAGGATTTCCAGCCAATAATGTAACGGAAGTGTCTGGCATCATTGACCCCGCAACTGCAGAATAAAATTTAGGGGGTTTAGTCACAAGAATGATGAGAGATCAGAACAAGGGCATTTTTATGACTTTTTTGCCATTGTTTTTAGTCGTTAATGATTCATTCCGACGGTCCGGTTTGTTTATCAAGCGAGGTCAAGCCGCTTTTAATTCCCGTGTCAGCATCTTTGGCAACCATAAATTCAGTAGTATTTTTTTGTCTATTTTTCCTCTATCCGGTTTTCGATTTTCTGGATCTGCGGAAAATGATGAAGGTACCGTGTTACCAAAATCTTCATAACTCCGTATACCGGGATGATCACGATCATGGCTGCAACGCCACCCATGATCTCTCCTGCCATGATCACCAGGAAGATCTCCAGGGGATGGGCCTGAATGCTTTTTCCCTGGATGAACGGGTCGTAGAAAATATTATCCAGGATGATCACGCCCAGCATCCCCAATCCGATTTTGATGGCTATGATATCCAATCCGACAAACACCCCGGCACTGATGCATGATGTAAGTCCGATCATAATACCCGATATCACTCCTATTACCGGTCCTATGTAAGGTATTACATTAAGAAATCCCGCTAATACAGCGATCACGATGGCTCCTTTTACCCCAAGTAATGATAAAACAATGGCATAGGAAATCATAATAGCCAGGGTGTCAAGTATTATCCCCAGTAAATATCTTGAAATCAAGGACTGGCTTTGTGTTAAAAACCCTTCGGTATCACTTTTATAGTCTTTGGGCATCATCTTTATGATAAACTTATGGATGGCACTGAGATCATAAAGCAAAAACCAGGAAATAAATAGTACCGAAAAGAGATTAAAGAAAAACGTCCCTGTAAAGGTTAGCAGGCCTGAGCCTATTTTCGATACCTGGCTATAGTCCACCATAGCCATCGCTTTTTCTTTGATGAATGTGGCCAATGTTGCATCGTTAGCCATTATTCCAATCTTGCGCAGATTGATTTCAATCCATATAATCTCGGTCTGGTAATGTGCAAACAATCCGGGAAAATTGATGGAGGCAATGGAATTAACCTGTTCCATAAATAATGGAACAAGGATAAAAAACAGGCCCGCAAAACCCCCGACAAAAACCAGCAAGGTAAATGAAACGCTAAATCCCTCAGGTATTTTAAACTTACCCAACGATATTTTGTTCAATAAATTAACAACAGGTGAACCCACAATTGCCACCAGCATCGCGATAGCCACCAATACGACCATTTCCAAAAAATACCACAACAGAAAAATTGAGACTCCGGCCAACAGGAGATTCCGTACATGACTGGGTGTAAACCAGGGTTTGTTCATTTTTTAAGTGTTAAACCAGCAAAGGTAAAGGATTCCCGGGGTGGCAAAGTGTAATTCCGGGAATTTTTCTACTTAATGCAATCATTGCTATATTTAATTTATTTTTACTAATTGCTAAACCCTAAAATGCCAACAAATCCTTCCAATCTGCTGAAAAAAATGAAAAAAATATTAATTTTTATAATACTTTTCATTCCGCTTCCTGGAATCGGCCAATCATCTAATTTCCCTTCAAAAGCTGATCTAACAATGAATTATTGCCATGCGATTGCGGATTTTATAAAAGCAGCAAATAAAAAGCATAAAACCATTTTTGACACATTATTTTTTGGAAAACATGTTTATGGGCAACCTGATGATTTTCCAGATATAGAATTACCCAAAACAATTGAGAATACACAGATAAGACTTATAGAGCCTGAGAATGGTTTAAAAAAACAGAAAGTTTGCAAGTCATTGGTTTATGTTAATATGGTCGGTTGGGTAGAGCAAATACGATTTGAGTATTATCTTTATAAGAATAAACCATGATGACTGTTCAGCAATCCTTTTCAGGAACATTTGTTGTTTCGATTATACAAAATTCCCATCAATGTACTCCTGGAATTTTTCTTTGTACCGATCGCTGACAGGGATATGTACCTTGCCATCGAAAACAATTCTGTTCCTTTCTACTACTGAAATCTTCTTAAGACTAACGATAAAGGAACGATGAACCCTCATGAAACGGTCAGACGGGAGTTGTTCTTGGATGGCTTTCATGCTTAACTGAGTCATCACACGGGGACTGTTAATCAAATGGATTTTGATATACTCATGCTGGCTCTCAATATATTTTATATCATCCAGCTCAATACGTATGAGTTTGTAATCTGATTTGACAAACAAATGACTGGCTGTTGTCCTGATGCTTTCCTTTTGGCTATTTGCGGTTAAATCAATAAGATTTTTCACCTTGTTAGCCGCTTTCAAAAAACTGCTGTAGGTGACGGGTTTTAATAAATAGTCTGCTGCATCTACCTGGAAACCCTCCACAGCATATTCACTGTATGCTGTTGTAAAAACAATATAAGGTTTGTCGGCCAGTGATTTCACAAACTCAAGCCCGTTCAGGTCGGGCATGTTGATATCGATAAAGATAAGTTGAATTTTATGGTCCTCGATCACCCTCATCGCTTCGAAAGCAGACCGGCATTCAGCCACCAGTTCAAGAAATGGGGTTTTCTGAATATATGCTGATATTTTTTTTACTGCCAGGGGCTCATCGTCAATGGCGATGCAGGAAATCTTCATAATGGAATTTTCAGGTCAACTTCAAATTCACTTTCTTTATCCCGGATGTTCAACTGGAAATTATCCTCATATAACAACTTCAAACTATCCTTAATGTTTTCGAGACCTATTCCCGAATATTCGCCCTGGTAATTTACTGCAACTTTATGTTTGCTGTTTTTAATGATACATGTCAGGAAAGCGCTGCTATACTGGAGTTCAAAATAAATATACGATTTCTGCGGATAACTCACTCCATGCTTAAAGGCATTCTCCAGTAAGGAAATAAAAAGCATGGGCGGTATTTTAGCTTCAGGAATGTGTTCAGGAATCACAACAGTAACGTTCACTTCATCGGAATGCCGGAGCTGCATAAGCGAAATAAAGCTGTTGATAAATTCGATCTCCTTTTTCAGTTCGATTGTGCTTTGCGCCGAATCATAAAGAAGGTACCGCATGAGGGTGGATAACCGAACGACTGCATCCTGGGCCTTTTCCGAATCTATTTCAATAAGCGAATGTATGTTGTTCAGGGTGTTCATGAAAAAATGCGGACTTACCTGGTGCCTCAATAAAGCCAGGTTGGTTTTGAGTTGCTCCTTCTCGGCATCCTTTCTCAGCCTCTCTTCACTCAGCCATTTCCCCATCAGTTTGATCGTAGTACCGGCGCCAACGATTAAGATGCAAATGATAAGATTGTCGGCAAAAGCCATGAATGGCGGTTTTGAATTTTGGGAATTCAGGACAGGTGGTCTGAACCCTTCGGGGGAAGAAGTTATCAAGGGATCAGCAAATGAAAAAAATGCTGAACGGGCGATCATGTTGATCGCTATGCCTATGATTATTAATACAGAAACCGAAAAAAAGTAATTCAGGTACCTCTTTTTCAAGAGTAAACGCGGCACCAGGATGTAAACATTTGCCATAAAAATAAGGAGAAAGCCGGAAAGGTTTACCCAATGTCCCACCATGGTATTCCAATTGGGATGTCCGGAACCGCGTTCGCTGAAATAGGGCACCGAAAACACCAGCGCCCATATTAAAACGTAAAGCAAAACTTCAATTTTCCTGCTGCTTAGCGAAAGTGCTTTCATTTCACAAAGTTATTTAACTTCTTTAAAACTGTATTTTGTAAATAAAATTGGGGAAAAACCCAAGTTGATAGGTTGTACTAACCTGGGCGATACCTGCCAGGGCATACCTGTAACCAATTAAATAGGATGAACCATTTGATTTACTGATTGGCCCCTCTGTCATCGCCTCAAGTCCGGTTGTTACCCCAAGCTGAACCGTGGTCTCTCTTTTTTGTGTATTCCCGTTTCTGAAGCCGATGTCGAAAACTCCGGAAATCGCATTGCCATATTCTGCCGGCCAGGCCGAGGTGAAGAAATCGGAACTCTTCAGCATATTGGTGTTCAGGGCGCTCACAGCGCCTCCTGTAGTCCCGATGGATGCAAAATGGTTTGGATTTGTCGCATCCATGCCGTCGATACGCCACAACACTCCTGCAGGTGAATTACCGCGGATGACAATATCATTTCTGCTGTCGTCGGTGGCGCTTACGCCGGCGAAATTCGCGGCCAGGCGAGCAGGATCGCTTCGCCCGCCGGCAAACCTGTTCACATTTGCGAGGACATATTTCCCCTTTTCATCTGTACTTGTTCCTTTATTTTCTGTTTTACTTACTATTTGAATGCATGCACCTGGAAGGGTTGTTTGAGAAAGCTTATCAATAACGACACCCCGAATATTTTGCTTGTTGTTTTGGGCATAGGATAATTGTGCTGTTATTAGTAAAATAATCAAGAAGTATCTTCTCATTTTTTTTAGTTGATATTTCTTACAAGACGTACAAAGTTTAAAACCCTTTCTTCTCCCTGGCCACTTCCTAAAATCTTAGCGTCAAAACGCACTGCCCCGGCACCGTGGAGGTCTTCGCCACTTCCGTTTTCCGCCCTTCCAAAAGCGACATACCATGCAGAAGGATAGGCTCCATTTGCTATAGAAATAGCCGAGGTACTTGTCCAATAATAGGGATAGTCAGCCTTTCCTCCATCGTTTAGAATACTGGTACAGCTGAATAGTGCATTAATTGCGGGGCCGACATTGGCAGCGTTTGTTGCATAAGGCGAACGTGTGTAATCTACCAAACTTTGAAGTTCTTTTGTGTTCGGCAAACGCCAATCGTTGTGACCAAGATAAATTGCTGTATTTTGTGTTTGGGCATACGCCAGTGCGTGTTCCCAATCCATCCCCGAACCGTTGTCGGTTTGTTGCCACATGAGTCCGGTAGCCAAATCGGAAATAGTACCATCGTTGTTGTTTTGGAATAAATTGACGCCATACGAAAGATTGCCGCGTACACAACGAACAAAGTGCTTTGGGCCTGAACTGATACTATACGCTTTAATATGTCCGGTGCCAAAATTTACACCGAAGGCAAGTTCTGCGCCGGGTTCTGCGCCGGGCGCTCCGCTTATGTTGCCCATTACTCCGGTATATTTGTCGCTGCTCCAGAATATCGCGTGACTAAGGTCTTGTTCATCGGTATATATAATGTCAAAATAGTTTGTATTAATATAAGGCCAGCCGACACTTGCATTCCATAAAGAGTACAGTTCCTTGATGGTCGGCACGCGCCAATCGTTGTAACCGCCATAGTTTTGATTGTTCAGATTGTCAACTTCAGTTTGAGTTTCTGCCCAGTAATACATACCACCGAAAGTTGGCTTTTCATAGCTTTTCTGCCATGTTAAACCGGTAACTTCGTCTTTTACAGTAAGGCCATCACTGCTTTTGGTGTAAATGGGAGTGATATGTTCAAACTGGGAATCCTGTCCGTAAAAGGCTCCGCCTGAAGCAGGCGTGATTAAGTTGCCGGCGCTGTCCCAGCATTTGGCTTGGCTTGTACTGATAACCTTGTAACAACCCGCGTAGGCCGGTTCACGAGGGACTACCTGCAAATCCCCTGTGATACTTGATGTATTATCTTTTTTACACCCACATGATGTTAAAAGAATGCCAGCGATCATAAGGATAGCTGTGAAACTGGGAAACGAAATTGATTTTTTCATGGCTGAATTTTTATTTATTGTGAGCGCAAAATTATCGTGCAGAAAATCTTTCAAAAAACGCAATCACCAGAGAGCATGGTTCTGTCACCCATTCATGGTTTTTTATCACTGAAGGTTTTGGGAAACGGGTAGTTTTTTTGTTTTTCCTTATATTTGTATAAAATGGGCGATATGGACATTCAGGCTGAAAAAGCAATAATCATAGAGCAATTTAAGCAGGTAAACGACGAAACCCTGATTCAGGCATTTAAAAACCTGCTGGCTTATGCACTGAAGAAACAACAGGAAGAGTTCAACATTCCTGATGAACATCAACAATTGGTCATGGACCGTTTTGCCAGGATAAGAAAAAATCCCGAACTGTTAATAGACTGGGACGATGCCAGCAAAACATTACGGCCCCAATGAAACACTAAAGCCTCAAGATTGCACCGGAAGCATTGGCTGATATCCAGGATAACACAGACTGGTAAAATCAGCAAAAAGTTGGTCTTGGGGCTAAATTTCAAAAAAACTGCAATAAGCCATATTGGCAAACTCGGCAAGAATCCTCATGGGTATGCTATCAGGTATCATAACATCAGATGTATTTTGGTCAGGAAATTCCCATACATAATCCATTTCTACATCAATGAGGCAACAAAAATCGTAGAAGTTTTAGCCGTCATTAGCACAGATCGCAATCCCAAAGTCTGGGAAAAGAAAACGAACAGATAATCAGTGGTTTTAACGCCCGGTGGTTGTGGGGAATTTGTACCTCCCGCTAACCCCATGAACCGCAAAGAATTCAGGACGGTTTTTCGGATGACTACAATATGCGCTTTGTACTCCCTGCTTCAACATTAAAACCTTTGCCATTCACTTTTACGAATCAACATTACCTGATTTCCAGACAGGTTCTGAAAAAAAAACAGTCAACCAAAGCCGGCGGAAGGTGGCCAGATGATCCGTCCTGTCCATTTGTAACGAAAGATGGAGAATCACAATTTCATTAAACTGCTTACCAGATTGACTCCGGGATCCAAACCGATTTTTTTGCGTATGCGTGAACGAGCTGATTCCACTGTCGATATTGAAATATTTGCAATTTTTGATATATCTTTCGATGAAAGATTCAATCGAAGCAAAGCACAAAGATGCAAGTCGTTCTGACTTAAATCAGGAATCGATTTACAGATGTTTTCATAAAAATCAGGATGCAATTCCTTAAATAATCTTTCAAATTCTTCAAGTGGGGAGGTGGTTGTTCCACCTTCAAGCTGTTGAAGGATTTTTTGGAAGACTTCCTGTTCCTTTTTTCTGGAAAACGAATGGGAGAGCGGTGCAAGTTTCCCGACCAGTGACGTCAGCAGATTGTTGGTTTGGGCATTCATCAGCGACTGGAAAACTAGATACTGATCCTTTAATCCGATGTCAAAAGTAAGTTGGCCGATCTGCTGTTCCTGAAGCTGTTTTTCAAGCTGTACCTGCTTCATCTCTGATTTCTGAAACAGTATTTCCTTTTCGGCCAGTGCTTGGGATTCAAGAGCCAGTAATTTGTCAATTCTCAGTCGTTTCTGCCTTAGCCAGAGAAGTCCGACAATCAATAATAAAACAACTACAACAGAGACCGACAGAATATAAGTCATCTGCGACTTTCTGCGGTCGAGTTCCTGCTCTCGCTGAAGGATTGTCAATTGTTGGTTAAGCAGCTGCGACTGATATTTTATTTCGAGTGCTTCCATGGTTTCATGGCCAGCGACTGTAAAAAGTGAGTCCTTGAAAATGCCTGCTAAAGAGGAATAGATAAGAGAGCTGTCGCATTGAGCGATTTCCTTATACCATTTACTGAGGATACAGGCGCTTTCGTAACCCGTGTTGAACAAGTGAGAGGACTTTGAATTGACAAAGGCTTCAGTAGCCAGTTTCAGCGCTTGCTGTTGATTTCCATCCCTCCAGTCGATCGTTGCTAAAAGAAGCCTGGCATCCTGAAGAACAGGGAGAAGACTTGTTTCAGAACTATCATTAACTACTTTAGAAAGAATTGTTTTTGCCTTGGTATTTTGTTTGAGCTCATGAGCAACCACGGCCTTGTAATACTGCAAGCTTCTGCGGATTCGGCTGTTGAAACTTGCAAAACAGTCAGGGCTGTCCGACAAGATTGAATCGGCAAGACTGAACTTCTTTAAGGCGACGAAGGCTGAGATCAGGTTCATTTTAGCAAAGCAGATTCCAAGCTTGTGCCCGGTCCTGTTATAGAGTGAAAGGCTGCGGTTGAAATAATCAAGACTTCTGCTATAGTATTCCCTGGCCTTTTCAGGGTTTATGGTTTTATAAAGGTTGCCAAGATTAAGGTATATGTTGCCAATCCCTACCTGCGTAATCCCTATCATGGTTGTATCTTGGATGATGCTGTCGATGGAGGCCGATTCAAGGAAATAGGTCAGGGCGCGGTGGTTATGGTTCTGCTCCACGAAAATATTGCCAAGAATTATCAATGATGAGGCGATATAGGCCTTGTTTTGCTTTTTCCTGAACCATGCAAGTGAACCGGAAACCAGGGCAATGGCCGAATCTGTTTTCCCGATGATCCGGTAATTTTCGGCCAACTGTTCAACCGCTCTGAATTTCTGCTTCTCCAGGTTATTGTCGGAAAACACCTTTAAGGCCTTGTGAAGAAAATAAAAGGAGGAATCGGATTGTCCTATATTTTGCCAGGCAACGCCCTGAACAAAATAGTTATATCCTTCAACCAGAGGTGTTACACTTTTATCGATCAGGCAATACCCCTGCCTGCCGAACCAGAGGGCACTGTCGGCATCGACATACCAGTAACATGCAGCAATTTTATTGTAGAACCTTACTTTCTCGTTGAGGGTGAGCCTCCCGTTCAACGCTTTTTTCCATATCCTGGTCGAATCGGTTACCTGTGAATACTGCGTGCCGGAGATAAGAAGCAACAATATAAGCAAAAGAAAACGAAGTTTGCTTGCCATAAGAGATAATCCAACAATCAGACAAATTTAAAATAATTTCTGAAAGTGAACAATCGCGGCAAACCACCTTACTGATTTTACTCTTTACTTCTATAGCGGTTTGTAACCATAATAATACTTAAGGATGTTGGATGTCAGCTTGGTTTTGGGATCTGTATAGGTGCCATTCAGATAACCGGCGGTCATGTAATAATTCCCGTTTTCGCCCCGTTTGGCGCCCCAGGAGTTGCGAACGAAGAAAATAGTGTCATTCCCCCCTGTGGCGTATGAAAAGAGATAAACCCAGTGAGTTTCTCCTACCCAGTATGATTTTACCGGCGGAACCCAGGTATTGTACATGGTGGGATCATTGTTGTCGGAGTGGGTAAGCTGGCCCTGGCTGTATGTAAATCGATCAAACAGGTATGCGGCATCACCTTTCACCCCATCCCACTGATAAAGGTACGCGAACATGATGAGTACCAGGTATCCTTTGTCGATGGCGCTGGCAATTTTTTTCGGAACACCATTCCCGGAAAATATTGTCGCATTTCCGCTTAAAATGAGTTTCGTAACATTGTTATTTGTTCCGACAACACCTGTAAGGGTGTCGTTACCGTATTTGTTGCACTGAATTTGCCAGGGGTTTGGCGTTGGAGTTACCGACGGGAGGAGTGTGTAATTGGGATGATCGTTGGCATTAAGGGGTAAATTCCGGGCAAGTTGAATGAATACAGAATCTGAATTCTCAGGTATGCCGTTGTAACTCACGAACCCGGTCTGCTCATAAAATGACCATAAGCTAGGCAATGCAGGATCGCCCCACAGGTAAAACTGCTGAGGCGTTCCGTTTTTATCTTTTATGGGGTAGTTGTAGGCCCTCAAAAGGGTAAACATCGGAGAGATAGTGTTTGTGTTATGGTAGCTGGAATAGCTCAGCAATCCCACTGTAGAACAGGTTTCACAAATGCCGAAGGTGTTCTGGTTTATGGGCCGGTTAGTGACAGTATCGTAAAAATCAATGGTCCTTGGAATTAAACCGGCATCAACCTGATAGGATGAGGGGAGTGTGTAAGGAGCGCCAAAACCCGTACTAACCTTTACATCATCGGGTGAGGTGCAATCGGTAGATCCTTTTTCTGCAACAGGCAGCATGCCGGCCTTGTCATCTTTGGATGTACAGGAAAAACAGAGGAATGCAGCAATTATGACATTTGGAAGAAGCTTTCTCATTCTAATACTATAAGTTCATCTTACGGTGTTTGAAATATATTGTAGGTGTTGGTATAGCAGAATTGGGCGCACCAGGTAAGCCTCAGATCCAGATAACCATCAGGCACATTATTAGCCCAGGTTTCGAATCCATATAAATATGTATATTGATCTCCCTGCAGGCAACTTACATTAATACTATCAGAAAAAACGTTCACTTTTGGAGAGGAGTAGTCGTTTGGGTATGTGTGATAAATCGGATTATCTCGACCGAAATATTGTCCTATATACGTATCATAATTCCAATAGCTACCTTGTGTTGCAGGGTAATTCAACGATATATCCATCAGGGTGAAGAAGTTCATGGCAAACTGAGTTCCGGCGCCCTGAGGTGGATTCAAATAAAACGATATGGTTTGCACATCCTGAAATTGATATGCCGGGGCAGTAGAAGAGATTTGCGCAGTTCCATAGGTTTCAATTCTGTTCATAAAGGGACCGTCGGCATGAGTTTTACCCCATCCCCCCGGGAAGAGATCCCAGTCATTTGTGGTATAGCGCCACCCAAGGCCCCTTGGGTTATTTGTAAAAGTAGGGTACTCGACAAAGGACATCTGGCTTGGAATATTCCAATCGGCCTGGTCACCCATCGAATGCTTCATATAGCCCCAGTACCAGTTCCAGGAGAAGAAACCAAATGCCATGGTGTTCGAGTCTGTCGGACTGGATGTGGCTGTAGCCTCATCGGGTTTGCTAGGATTGTAATACATCACCTTAACTGTCCCCTGTATGGGTTGCTCATGCCGCCAGGGATGGTAGGCGTCGGCGCCATTTATCAGAACGCTGGTTTCCCCTCCTGCAAATTTCAGGGCGGTGTCGCCGAGGCTGTAAAAATTCCAGTTGTTATCAGCTGATGAAGTGGCATTTTGACCCCAGCGGGTATATGGATAGGTGCTCTCATAGCTGATTGCATTGGCTGAAATCGCACCTTGTCCAATAGTAACACTAATGTTGTTGGTTGGAGTCCCCGTTCCGTTGGTCAGGTCATTCGGAGTAATTATTACCCCGTTAATTATGGAATAGTTGAGATTGAGAGCCTGTTGCAAAAGCGCTGCAATAAACCTTGACCTCGCAAGTCCATCAAAGTAAGTCGTATCCGGCGCCATTGCAATGGCATGATATTGCATATCAGACTTAAACTGTTTTTTATTGCGAAAATCAACAAGGTTGACCGACATGAAATCAACAGCTTTAAGATATGCTCCGATCTCATCAACAATTTGTTGGCGAAAAGTACCATTTAGGTACAATTTGAATGTGCTTCCTGACGTGTCTATTTTATTCACTACATTACCGTACACGGCCATCGCCTGGAGCTGATAATTGATAATGGTTGTAAAATAATTTTCGAGTAATCCCTGTGCGACCTTAACGTTGCCGTATCTTTTAGCTGTACCGGCACTTTGAATAATTACCTGCACCGCAAACTTTGCGAGCAAACCATCCTGCAGTTCGGCCGAATTCGGACATAAAAGACCATGAAGTGCTGTAATGGAAGCAGCAGCTCCGCTGGTATTGTTCTGGGCATTATTTGCAAATCCGGCCCAGAAAATATCCAGCTCCTGCCATGTTGTTCCTGACTGGCCATTTTTTATCGCCTTTGCCGTTTGGGAAAAATACATCAGGCCGTTGTTTGATGTTGAGGAATAAATATCACTGATGTTATTAAAAATATTCTGCGCCTGAATCGCCAGTTCAAAATTCTGCAGTTTTGTGAAATCAAGGGAAATTGCAGCGGCAAGCTGAACCAGGTTGTTATTTAAGGTGGTCAGTTCATTATTGATGGCATTGAGCTGGTTGTCGATATTGTTAAATTCGGTTGCCTGCTGAGAATTTCCCTTTGACTCCTTGTAAATATCCCATCCCAATTCTACAATATCGAAATAAGGGAATTCACCAACGCCATTAGCGCCGCCAAAAATCCTGCTGTGGTACAAACCTTTGCCAACCTGGAAATGCAGGAAGGCTGATAATCCGGGCCCAGTCCCCTTTTCATGTTCGTGCAGGATGTCAGGCAGCTTTCCCGGGATCTTCACAATCTGTACCGGAGGGGGAGTCGGATCGGGATTGGTTGCATCGTCCTTCTTTTTGCAACTGGAAGCAAAAAGAATCATAATTCCGGTCAGGATTGTGATAATATGGATGCGTAACGTATTCATTTTCGGTTTCATATCAGATGTGATAAAGAATCTTTAAATTCAGGGGCAAGTTATAACGTGTTGATATATTGCATTATTTGCGTGGCATGAAGCGGTTTGATCAGATGAAAATGATCAAGCCAGAACTGAACAGGCAGGGGGCGGTTCACTGCAGCGCCCTCAAACAAACCTGAACTTACAGGAACCAATCCATCGTTTGGCTGGGGAAAAAGCTCGTAGAAAAGCTGGTAACCTAATTTGTCGACAGTTGCATAATAATCGACTTTCCATTCCAAAGTTGTATTACCATGCACAACTACAGTGTCCATTCCCATTTGGCCATCGATCACATAATATTTACTTCGGGCGGCGATATCGAGGGGGTCGTGCAGAATCTTCTGGATATATCCCTCAGAGGGGTACATGTTGCGCGGACCGGGGTAGTTCACTGCGCAAAGTCCGGGAATGTTGATCAGGTTAACCAGCGGAGTGCCGAGGTGAGGAGTCCCCAGGGTGACAAGTTTGGTGATGGCCCCTCCGCTTACAATGTATCCTCGTGAAACCAGTCCGCCCATAGAGTGGGCAATTATGATAGGGTTCACCAAACCGTAGCGTACCACCGAATCTTTCAGAATTCTTCCATTGATAATGATCGAGTCTTTCCAGTTGTACTGAAACTCATAAACATCGTGTTTTGCTTTAAATTCAGCGCTCAGGTTCATCACGATGGTATCCCAGTTGGTCATTTTTCCTATCATGCCGTGAACTAATATCACCGGTGGTCCAGTGGGACTCGGAGAGGATACAACTTTTCTGAACACATAGGCATTTATGTTCATCCCGCCATTATCGCAATGATAGTCTTCCAGCATCTTCAGAAGTGAACCCTGCATAGTGGTCTTGTCGGGGAACGTAAATGTTCCTTCAATAGCCAGAGGGCTTTTTGAAGCATCGAAACTGCCTGAAAAAGAGAATGACAGTGAGGATAGATCCATGGTTGCTGCAAAAGCAAGTGTACCACCTGTAACTGAACCCGTTATCGTTCCAGCTACCATTTGATCAACATGATGAACCGATATTTCTCCTCCCACTGCTGTACCATTCTGGATTAAAGTTATCTGGTAGTACCTTGTTAAAGCTCCTGCCGGCTGGCCATACATGATAAATTCATAAAAACCGGCAACATTGCCGTTGACAACCTGATCTTCTGACTTCTTTTTGCAGCCTGAGACCATTAAGATTATAGCACCTGTAATAATTGCCATTGCCCCAAGAGCATATCTATTTGATTTTTTCATTTTTGTTTTTTTGTAAAAATACCATTGATGTTTTCCTTTGTCAAGCTAATGACCTGAGATAAACCTTGTTATTTATTGCATGAAAATCGTAATATGTTGACATATGATTACATGCAGCCATAGCCGAATCAGTCTTGCTATGCTGGAAAACATAGTTGATTATTACAGGAGCGCTAGTGACGTGACTAAAAAGAAGATTCTTGCTTGCATCTTTGACGGAAAAATTGCCCTGTAATACATACCACTGAAAGTTGGTTTTCATAGGTTTTCTGCCATGATAAACCGATAACTTCATCTTTTACAGTGAGTCCATCACCGCTTTTGGTGCAAACAAGTGTGATATGTTCAAAATGGGAATCCTGTCCAAAAAGGCTCCGCCTGAAGCAGGCGTGATAATGTTGCCGGCGCTGTTCTGGCATTTGGTTTGACTTGTGCCTACAACAGGGAAGCAGCCTGCATAGGCCGGTTCACGAGGAACTACCTGCAAATCTTCGCTGATACTTGTTTTATCTTTTTTACACCCGCAGGATGTGAAAAGAATGCCAGCGATCTTCAGAATAGCTGTATATCCGGGAAACGAAATTGAATTTTTTATGGATAATTTTTTGGTTATTGTGTGTGCAAAAGTACCTTGCATGAAATCTTACAAGAAATGGAATAACCGGAAATGATGGTTATGTCACCCACTAATTGATATTTGTCATTGAATGGTTTTGAGAAATGGGTGGATTTTTTGTTTTTCCTTATATTTGCATAAAATGGGCGATATGGACATTCAGGCAGAAAAAGCAATAATCATTGAGCAGTTTAAACAGGTAAACGACGAAACCCTGATACAGGCATTTAAAAACCTGCTGGCTTATGCACTGAAGAAAGAACAGGAACAGTTCGACATACCTGATGATCATCAACAATTGGTCATGGACCGTTTTGCCAGGATAAGGAAAAATCCTGAACAGTTATTAGACTGGGACGATGCCTGCAAAACATTACGGCCCCAATGAAGAAATACAGCCTCACGATTGCACCGGAAGCATTGGCTGATATCCAGGATATCACAGACTGGTACAACCAGCAAAAAGTCGGTCTTGGGGCTAAATTTCAAAAAACGGCAATACACAATATCGGCAAACTTGGCAAGAATCCTCATGGGTATTCTATAAGGTATCAGAAAATCAGATGTGTTTTGGTCAGGAAATTCCCGTATCTTATCCATTTCTACATCAATGAGGAAACCAAGAAGGTTGAGGTGTTGGCTGTAATCAGCACAGATCGCAATCCCAAAATCTGGGAAAAGAAAACGAACATATAATCTGTGGTTTGGGGATAACTAAAATATGTGCTTTGTCCTCCCTGCTTCAATTTCCAGAGTCTTGCCTTTCATTTTGATGAAGACATTGATCGAACTCAGATTTGTAACCATGCTTTTATCAACGCTGAATTTCAGGTTTTTAAACGCATTGATATAGTCGACCAGGCCTATTTGCGTGGTGTAATATATATCCGGATTTTTAGAAATCATTTTGAAAAACTTCTCCACTTCCGCCCATTTGTTTCCAGCTCCTTCATATTCCCAACTGTGTCCCCAAACATAAAACAAGGCTAATGAATTCGCCTTTAGAAAATCATTTGTAAGCTGATAAAATTGGGCTAATTCTCTTCTGTCGTTAGCCGTGTCGTTGGGAATGTAATTTGTTTTTCCGAATAAATGAATGGTAGGTTGCCATCTTAGAAAATCAACGGGCATACCAAAATTGTATGTATCGCCTACTGTTCTCGCGTATTCAATACCTAAACCGGTAATTGCATCAATTACAAAATCGTTGGTATTGCCAAATGGATAGGACATTCCACGAACGGGATAAGCTGTCAATTGTTCCAATTCTTTTCTATCCTCCACTACTTCATAAATCACATCTATCTTCGACAAATTCGTCAAATTTGGGTGATTTGCCGTATGTCCTGATACTTCGTGTTCTTGGTATAGGTTTTTAACCTCTTCTTTGGAGAGATAATCCTTTGTGCCCAGTTTATTCGAATTGAGATGAAAAGTCCCGGTCAGGCCGTATTCGTTCATCAGTTTTACAAGCCTTCTGTCAGCGACCATCCCATCGTCGAAACTCAGAATCAGCACCTTTGTTTTGCCTCCGGGGAAAAGCATTTCTACTTTTTCCCGGCTGTTTCTTACACCATTCCCGCTGGCACTGGCGGCATTAGTTTGTGCATTCCCGTAATTGATAACAGTAATCAATGCGAGGATGACAATATTTAATCTTGTTTCGCTTTTCATCTGAAAATAATTTGATTTCAGTGGTCGCAGGGAATATCCATTTTGAAGTTTTAGCAAATAAATCCCGGTTGAAAGGTTGTTGGTTTGCTCCATACGCTGTATTGCCGCGAACATACAATACATAGAAATTGGGAGCGTCTTCGTAAGTTTTACTTGGTAATGGCGAAAGTATCAAACACGCTGTATGCACCCGTGTAACCTTTGTAACTGTTTACGGTTACTGTCTTGCCTGAGATGTCAACAACACTGAAGTAATAGGTCTTGCGGTCGTTGTGAACGTTCCATTCGGCTCTAACGGTCGGATCGACGTAGCCGCCGCCGGAACCCGCACCGCAAGTGCCGTTAAGAAGCTGTACCACATTGTTCTGCCAGGCTGGCACAGGATGAGCGGGCTGTGGATTTGGGGCTAAGCTGCCGTCAATGGTCCTCCGGGCATAAAGATGCGAATGTCCGCATGCATAGAAGTCGAACTTATTGGCATCAATGAAGGACCAGAGGGTTGTGAGCGTTGTATCCGCTTCTGAGGCTTCCGTCGAGTCGTTATCTACATAATAATAGGGTACATGGATGAAAAGGAACTTATGCAAAGCGCTGGTCTGGGCCACCTGTGTTTTCAGCCAGGTCATCTGTGTCGAATCGATATGGCCTCCCATGTTTATTTTCTGTGTGTCTTTGGTTACATAATAACAATCCATCACAGCGAAAAAAGAGCTGGTTGAGGCATCGGTGAACGAATAAGCCAGGTGTTCATAGCCCGTCGGTCCGTTTGAAGGGTTCTCGGAAAAAGTGCTCTGGAACTGTGTCTGGTTCACAAGAAAGTACCCGTAAGACGCGTGCTCATGATAAAGTTCATGATTACCCATGGCCGTGTACAGCGGGATCCCCTTGCCGGTAAGCTTTGAGAACAGATTTTTAAATTCCTGGAAAGTGTAATGCTTTGCCAGATATCCCCTGTAGCACATATCACCTCCAAAAACCAAAAAGGACGGCTGGGGTTTCAATGTGTCTATACTGCGGATGATTGGATTTAGTGCAGTGGTATCAACCGTATAGCCGAGCGAATCCCCCCGGCTGTCGGCCAGAAAAACAAAACGAAGCCGGGGATTCGTCCCGTCAATTTTCTGATCTTCAGAAGTACTTTTTTTACAAGCTCCCAGTAATGCTGCACAAGAGATCAGCAGCATCAGGGCGTTGATGGTGAGCTTACTTTTCACCATCCTGGTTTTGATCTTTAATGAATAAGACATAAATTTCTCCTTTCTATGTTTAGGTTATGTTTAGGTTAAGTGTTATGGGCTTGCATACAAAAAGTTAAAATTAAAAATTATTTCGTTAATTTTACGTAACGATTATGAGTCTTTTTTTATTTCAAAATTATTTACTATGAAAAAAATTATCGCTCTTTTCTTCATGCTGGTGAGCCTATTCCTGGTTCGTACTGGTTCCATACAAGCCCAGATAAACCCCTATCTGCAAACCCCAACACCAACTTCGGTTTATATCAGCTGGCATTCGAACGACACAGCTTTTACCAAAATCCGTTACGGACTTTCAGGCACGAATCTTGACCAGGTTAAAACCGGTTCGTTCCAGAACATCGGCGGCAAGCATTGGCATACAGTCAAGCTGACCGGTCTGACTCCGGATACGAGGTATTATTACCGTTGTATAAGCGGCAATGACTCTTCTGCTGTCTGTCCTTTCAGGAGCCAGCCCTTTCCGGGAACAGCAGGCCGGCATATCCGGTTTGTTATTTTCGGGGATTCAAGATATAATGATACTATTCCATCCATCCTTGGTCAGCTTTGTCAGAATGTGCAGCAAACATTGCAGTCAAAATACGGGACTGTATGGTACGATTCGGTCAACCTTGTCATGCATACGGGAGATATCGTATGGACCGGCAGGGATATCGACCGCTTTGAGAATGAATATTTTTCGAAGATCGCGAATCTTTCCTGTTCCCTGCCCTTCATGGTCTCCATCGGCAACCATGAACACGAATCAGCATTTTATTTTGATTACATGAAGTACGAGGATTTTACCGATTCAGCGGTTGCTAAAACAGCCTATAATGAAAGGTTTTATTCTTTTGAAATCGCCGGATGCAAATTCGTGGTGCTCAACAGCAACGATAAAATCATTGGTGCGCCCATACAGAAAACCTGGCTGAATAAGGTCCTGACCGAAGCAGATGCCGACCCTGCGACAAAGCTCGTTTTCACCTTCGCTCACCACCCCTGGCATACGGAGATATGGACAGAAGGGAACCGCGATTCGGTTGACATATCATTTTACCGGGAGTTTGTGAAATTTTATAAGATGGTTCAATATTCATACGGCCATGCACATGATTTTGAGCTGGGAGCCATCGTGGATACCAATAGTACGAACCAGGTGATGCATGATTTCCGCACCGTTCTTGCCGGCGGAGGGGGAGCCGAGCTCACCAGGTATTTTTCCGGTTCGGTTGATTATCCTGAAATCCAGGAAACCGTCGACGATTACAACTATGTTTTCATGGACATCAATGTCGACGACCAATCATATGTAGCCGAAGCGTATACGTTAGGGAAACCCGAGCACCCTCTCCACCAGGTACTCGACACCTGGCATTTCAGGATGAACCAGGCTCCTCCTGAGAAACCCCTTGCAATGCCGGTTACTACAACGAACCCTGTGATACTTTCAGCTTCGGCAATGAGCGGCGCCGATTCCTGTATGTCCTCCTGGTTTGAAATTACAGGAACCCAGGGAAATTATTCAGCCACGGTAATAAGCAAACTCCGCGACAAGGAGGATATTTTTGAAAATACCGGCTCCCCAAACTTCATCCCCATCAATAAAAATGCAGGGATTGACCTTACTTCGCTGGAAGTACCCGACAGCATCCTTACCCATGGGAAAACCTTTTGGTACAGGGTAAAGTACAGGGATGATAATCTGAAGTGGAGCCCCTGGTCCGATGAAGTTGCCTTCAATAATACCGGCATCGACGACCTGGATTTTTCTTCAGATAAATTCAATCTTTCACAGAATTACCCGAATCCTTTCAGTGCTTTCACAGTGATCGGTTATCAGCTGAAATCCAAAGCTCATGTAACTTTAACAATACTTAATATGTTTGGGGTCGAAGTTGCAACTCTCGTGAATGAAGAGAAACCGGCAGGCGAATATTCTGTGATGTTTACTGTTGGCCAGGATTGTTTTCCAGCAGGGATCTATTTGGTTAACATGAGATGTGACGGTACTTCCAGAAACAGAAAAATGCTGATCACCAATTAACATGCCAAAATCAGACATCTAAGCACCTGTTTATCTTCGCTTTTCTGAAAGCCGGTTATTCTATTGATGAAACGGCATCATCAGCTGATGATGGCAGCTGTATCCACGGCCTGAAAAAACCGAACCAGTTTCCCGTCTTTTAATGTCCACACATGAGTGGCATTGGCTTTAAAAGGATGGCCGGTAGCTCTGTTTACCCCCTGGTAAAAACCTTCCATAACCACTCTGTCATCTGCTCCGAAAATTTCAGTTACTGCAATATTGAATCCATCAAAGAATACCGGCAAATTCATGAATACCTTTGATAAAACTGCATCCGGCCCTATGAAAATGCCATCACCCTTGACAAAAGGCATGCCCTTGCATTCATTCCATTCAATTGCAGGATCAAACAGGGTCAATACTTCCGGGACTTTGCCTGTTGCAAAATTGGAATATGCCTGCTTTACTATATCTGTGTTTGTCATTTTTCTTGTTTTATTGCCTACTCTGGTTGGTTTTCGGCATACCCCGTTTGTTAATTTTTGTCCATTTTCTCAGACTGCAACCTCCATTGAAACGATAATCGGCTCAATCACTGTATGCTTTTCTTTAAAAGGTTGGAGTTTAGGGTCTTTAACCATCTCTCCAAGTTTTTCCAGGTCTGTTACCTCCAAAACCATTGCTATTGAATTGGGATCAGTAGCATCCTGGAATGTTTTAAAGCTTGTAACCAGTGGAGAAAATTGATCAAGCCTGTCCTGATGTCCTTTTAGCCAGGTATCGAAATTTCCGACCTTGTGCCGTATAATAACTGTTGCCATTTTTTCAAATTTAAAAACACTTTATTTAAAGGATAGAATTACTCATTACAATTGGATGAATCCAGATTGGTTGACAAATATAATCTTATTTAGACTAATTATAAAGTAAATATTGTTAAGAATTCATAAAATGGCATTTATCCCGGGAAAATTGTTTGCTTTGAACAGTGGAAAAAATAATTAATATTGTTTAAAAAATAGGCCGGTTGCCAGCCAAAATCCGCATCTGTTGCCCGGATGATTCGTTTCATCCACCTGTTTTAATCCTGCAACTTCACACCCCGACTTTTTCTCAAGATCCGCAATAGGAAGGTAAAATCAAGTACCTGAAAATTTTAATTACCCAAAAGTTTTTATAATTTTGAAATACCGAACTCTAAACAAGACAATTATTATGAAAACAAAAAACCGTACTTCTAATACCGAGCGCTGGATTGCATACTTGTTGCAATCGGGGTCATCAGCTCTTTCATTTTTCTGCACGAACTGAGGGGCATACGCGAGGGAACAATAGCCGCGGCATTGCTGGTAGGCACCACGGTGAGAATCTACAGCAGGAAGCTGAAATTCCTGGATCCCTTGCTTGGCGAAAAAGAACCTGATGTAACAGTGAGCAGGATGTCATCCGCAGACCTTAAAAAGAATCTTATCATTACCATTGCCAGGGAATTCGGCAGCGGCGGACATGAGATCGGGCAGATCGTGGCGAAGGCGCTCGATATCCCATTTTATGACAAGGAGCTGATAGACCTGTCGGCAAAAGAAGGCCGGCTGTCACCCGAATATGTTAAAGCTCATGAACAGAAACTCAAGCACAGCCTGCTGTTCGAGCTGATTGAACAGAATTATGCTTATGTGGAAGGTGAACGGTCGGCGCTTGACACCCTGTTCGAGGCTCAGAGCAAGGTCATTTGGGATATAAGTGAGAAAGGTTCATGTGTGATTGTAGGGCGTTGCGCAGATGTTATCCTGAAGGAGCATCCCGGCTGTTTTCCTGTATTTATTCATGCTCCTAAGGAATTCAGGCTGCAACGGATTATCCATGAATACGGCCTCAGTGAGGGAAACGCTGGCAAAGAGATGGCAAGGATTGACAGGGAAAGGGTGAATTACTGCCGGCATTACACGCATCTGACCCGGGGCAAGCCCGGGAGTTATGATCTCAGCATCGACAGTTCAGTATCAGGTATTGAGAATGCTGCAAAGATGATCGTTGAAGCATTAAACAGATGAATTAAGCACCACCTGCCGAGCCGGCAAGCCTATCGTGTTTTGAGGTATGTACGTTAGTGAAGCGTATTACTTCTTTTGCGGGATCGAACATATAGCGAAGAGTGGCATGAGTTTTCACAACCGGTATGTCGAGAAGGCTGTAGATCTTGTTCACGGTCACATTGTAATCTCCAACCCAGGACATGTCAAGATATTTTATCTTGTGCTTTTTAAGGGAGTCAGTATGTTGCCTTCTGGATTGAAAACGTCCTCTATGTCGGCATCCAGCGGACAAACCCAGTTGGCATCATTCCTGTAAAGGTCTTTCGCAACCCGGTAAAACTCCTGCTTCCCCGACTTGTCTTTTACTTCGAACAGTTTCATGTAATACAAATAGTTTCAATCGAAGTCAAAATTAAACTAGTTTTTATTCCCGTAAAGAGATTCTTTAAAAGAAAAGCCTGACCATCTTATTTAACTGATTAGTCAAATTATAAACTGTTCAACCAAAACCGGCGGAAAGTGGCTGATTTTATTGGGGAAGTTAACTTGCCTAATTGACAGACTACTCCTGTGCGAGCCCTCAAGAATTGGGGCCTGATTGAATTTCCATGTTACAAACAGATCGGCGGCACAGGCACAAGTGTGCTTGTACGCAGTATCCTTTCGGTGCCAAGGTGATCGGTGAGGGGGCGGATATGTTCCTGTTTCTGGGCTTCAGAAATGTACCGGTCCTCAAGCTTTATATACATCTCCTCCTCAAGCTGAAGCTGCCTTTCAGCAGACGCACGTGCACCGTAATTCAGGGCCGATTTAAAGTGCTGAACATACATCCCTTCCTCCAGATTCAGTCGGGCAGATTTTCGTTGTGAGGTGAGTTCTGCGAACCTTCTTTCATAGTCTGGATTGTAAAATTTGTCGTAGGTCGGCAGCATCTCCACAACCAGAACGCTCAGGCTGCTGTTGGCCTGAAGTCCGTAGGATTGCAGGATGGTGATGATGTCCTTGTTGTTCCATCCGGTGATGCCGTACTGAACGGAATCGGTGTTGATATCCGTAAGGCCTTCCCCTTTTACCCTGATCCTCTGACGCACCAGCAGCTGGTCATCGAGCAGGATATTCCTGTATTCCTTATCGTCAGCCCGTTTCACCTGGGCATATAGGAGCGCCCAGAGCTGAGTTCTTGGCGGATTGCTGGTTACGTCGGCGCCATTAAATACTGTTTGCGCAAACGGCGCCGTCACCATAATATGTTTTTCATTTCGGGTCACCACACAGAATAATTGCGGGGCGGGATGCTGAACACCCGTCGTGCGCAGAGCCCTTCCGAAACGGCCCTGGGCCGTCGACCAGCCGGTTTTATGGCCTACTCTCAGTTCGTAAGTGAAGAAACCGAAAAGTTCTGCCGATGCAGCATGAAGCCCGGGAGGCAGTGGGACAAGGTAATGAACCTTGCTGTCCTCGGCTTTGACCATTTCGGTCATTGCGCTCAGGCCGCTCCTGTCGTCGCTGTGTTCAGGACCAATGATACGCACAGGTTCAGGCTCTATCGGCAGGGGTGGTTCCTGTATCGCTTCAAGCATATCGGGATCCCAGCGGGCAAGCAGGGGGTCGGGACCATAGCCCAGCATGCGGATAAAAAAGCTGTCGTTCGGATTTTGCAGGGCTTCCTCAAGCTCTATCCATAAAAACCTCTTGCGTGGTTCAGTGCTGGAATAGCCATCGCCTGTTACATATTTGCTCTGGGCAATCCCGGCGCTTACGATCTTAGGCACGTGGGAAGGGTTTGAAGTCATGGGCAGGTGAAGCTCCAGTTCCACGTCAGGACCTCTGTCAACTTTCGTTGCATCCGGTTCTGATTTGAAGTTCGCCACAATCCTGTATTTCACCATCATCTCCTCGGGGAACTTCGACGAATCTTTGGGTTTGGGTTCAACCGCATCAAGAAAACAGATATATGTCTGGCTCCTGTCGGGTTCGTATAGTGCCTGGACGTTTATCGCCTGTTTCATTTCAATATCTCCCACGATTTCCTCGGCTTCCCAGGGGATTTTATTCCGGTCTTTTTCAGGCAATCCCGCGCCGACATATTTTTTCCGGCGGTATACATCAAAACTTACAGGCTTTACGCCATCCCAGGTCCAGTCGCGGTTCAGCAGCAGGGTTATGGGGACAATCCAGTGATTCGTCAGATCGCCTTTGGTGGAGAAGGTGATGCTAGTACAGTCGGGGCTCATATTATGCCTGATGAACCGGCTTACGCCGAACTGTATCCTTGCGCCTTGTTTCCCTAAAAGGCTGAGACCTTTTGCCTCAACCGGGATGCTTTTATCGATGGCATCGGCCAGCCTTTCCATGAGGCTGCTGGTATTGGTGAGCAGGTAATTTTCGACGAAGACCTCGGTGAATTTTGCACGCAGGTAATCATCCCCGTCGGGCTGCAGCCACAGGCCGCGTATCCTGTCGGTGGGGGAAGTTTCCTTGAAAAGGGCAGTTTCATCCGAGGCTGCCTTTCGGGTAATGATCCTGGTTGTTTTTCCTTTTTTCGGGAGATCGGATCCTTTGGCGTAATATTCAGGTTTTTCATCCATCACCGGTCGAAGCGTGATACGGATATCCCTGGAAGATGGCAGCAGGATATCGGCATGCGTGTCAATATTGTCGCTTCCGCTGACCAGGCCCAGAACTCCCAGGTCGCTGGAATCGGTAAAGTTCAGCACAGGGGCATCCACAAAGGTGACGGGGATGTCAAGCTTACCGTTAAGATCAGCCGGGAAATTCCGTTTGGTGGAATAGAGGAATGCATAGCTTTCACGGCTGTTTGTATTCTTCCGCAGTAGCATATCCATCCCCAGCGCTTTGACTTCAACCGTCACCTCCACCGATTCGACGTCGGGATCGGGTAATCCCACCTCACGTTTTTCCTTGATGGCATCTGCGGTGTCGGCGATAAGCCCGTCAACAGCTGATTTATAATCGTAGGCCGGTGTAAAGAGGGCTGCAGGGTATCCCAAAAGGGGTCTTTGCATGATAAGATGGTCGCCTTTAAAGTATTCATCGTCTCTTTCGGGGAGTACGGTAACCATGCGTACCGTCTGGGGTTGTACATGCCGCCTGAAATCACAGAAACCTTCCGGTGCGGGGGCATCGTAGATCCTGTTTTCATCGGCAGAGGGACCGCCACCGCTGATATCGGCCAGCCTGACGCGGAAATCATATTTGGTGCCGTACTGAAGTTCAAATTTTTCCAGTCCGGCAGCTGCGTAATTATTGTATTTTTTTGCCTGTTTGCCCGGCACGGTATTATCCTGCTTGCGGAAAATATCCATGGCGTCGGTATCGGCAAGAACAAGGCTTTTTCCGGAGAAGTTGGCAAAATACTGGGGCAGCCAGAAAGGCTGGTCCTTCCTGGCATCCAGCTGGGCGGGGTAAACCTCAACCCCAAGTTCCGTCTCATTGTCTTTGCTGTCAATTTTATTTGCACCCAGCATGAGATCGGCCATGTTGCGGACTTTGCAAAGCGGAATCCATGTGTTGGGATTTGGCACTGTACTGCTGTGCACACGAACATCAACGCGGTACTGCATCACACCCATGGGAGCATCCATACGTCGGCCGGCATCGAGGGTGGGGTCCTGTTTCATCTGGCGGTTCATCCAGATCAGCAGTTGCTCATCATCCCAGCCCAGGCGGATCCCGGCTTCTGTGATCACGGGAAGCTCTTCATCTTCCTTTTCTCTCAACAGATCGCTGCTGACCGGCTGGTTTGCATGAACGATCTTGCAAAAGCCATCGGCATACTGCTCGGCTTCAATCAGCAGTTCATCCATGGCGGATGGCTGGATGGGTTCATCCACATCAGTCGGATCTGGAACTGCGCTGATCAGGACGGGAAACTGTACCGCCGCGAACAGCGAGCGGTCGTCGTTTTGTTCCAGCTTCGGCAACCTTGCTGCATAGCGTTTGACGAGCTGCTGGTCCAGGTCCATCGCAGGCTTGTAGCTGCATCCTGCATCGAGATCCACGTAGAGCCATCCGCCCTCCTTGACAAAAAGAGGATCGACATCGATGGTAGCCTCGTAGATGAATCCAACGCGTTTTGCAAGGGCAGGCTGGCGCAGGCAATAAGCAAAGACCTTGCCCCAGCTCAGGCTGTCGCTGGTGGGCGTAAAAGCAGGATCTGCAGGGGTTTTATCTTTGATCGCACAATGATAGGCGTCGTCGATGGAGGCATCCTTTGTTCGCGGGCCTGTAAAGTTGAAGCTGTTGCGGTAGCTTTCGGGCAGGTATTTCCGGGCACGTTTATCGGGATCCGTGGGTTCCAGTTTCCGGTTGCTTTGTATCCCTCCCAGCTGGGCGGCCATGTTTTGAAAGATGACAGCACTACCCGGGGGCATGGAGATACCCGGAAGCGGGTATGCGGTGTCGGGTTCCAGGATGGAAGGATATTTTTCGGGATCCCTGATCAGTCTGGCCTTCAGGGTTATGACAGAGTCGCACCAGGCGGGGGTTCCGGCTGCGATCTCTCCCGCTTTTACCGGGTCAAGGTTTCGCGGGATGATGAGTACGCGAAAAGTGAGTTTGTTATTTTTCCAGCGCTGGGGAAAGGTCAGTATTGATAAGGTTGCTGTCATATGCTAAGGTATTTTCCGTTCATTAGAAATAACTGTGTTTGCCGGCTTATGAGATCTGCCGTTGCTCTTCCCAGGACTCGCTGAAGCTGATATTTATGATCCAGCAAATGCTGATGTCGAGGCTGAAGGTGACCTGGGCGATCATGGTAGTCGTTTCGTCTTTGGGATCGGGCGCTTTGAGGCGGGCCTGGACTTTCCCACTGGCTTCGATCTGTATCGTAACCGTGACGATGCCCCCGAGGATTTCGGCCCGTCCCTTGAACAAGACAAAAGCTCCAATGGTGATCTGTGTGCTGTCGAGGCTCATTTCGACCCCTACGGCAAAGTACACGCTCACGCTGCCAATGACCGGGAGGGCAACCACTGCTTCCACACCGAAACCGAACTTCATATACAGGGCGGGACCGATGACGGTATCGGCGCTCATACGCACGGTAACCTGCCCCACGGCATAGATCGATCCCAGTCCGACGCTCACGCACATTACACTAAGCTTGCCGTAAAATTCGACAAAGGCTCCGGCGCTGGGCATGGGAATTCCGTTCACCGGGGGCATGGGCAGGGCCACATTAAAATAGACCCCTGCTTTCAACCCGGCTTCAAGCCTGAGCGGGCTGGCTGCAGTATCAAGTTCGGGAGGCGGGAATTTAATGATGGGAATCTCCTTGTCGGCCTGGAACTTGTATTCCCAGTTATTCGGGGAATTGCTCATGGCGATCTTAAGTCCTGCGGCAAGGATATCGGCATAGCTGCCTGTAGAGAGAGAGCTCAGCAGGACCAGGATGTCGTAAACTGGTTTCAGGTCAGGCCCGAATTCCATTTCAGGGCCTTTGAATGAGGGCGATGAACCTTTTGCCGTATCGAATTTCCCGCGGATGATGAGCAGACGCGTAAAAGGTCCCAGGTCAACAGCCATGGTGACGTCGTTCAGCTTGTTGACCCAGCTCCGGGCCGTGCTGTCGATGTCGAGGTCAAGAACCGATTTCGCTCCCGGGCTGGCATCAGATCCATCAGGTTTGGTAGGTTTGTAATCCACGTAAACTTTTACAGCCTCCGTTTTCACGATATACCAGGGGCCGGCTGGCATCACCTGTTCAAGGATCTTCGACGGGTCAAGCTTATTCAGCAGTTTATAACCCTCGTCTTTGATCTTCATTTCGAAGTCTGAGGCAAGTTTGTCTATCTTCGGCAGATCTTCCAGCTTGGGGAAGATCCCCTTACTGTTCATCAGGCGGTAGGCGTCGGCAAGGTCGGGGATGCTGCCTTTGAGCACATCAACTCCCTTTTCGAAAAGCGGGTTCCTGAACAGCACTTTATTCTCGCCCGTGCTGATGAGGAAACCATACTGCTGCGCGCGGTTCTCAAGGTCCCTGAAAAGTTCCGTTGCTTCGGCAACATTGACTGCATTCGTGACTTTATCCTGGTTATAGTCGAGGGTGCCGGCAACAAAATTCCGGATGCCGTCCCTGACGAGGGGAATAACATCATTGTTTTTAAGCGGCAGCACCTCCTTTGTCCCTGCATCATGCCTTACAACACTCCAGCTTCCGTCCTTCGGCAAGACAGGCGTGCCTTTGGCTGCGGCCACGAAAACCCTGTTGTCTGATGCATCTTTGCCGGGATTCACCTCTACCCGGGTGATCCGCATCTGCTGTTTGCTCTTGTTGATATTCAGGGTACAGTCAACGGGTCCGCCCAACCCCTGCATTTTAAGCAGCAGGGCTGCAAAATCTTCGGCATCGATGAACACCCCCCGGGGCCGGAGCTGCAGGTAACCCATCATACGCTTGCTTACCACCCGCTTATCCGTGCCGGCGCCCTGGACCACATCATCAATCTGCACATCCGCATCGAAAAAGACCGGAACAAGGTGCACATCGAGGTTTTTTCCGCCACCAACAGCAGCAGGATGTCCCTGGTTGTCGATGTATACCCCGTATGTTTTATTCCAGGGATTGATGTCGAAAGGGGCCAGTGAGTCGTCCTCTTTGATATTTCGAACATTAAACACCCCGTCGACCATCCCTGGATGAAACTTGTAGGCATGGGCTGTTTCCTCGTCAATGGCAGCCTGGATGGCAGGATCATCTTTAATGGGCGAGCGGAAGTCGTAAATACCGTCGCTTTCGGCCTTCCAGCCGCTGTCGGTCCGCCATTCAAATGCATTGCTTCCACGGTATATCGTGATCGTGCGAACTACACGAATTCCCCAGGGATAGATTACGCTCTTCACCTGTATCACCTCATGGGCTGTTCTACCCCGCCACACATCAAACATCGCCTGCGACGTCTGGGCGAGGGCGGCGTTTTCATTCACCCAATGGCTGAACACATTGGCTCCGTAACCGCTGAAATCGTAGCGTTCAAGCGGGACATACTTCTCAGGATCGAGTCCTGACAATTTCCCGAATTCATCATTGAATATTTCCGTGACCGATCCCGACAGGATGCTGCGTGCTCCCGTGGCCGGAAACCAGGCGTTGTATGCATTGGGGAGCTGGTGGGCGCTGCCGAAAAACTTCCGGTTACGGTTCTTATCGTCATACAGGCCGACGGTTTTGATCTGCAGTGCCGTAAACATATCCGGCGTAAATTTTTGCTTTACCAGGTCAAAAACCGGGCTGTTTGCCGGGTCATCTTTATAATACATCGCCAGGGCAAGCATGCCGTAAGGCAGGGTGAAATAACCCCAGGCAGCGAAACCGCTTTTATTGTTATACCAATCGGCTACCTGATTTGTGAGGGGGATGGGAGAAATGCTCACCGGGGCAACCCCCGTGTTTGCAATCTGGGCAGGAACCCCGTCGTTCAGAAAGAAGAGCAGCCCCGGCCATGGATCTTTTGAGGCACTGCTTACCTCGGAAATGTTGATCACCGGTTCCCAGCTGATCTGCGGCAGGGTGAAAATGCGGACGAACCTGCTGGCGGCCTGGACATCCATGCCGTGGATGCTGATTGGATTTCCCTGTACCGATTCCCTGACCATATGCGTTTTCCTGAACACAAAGTCATCGTTTGCAAATCCGACACTCACCCCCATGAGGTCGGCATTCGTGCTTACATCGAGCAGGGCGAACGAATTGAGGAAGGGAGAACGCTCCCCTTCGGAGATGTGTGAATTGCTTTTGACGTACATCGCGGTGTCATTGCCGGCCATTGCGGATGCGGCCTTTTGATTGTCCATCGCGGAATTCCAGTTGTGCACCTGGATGGCACGAGTGGCGTCCTGGTTTGTTTTCCGGATGGATGTGAGCAGGGCAGGATCCGTCACCGAACTCAGGACGATGCCCTGTTTGAGTGCATCCGCCCGGCCTGTCTTAGAGGCACTTTTGAAGGCGTACGGCTGTACCGTACCGGCCGGCTTATCGCCCAGGAAAAAGCTGATATCCGGTTCCTCCATGGCCTTCCATTTCATCAGGCAGACGAGCAGTGCATGAACGGACGAGAGTTCCCAGGTATTCTGCTGGTTCACATTGCCGAGATTCTTCAGGCCTTCCCTTCCGGCGATCCGCCGTTTGAAAAAAGAGATATTTGCAGCATATGGATCGGGAAGCGTGGGCAGATACTGCAGGAGTCCGAAGGAATAGATGAGAAGGCATTTTTCAAAGGTATCCTCATTACGCAGGTCGCCATAAAGAAGCATGCCTGCAACAGGACTCACTGTAAGCAACGCGTTGTTGAGTGCAACCGCCGAACTGATGAAAGTGACAGGAGGCGGGGGTGTGTTTTTCTTTGGGATGAAACTTTTCAGCCAGTTGTCGAGGATGATGTTGTCGTCGTACAACATGACAATTTTATGAAATTTGCTCATGCTCAGGGCGAAAACGGTCTGTAGGCTTTCTACCTTAAATGGAGCGCCATCAGCCTGCACCGGCCTGTTTACGCTGTTTGAACAGTTTGCCTGGGCTACGATACTTTCGATCCCCGACGACAGACAGTCAAAAAAGAAGGAAAATTGTTTTGTATAAGACAGGTCAATGAACTGCGTCGAGCTCCTGTTTAGCGCCGGTGGCTCATTCCAGAGCTTGTAGCGTTGTTTGCCAGCAGGGTTGGAAGCAAACAAGGTGCCGATGTTGATACGTCCGGGCATCAGCATCACCAGTGCGTTTTTAAGCGAGGCATTGCTTTCATTATAAAGGTTGGCATCTTTCAGGCCGGGCCAGGTTGCTTCAAGACCGTCTTTAATCACTACCCCCATGGCTCCTGTGCCGTCGGCCTGCAGGGGGGCGCTGATATCGATCGCTGCTGCATTGAGCGCCCAGAAACTTCCGGCGATCGGGGCTTTGCCTTTAAGAAGGGAAACCGTGCTCTTGCATTTATTGATGCTGAGCGCAGACACATCTGTTTTAAAGGGCAGCAGGACGCGGTTCAGCACTGGGTTCCACTGGGGCGCTGCCGGTTTGTCCCAGGTAAACTGAACGGCCTGGTCGTAGAGGGTCCACTTTGCATTGGCAATGCCGCTGAGGTTTGTTCCTGAACTACTGTAAGAGAAATCAAGGGTTTTCGGCAATTCTATCACGGCATCCATGGCATCAGTGCCAAAATTCCCGGGTGTTGAAACAGCGGATTTCTGCTCCAGATCAATGTGAACAGACACAGAAACTCCGGCGGCGACAGATATTATATTCGTTGAGGTGACTGCGGATGGCGCGCTGAATTTAAGCTCACCTCCCGAAATGGTAAGTCCGCAGAACAAATTATCTGGGGCGGATGGGGTAAACACCTTTGCCTTGATCCAGACCGATCCTTTGGGGATGGCATACGTTGTGGGGGCGATTTTGTAAGGCCGGGTGCTGACCTCCAGCGGCAGCAAAAGAAAAGGAGCGGGAGCCCCCTGCAAGGAAACCTGCACGAGGGGTATGACCTTATAAAAGTCGAACCAGAACCTTCGTCCGTCGTTGTTCAGCAATGGTCCGATACTGTTCGTGATGTAGGCTCCCCTGGCCCAGGCAGGAACACTGCCCTTCACCTGGCTGCTCACAAAGGGGACCTCACGCCTGAACACCCTTGTAACAGCTGCCCCTTTCCCGTTGGTCTCCTGCATCTGCTTCACCGTAGCCTTGAGTTGTTCCAGGTCTTTGCCCGCAAGCTGGCGCACCGTAAAATTTTCAAGTTGTTCAAAGTTGAAAAAGCCCGAAGTATCCGGTGCCGGTTCACGGAGAAGGGTTGAAGCAACTTCCTGTTGCAACTTAACAACCTGGGAAGGATCTGAATTCATCGGGAGGGTTATATCGCCGCAAAGTCTGGCGACCGCATCAAGCAGTGAATTATCTATAACCGGGTGTATATCTGCCATGATTGTTTTTTTCTGGGTTAGAATTGATCGGTGAATGTGATTGGGCATTGTTAATTAATACACAAAGTGGTACTACATTACCGATACAAATATAAAGCTCCAAAATGCCGAAGTCAAGGAAAAAAAGAAAATTAACATTTCGTTAATATGTCACCTTCACGAAGATTACAGGCCTTTACGCTTTGGGTGTCAACTATACCAACCGATGGCGTAGATTTTTTACAACCTTGCAAATTCGACCAATGGTTCATAAATACCTTTGTCAGCCTGGTAGATCGCCTCTAAATATTTTTTTCTGGATTCGCCTTTTTTCGACAGACTTGCATTGCCCCATGAAAATACAGGGCGATTAAATCCATGTGAAACCAGGATGTCAGCGCCAAGCCGTGAATGTCTGCCATTCCCGTTTGGAAAAATATGGATTTTTACCAGTCTGTGTTTGAATCGGATCGCTATCTCATCCGGGGGGAAAGTATTTAAATCAATCCAGTATTTACAATCATCCAACACTTTTCTGAGTTCCATTGATATCTGAAACTTATCAACTCCGATATTTTTCTCTGTTTTTCTTATAGTTCCGGCCCATGTCCAGACAACATCAAACATTTGCCTGTGAACTTCCAGAATGAATTTCTCAGACAGGATTTCCTCAATCGGAATTTTTTTTCGAATTGTCCAGGCTAAAGCCTGCTCAATGTTTTTTTGTTCAAACTCATCCAATTCTCCTCTTGTCGAAATCGTTTTGATCCTGAGACCTTCTTTCTCATCTTCATCAATGGGTGTCTGACCCTCGATATATTCCAGTTCTAATCCCATAAATACTTTGGCATTTCCTGTTTGATCTCTATAGTTTTCTCTAAAATTGACTTTCGCAGCCGGGTTTCGGTATTTCCCTGATCCTCCAGGATCATGCTCGCTGATGTTCGCCTGACGATCTCAGTAGCAATTTCCCTTGCCCGGTTTTCGATCATCTGCTCTAATGAACCGGTTTTGGGAATAAAACAATAGACCAGTTTCATATCAAGACATGCACCAAGCTGGCGAAGAACAGCCAATGATACTGTTCCGCTTTTCTCTCGTATCTCAATTTCCTTTACGCTCTGAGCTGTGATTTTCAGCCTCTTTCCCAATTGGCGTAACGACATGCCCAATGCGTTCCGGATGGAATAGATCCAACCTTCAGATGGTATTACAACTGAATCAAGAATTATAACTTCCTTGATCCTCCTGTCTACCTGTTCCAATATCAATTTTTGCTTTTTCATAAGGTTATAGCCTGAATTTATTTTGCAAATATAAGGTTATAGCCTGAATTTTGCAAATGTATTTAAGGGCATGGCCTTATGCAGAAACGGACCATAGGCACCATTGCGGTTGACATAAGAAGGGAGAATGAGAAATTCCTTCATATTTCAATTACCGATGATGGCATAGGACGGGAAAAAGCAGCGGAGATGAAGAGCAAATCGGCCACCCACCGATCCCATGGGCTGAAAGTAACCTCCGAACGGATTGAAATGATGAACAAGCTCAATTCCACCGGGGCGCAGGTGCACATTGGGGGCGATGATAATTAACCTTACTTTTACGAGTTCAACCAGTTTACAGAAAAATGGAACAGTTCAACCGTAAGCAGCACTGGGAGAGCATATATCAAACCAAGCAGCCAGAAGAAGTAAGTTGGTTTCAGCCCGTCCCCGTTACGTCCCTGGAATTCATAAAATACTTTAATGTTCCAACGAATGCCAAAATCATTGACGTTGGCGGCGGCGACAGCCTCTTTGTTGACAACCTGCTCGATATGGGCTACGAGGACATCACTGTGCTTGATATCTCTGAGGCGGCACTACAGCGAGCCAAACAACGGCTTAATGACAGGGCGGCAAAGGTTAAATGGACTGTGCAGGACGCCGCCAAGTTTGTTCCGACCGAGAAGTATGACATCAGGCAATACTCAGAAATTTCAATGGAACAACGACTGAAAGGATGCTTTGAAAAGATACGGTGCATCACCGTTGACCATAACACGCCGTTTAACACGGTGCAGAACTTTATTTTTTGCAGTTTCAGAAGGTTATAATATGAGCAAGGTTTACATCAACGAAAAAACATTCGACAAAGCGGATTTTTCCACGGCCGGAATGACGGCGACGGATTATGAGAACTGCGTCTTTAACAACTGCAATTTTTCCAACGTCGATTTATCCGGGTTGACGTTTTTCGAATGTAAGTTCAATGGCTGCGACCTGAGCCTTGCAAAGTTGAGCAAAACGGCGTTTAAGGACGTGAAATTTAAGGATTGCAAACTGCTGGGGCTGCGATTTGAGAACTGCTCCGACTTCCTGTTCTCGGTTAATTTCGAGGGATGCAACCTAAACCTTTCGACATTCTTCAAGAAGAGTCTGAAAAAGACCCACTTCGCTAATTGTATCCTTCAGGAAACGGATTTCACGGAGTCTGACCTTTCTGCTGCCGTGTTTGACAACTGCGACCTGACGAGGGCAATTTTCATTCAAACTAATCTCGAAAAGGCTGATTTCCGCTCGTCCTTCAATTATTCAATCGACCCTGAAATGAACCGAATGAAAAAGGCAAGGTTCTCATTGGCTGGCGTGGTTGGGCTTCTGGATAAGTACGATGTCGATGTGGAATAGTTGCTTACCGATTGTATGCGTTTGATAGGGAAAGGACGGGGATGCGGCTCACTTTAATTCAGGAAGAACTGTAATGCAATCTGTTTTAGAGAATAACTTCTCACTTCAACAATGGAGGTCTTTTGGAAAAGATTATATTCAGGTAATGGAGGATGCTTTATCATCAGCATTAACAGGATGCCCAGTCCGGAGAGTTTCTTTTTCATTGCATTAATTTACAGTATACACGAGTCGCTTTAGGTAGCTTTATAAGATCATTGACACTTGTTATATAATAACATTGCCAGAGGAGTCTAATAACAAATCAAACATGGACGTTTAATCTTACTTCAATTTCAAACCAGCCCATTTATCTTGCATTTGAGGGTCAACCAATACCTGGGGTGTCTGCTTTTTACTGATCAGACCAGTTTCTTTACTCACGTTCTGCATCAGGTAATTCGATAAAGTCCCGTAATCCACGTCCCCCTTTGAATCCTGTAGCTTTTTAAGGAGGAAATATGTGAAATACCCATGCTGTTTCTCTTTATATACAGCAGAGCTTTCATCTCCAGAACTGGAAGCAAATACAACAATATTATTCAAATCAACCAGGTTGTTCGGTTTTACTTTTACACTCTTCATGGCTATTAAACTCTGATTCCGAGCGCCACCGCTGAAACATGCATCCAGGAAAACAGTAACTTGTTTTGATGGTTTAGCCGTCAAAGCGACAAAGGCTTCTTCAAGTTTCACCGCATATTGGATTTGGGTTCCGCTTACATCAACCGGAATAAGATATGGTTCCTTTGTTACTTCATCTGGAAGACCATGTCCTGAATAGTAAAAAATTAGTTCCGCTTTGCCATTTTCGATTCCCGCAAGGTTATTGATCCATGCGAGCCCTTGTCGCATCTGACTTCCAGTTGCATTAATTAGCACCTTAACTTGCTTTTCAGGTATTCCCAATGTGTTTTTACAGTATTCAGCGAAAACCTGTGCGTCATTTTTGGCAAACTCGACATTCACCTCATTGCTCAGTCCTGTTTGATAAGAAGTGTAATCCTCATTGCCGATGATGAGAGCATAGGCATTAGGCATACTGGATGCCGCTTTGGGGATATTCACATCCACATCGGATTTTCCCACGCTCAGGTTTCTGTTCTCTATTTTTGTGTTACTTGTCTGCCGGGAATCTTTAGGAACATCTATTTCAATGGGGGTGAAGTTATATGTGATATTGTTGGCTGCATAGGTGGTTGGCTGTTGGCTATCGTAAATGTATTTTTTCCCATCGGCGGGATTGGAAAAAGTAAGTTTAGCCAAGACCAGTTTGTTGTTCTTGATATAAAAGTCGGTATTTTGAAATTTCATCGAGCTCCAGCCCTGCTTAAATGATTGCGCATCCGAAACGGGTACAGGCAATGCGAAATCACCAAGTTGGGTTGATTTTACAAGATAGGTTTCATTATCCGCATCATACTGGGATAGTTGCAATTCGCTCCAATTTATCGCAGCCGCAAAGTCTTTCTTCATCGCATCAACGGCCTGATTTGTCAATTCTTGTGCTTTTGCAGTTCGGGTTTTCTCATTCACACGCCTTTGATAATCACTTGTTTTTTCAAATTCTCCTTTCTTTTGCCATTCCGCGATGTTCCTTTCCACGTATTTTTTGATGTAGATAGCAGGTGAAGTTTTATTAACCGGAACATTATCGCCTGCAATAGCAAATGAAGCAGGGGGACTATCTCCTTGGAATGTACTTTGAGCCTGGCCTCCCGGTAGGCTTAGAACAATAAATCCAATAATGATAAAAAGGTATTTTTTCATATATACTTTTTTAAATTACATCTCTATTGGACCCAATATGTGTAATTGTTAAATTTTAATCATGTATACAGCGTATCGAGTACCCGTTATATGTGCTGTTATATTCTCTAAACAAGACCTGATCATAATTTAAGATAAAATAGTACCATGCGCTTGACTGATCGTTTCCAGATGACGACCAGAAAGTTGCATAATCGGGAGAAAAACCGTTCCATCGACCTCTATATCCGCCGGGAATAGCAAAAAAACCACTGCTATTTGAAGCTCCTTCATTTGGTGACTTCCAATGATTGGTTCCTGTTTCTTTCATCTTTCCACCCGCTACTCTATTCCCTCCAAGAAAAACTACAAGAACGGCCCAACCATCATCGGAAGGAAGACTCCAACCGGCTGGGCACGCAGTCAATGCAGTATTCCAATTATATAATCTACCAAAGGTGTCGCAATTTGAAGGATTGTCATCATAGCACCAGGAGCTCCCCGATTTATAATTAAGGTTTTCAGCCATCCATACCTGGTTGCCAATTTTTACCGTCCTGTAAGTTTTGCCATCCCGGGTATCAATAAGTTTTCCGAACTTATAGAAACCCATTACTCTGAAGATTACTTTGTCATCAAAAAAAACATCTTGTCCTTTCAGGACATTCCACACAATCCGTTTATTTTTTCCACTTGTGATATTGTAACCAATATCGCCTGAAACATTTGTTATAGGCCCGTTGAATGTGACGCCTTCGTCTTCACTGTAAACGAGAGAAATATCAGCACTGCCATCGCAATCAAGATTATATGTAATCACCGCATTGTCGCCTTCCTGCACGGCTACAACGTTGGTGATTGTTTGACCGGATAATTGCAAAAAGGATAATCCCAATAATAAGATT
>Ga0268280_1000071_pt1 | contig 100215 bp, 89 predicted proteins | sample saktaG_9_FD_190139 | JGI IMG/M metagenome (GOLD analysis project Ga0268280, IMG submission 190139) | Saline water microbial communities from Sakinaw Lake, British Columbia, Canada - sak_2011_5_24_40m | ecosystem: Environmental > Aquatic > Non-marine Saline and Alkaline > Saline ...
TATTGCTTTACAATCCAAACTCTCTTCTCAAAAGTCAACTTATACATAGCTTATCACCAAAGGTGATAAGCATGTAAAGTAAAAACGTGATAGCACAATGGGGTTTCGGGAGATGGTAAAACAAGTTCAGAGAGCTTGATAAGGCGTGAGCGCCTGAAACAAGCTCAAAAAGCTTGATCAGGCATGAATGCCTGAAACAAAAAGCTTTAAAACAAGAGGATGCTCCTTTAAGAGAGATGGGGACGTAGTATAACCTGGCTAGAATAGTGGCCTCCAGAGCCTCGGATGAGGGTTCAAATCCCTCCGTCCCCACTTATATTCAGAAATTTTATAAATAATAGAAAAATAATAGGGATAATCAGGGTGGTATGAATCGTTTCAAAGATGTTCAACAAGGAAATGGGAGAATACATCCGCGCCAAGAGAGCTCGGGAGCATAGAGGATTTTTCAGGATAGGGTTCTCAAGCCGGTCAGGAACAAGATGGATGCCTGCAATCCCATCAAGGAAAGTGGAAGTCATCTATCCAAAGACAGGCTGGCTAGAGAGGATAATGCCTAAGAAAAAGACTCCTGTTGATGATAGGCAGGAGATAGCAGATAAGGTCGCTGAGATGATGGCAGAGCAAAAGGAACATAAACAGACCAAGCTGACGCAGATGAGCAACGCGCCACGGACAGTGATGGTTGAGAAAAAAGAAGGGTTCTTATTAAGGATTTTCAGGAAGAAGACGGCCGACGAGGAAGACTACGGCGGGATGATAGAAGAGCCTGTCCTTGACCCTGAAACGATTGAAGTGCTGAAAGTCACCGGGAAATGGCTGATGAAGTTAGACTCTGAGACCAAGAGAGAGTTCAAGGACTCGGCTGACTACGCGAAGTACAAGGGTTTCCTTGACAAGTACAGGCTGACGAAGAAGAAGCAATAGTTCTGAAAGAGTTTTTGAGAAATTTTGACATCGAACGTAATGAGCATTTCATCGGGCGCGCCTTAATCGCAGAAGAATCCTATTACGGCGCGGTTTATGTGACGTCGAATCTCAACACCTCTTTTTCAGATATTTTTTTAAACAGAGCCAAGTTCACCTGTGATTGTGCAGCTGTGGTCTAATGGTATGATCCGAGCTTCCCATACGAGGACCGCGTGAGTGGCCTTGTGCAAAGAGCTTGTGACTCGGGTTCGATTCCCGGCAGCTGCAGTGAGTTGAAAACGAACGGAAGCTGCGGGGCCAGGAACGAGCACGTTCCTGAGTTCCCGGCAGCTGCATCTTTTGATGCAGGGTCAGCCTACTGGCTGACAGCTGCATTCGAAGAATACAGAGGCTGACTCGATGGAATATTGCATTATCATAAGGGGACCTGCAGGAATAGGCAAAACAACAATATCTAAAGAATTAGCTAAAGCAATCGATGCGAAATATTTCTCATTTGATAAGATTATGAAAGATAACAAATTAGATGATATCGTTGGGGATGGAATAGCTGCAGAGAATTTCGTAAAGGCGAATGAGATAATCCTTTCTGAAATGAAGAAGCACAAAAGGGTTGTCTTAGATGGATGCTTCTATAGGAAGAAACAAATGGAGCATCTGCTGCATAAACTGTCTTCGAAAGTGTTTATTTTTACACTTCTAGCCGACATTACAGAATGCCATAAGAGAAATCTAAGTCGGAAAAATCCGTTGAGCAAAGAGAATGTCAAACAAGTTTATGATCTGGTCTGCAAATTGAAAGTCGGGACTGACATTCGTGTACGGAACAAGGAAGTGCATACGGTAGTTTCAGAAATCATCTCTCATATAAATTAACTCAGAATTATTTTTGTTTAATCTATCATCAATCAAAGTAATCCTCGTAGGAAAAGTTCTTTCTTCCTTCGAAGGTGCAGTTGCCTTTTGAGTCTATGAGGTTTCCGTAGAGGAATTCCCTGTAGCGGCTGATGAGGGCTGAGCATTCTGTGCAGCGGAAGAAATCAGTGCCTATCTCGACCTCGAATTCGCTATCAGAGGCCTTTGTGAGCTTCATGGGCGTCTTTGCCCGGCTCTTGTGGTCGTTGAATATCGTCTCGATGAACCGCTTGTCTGTGATGGCTTCTGAGAGCGTAATCTTTAAGATGCACTTCTTTGGAGGCTTGAAACTGGCAAGCTCTCTTTTGACTCTGATGCAGAGCTGTCTTTTCATCTTGTCAGCCTGCTCTTCTTTTTCCCTCGCGAGGCTTCCTGTGAGCTTCAGGCTTCCGTCGGGGTTGAATTCTACCATTGAAAAGTGTCTTTCAGGGTGGTTTATATCATTTTTCTTTTGAAAACATTTATTAACTTCCAATCATGATAAAGAGCCATGGGCCTCATCGGAAAGACTTTTGCGATAATCATGTTCCCCCTCAGCATACTGATAGTTCTCGAAACAGCAGGAATATTCTCTATAGCGCTCCCATTCGACAAGATCCTCGTCGGAGCCATACTGATGATTGTGCTTCAGCTGTTGACATTGATATTCATGAGAATCCATAGCGCGAACCCCACCCTTATGAACTATGCGACTGCAGGAGTCTTCATGGCAGTGGCGGCCATCACTCTCGCAGCCGGCTTTTTGAGCCTGTCATTCCAGAATGCCATGCCTATGATTCTCGGAGTGATGATGTTTGTGGAAGCGCTCTATGCTCTGCGTTAAAAAAAGAGAAATATTATTAAAAAAAGTTTATTCTTCTTCTGCAAACTTTTTGATTGCGCTCAGAAACGAAGTTTCTGGCGCACCAAGCAATTTGCTTTACTCTTCTTCCGCAAATTGCTTGATTGCTTCGAAGTTCTCGACAATCATCTTCGCTTTGTTCTTTCCGAACTGGAAAGGGAACTTGTCTTCCTCGTTCCTCTTCATGATGATCATCTTGTTGCCCTTGAATTCGCCATATTCTACGCTCATAATATCACCTTTAAAACTGATATTGTTGGTTTCTCGCAGGGTTTAATAAAGCTATCGGAAAAAAACTCGAAATTGGCAATGACAAACTTAATAAAAACCTGATAATTCCAGCCTTTCATGACTAATGATTTCACTCCCTGGACAAAGAAATACTTGCCTAAGGGCTTGAAGGATGTGGAGGGGCATAGCCGGGTCCTTGATGAGATGAGGCGCTTTGTCTCAAATTTCAAGAAAGGAAAAGCTCTTTTGCTTTACGGAGGAGCTGGTGGTGGGAAGACCTCGAGCGTCTACGCCCTTGCTCACGACTTGAATCTTGAGCTGATAGAGATCAACGCCAGTGACACAAGAAACGCCGAGGGGATTGATTCGCTTGCAGGCAATGCTTCAAGGCAGATGAGCCTTTTCTATAAGAGCAAGATAATACTCATAGACGAGCTTGACGGCATCGCAGGCCGAGAAGACAGGGGTGGAGCTCCGGCGATTGTCAAGCTCATAGAATCAAGCAGCTTCCCGATAATCCTGATTGCCAGCGATCCTTATACTGAGAAGCTAAAAAGCCTGAGAAAAAAATCAGTGCTCCTGGAGTTCCAGAACAGGCCTCACACAGATATCCTTTCTCTCCTTAAGAAGATCTGCGAGAAGGAATGTGTCAAGTACGATGAAGAAGCCTTGTCGATGGTAGCGAGAAGGACTGGAGGAGATATGCGGGCAGCGATTAATGACCTCCAGAGCATTGCCTCTGATAAGAAGGTGACTCGCAAAGAGGTCGAGGAGCTTGGTGACAGGGAGCACACTGAGAAAATCATCCCTGCGCTGATGAAGGTCTTCAAGACAACAGACCCGACTGTGGCACTAGGAGCATATAATAACATCAACGAGGACCTGGACAAGATATTTCTCTGGGTTGATGAGAATCTGCCGAAAGAATATACTAAGCCAGAGGACTTGGCTCGAGGGTTTGAGGCTCTGAGCCGCGCTGATGTCTTCCGAGGACGGATCCTAAGATGGCAACATTACAGGTTCTATGTCTACTGCTATGACTTGCTGAGCGCAGGGATTGCGCTTGCAAAGGACGAGAAATACAAGTCGCTCATTGATTACAAGCAGACAAGCAGGCTCCTCAAGATTTGGATTGCGAAGCAGAAGAACCTCAAGAAGAAGGCCATAGCAGAAAAGATTGCAGAGAAGACTCACACTGGCAAAAAGCGAGCACTGCAGGACGTATTGCCATACCTGCGCACGACAGCAATCCATAACAAGAAGGAAGCAGAGAGGATGGCTGATTATTTCGATCTTGACCCTGAGCAGAAGGAATGGCTGGTGCACTGAATGATGCCTAGAACGCAAAACCAGAGATGATAATATGAATAAAGATGACAGAGTCATTAGAGATACATTCCTGACTGATTACTCGTTTTTCAAGAGATATGAACAGCTGAGTGAGAATGCCGACGGCAAGAACAATGAATCAGAGGAGAATAAGTTCGAACGCTTTGATATAATGGAGAATGTTGAAGGTTTATACAGGGTTGCTAAGAAAAACGCAGAACTAATCTCTCCCGATCCTGAGAAGTTCGGCTTCAAAAAAGAAGAGTTTGATAATAATATCAATGATATAGATTACATCGTCATGAGGATCTATGAAGAAAGGGAACCATATTTTCCTTCGACTGTCAACTGAGCAGAAAGAGTGGTTTTCTTCGTAAGCTTTTTAAGATACGACACTTATCGTATCTTCTATGTGGGTTGCAAGGATAAGATTCTCAGGAGAAGGGACGCTGATCGGCAGCAAGACTCCGAAGCATCACGTAGATTTCTTCGCTCTCCCTCTCTCTTATAATTATGAGAAGGATCACATTCTAGTGCATGCCGCAGGGACATTGCTTGGCAAGGAAGAAGACAAGAAGAATTTCGTCAAGGAACTCAAGAAAGAGCCTCGCACAGTCAATTTCGAGCTGGCAGGTGATTTCTTCATAGCGACGATAAAAGAGCCTCTGTTCACAAAAGACATCTACAACAAGGACATAATCCATCTGGCGCCAGCCCTCATCTCAGAGAAAGGATATGAAGTGATAACCATCGGTTCTTTCAAGAGAGAGCCTTTGCAGAAGACATTGAACATATTCAAGAAGCTACGAGAGGGAAAGCTCCTATCGATACAGAAGAGGAACATCAGGTCAATCTCTGTGATGAAGTTCCACCCCGACCTGACTGATAAGCAGAAGCAGGCGATGGAGCTTGCACTAAAGAACGGCTATTATCATTCTCCGAGAAAAATCGACCTTCCGACACTTGCGAAGATGGCAAAGATAAGCTATTCGACATTCCAGGTGCATCTCAGAAAAGCAGAGGCAAAGCTCATACCTTACTTCTTTGAATAGGCGACATATGTCGCTATAAAAAAGATATACTCCTATGTGTTCTCCATTTCTAGAAATACCGAAGCAACGGAGGGAAGAATATGGTCAAAAGATTGCCTGATGGAACACCAGAATTTTTTGGTTTGGGAAATCTGCTTTTGCCTGACGTTATTTTTTCCAGGATGGAGTATGGAGTTTCTAAAGAGGCAGCACAGAAGATACCTTTTGAGAAGCTTGAGGCGTTCATGAATGGTTATTACAGCGAGCTTAACAGCAGGAACTTAATCATAAGAGCACTGATTAAACTTGGGGATCGTTTCAATCCAAGCCCGTCTTTTTTAGCATACGAAGATGTATATAAGTCAAGAAAGATTGGCGATACATATGGACAAGGATGACCCTGACAAAAGGATAGAGAAACTTATCGATAATTATACTGATTTTGAATATTATAAAAGAAAATACAAAGCGATAGGCTTGGTGAGTTTGACATGCTTGGCCTACCTCGGCCTAAGAGTCACTTTCAGCGCTGAGTGTTATGATTTCTTTAATTGCTCCTGGCCAAAACAGGCATACGAATATGCTGATTTTGCTACAGGAATGATAGGGGTGATTGGACTCCCTTATATTCTGGCATGGGCAGTTACTTATCTCGAGCAGAGATCTGGAAGAAAAGAGATTAGAGAACTCATAAAATCGAACCTCAAGCCATCCTTCAAGAAACACTCTGACTTGATGGACATGATCCTCAAATGAAGCTCTAATTCAATTTTCAGTTAACTTTAAATAACGTTCTTCATTAGCATCGCCCATGGCTGATAAGAACGAGTTTTTGCATGAATTGGTCAGTTTCCTCCAGCGGAAGGGATTTGTCTGGGGCCCTGAGCCTGAGATCTACGGCGGCACAGCAGGATTCTACACCTATGCGCCGCTAGGAAAGCTTCTCAAGAACAGAGTTGAGAATATCATAAGGAAGACTTTTCAATCAGAAGAATTCTTTGAGGTAGAATGCCCGATAATAATGGAGCGAAAGGTCTGGGAGGCTTCAGGCCATCTTGGAGGATTCACCGATGAGGTGATAGCTTGCCCTGGCTGCAAATCAAACTTTAAGCTGGAACATGTGGAAAAGAACGCGAAAGAAAATCTTAAGTGCCCTGGCTGCGACCACGCCCTCAATAAGAAAGACGCGAAGAAGCACAACCTGATGATGAAGACCACTGTCGGCATCGACCAGGAGGCCTATAACAGGCCGGAGACGGCCACCACCACCTACTTGCCATTTCCAAGATACACTGATTATTTCAGGCGATCACCGATGTTTGGAGTATTCCAGATAGGAAAGGCTTTCAGGAATGAGATAAGCCCACGTCAGCACATCCTCAGGATGAGGGAATTCACCCAGGCAGAAGGCCAGATGTTCATAAAAAAAGAGCTCAAGAACAATTTTGAAAAGTACAAGAAAGTCGAGGATGAGACTCTGCCGCTCTGGGACCACAAGAGCCAGGAAAAGAACACTGCCGTCCACAAAGTCAAGGTCAAGGATGCATTGGAGGAAGGATTATTCAAGAGCCAGGCCTATGCCTGGACAATAGTCCTTGCCTACAAGCTTTTCAGGAACATAGGAATACCTGAGGAGAATATAAGGATGCGACAGCACCTACCTGATGAGAAGGCTTTCTACGCCGACGACGCATGGGATGTGGAAATAAAGACAAGGAGCTTTGGCTGGGTCGAGGTCTGCGGAGTACATGACAGGACTGATTATGACCTCAAGCAGCACGCGAAGTTCAGCGGAACAACCCTTGAGGCCCATGACGAGGCCACAGGAGAGAAATACGTGCCTCACGTACTTGAAATAGCTTTCGGGAGCGACAGGCCGGTATTTGCGCTATTGGATAATTTCTATGAGGTGAAAGAGAAAGGAGAAGGCAAGACAGTGCTAAGACTACCCTATGAGCTGAGCCCGATTCCCATCGCTGTATTCCCTTTGATGAAGAAGCCAGAGCTTATAACAAAGGCAAAGGAAATCTATGATGCACTCAAGAAAGATTTCATCTGCGTCTACGACGAGACAGGAGCCATCGGAAGAAGATACCTCCGGGCAGCAGAGGCAGGGACTGCCTTCTGCATAACAATAGACTTCGAGACATTGGAGAAAAAGCCTGAGACCGTGACCATACGGGACCGTGACAGCGAGAAGCAAGCAAGAGTGAACGCGAGCGAGCTCGGACACATATTATGGATGCTCCTCTCGGCTAAGAAGAAGTTTGAAGAGCTGTTATGATCATTCTTCAGGAAAAAGATTTATAAAGCCTCTGGGAATCTCATCGTCTATAGAGCGGAAAGCTAGAAGGTTCGGGGGATTTCGAGCAGAGCGAGAACATCCTCCTTTAAGGATTTTCGTCAACGTTTTTCGCAAAAAAGGTTGGGCTGGTAGCTCAGACTGGGAGAGCACACGGCTGAAGTGTTCACGGAGTGGACATCCAGGAAACTCCGTTTACTGTGAAACCGTGTTGTCACGAGTTCAAATCTCGTCCGGCCCATACAAATTCTTTCTAATCTCTCTAATTTGTAAGGATTCGATAATCCTATCTCATTCTTAAAACGAATTATAAGGTTTTTTTGATTGATTCTTATACAGAAAACCTTAGAGTAGAAACCCCGTTCGTCATACTGTTCACAAATATGGTAAGCGATAAAATAGCCTTTAATCTCGAAAAAAGACTTCACACAATCAATCAATTCTTTGTTTTTCAAGGCAAGGCTTATGCTATGCTGACCTCTTGACCTTAAAATGATAGAGCCGTCTGTATCGAATAATCCTCGAATGAATGCCTTGAAAAAAGAATCATTTTGACGTATCCAAGATGGAACTATAAGAAGGTTCTTTCTTCCCTTACGCAATTCTTTTGACTCGAGAAAATCGACGATCTTCCTAGAACAGACTATCGACCTTATTGCGTGCTTCCCAGAACCTTTACGGAAAGCAGGAATGACATTAAACAAGCTTTCAAACAGTGCTCTTATTCTCGCAGTATGATACTCGTAATCTGTGATTGAATTGCCTGCAATTTCGATTAGGTGTGTGTTGCTTTTATAAGAATTCATATGACCATCGCCGAACATTATACCAACTAGCTCAGCCAACTCCTCAGAATTCTCAGAAGGAAGGACGACATCTTTTTTCACAAAGAAACCGAATGAAGAATAGTTTATATAGTTCACGTCGAGAAGTCCAGTGCGTCCTGTGGTTTATTACGGAAAGGACGAAGATTATCCTTTCACAGCAACCTTCTTAAATCAAATCTCATTTCCCTGCAACCATGAATGATAAAAATAGTAGCAAAGCGGTTCCTTTGGACGACCGCGTGCAAATAGCTTACAAGGTCGTGACTGGTGATATGCAATCCCTCGGCCTTCGCCGCAATCCTAACATCATCACCTACCCCGTCGGAGAATGGTATACCCTCCCGGAAGAGGATGTCGTGCCCGGCAAGGATGATTTCGGGGGAGTGTGGGCCAAGCACAAATTATCTGAAGCTAAAAGGTTGACAAGGTACATGATGATGAAGAAGTCTGTCAAGACAAGGATCTTCAAGGCTTACGTCGACAGGATATTATATGAGAATTCCTGTAGTTTAAAAACTAACGGGGTCTTTCTTGAAGAAGAGATTCATTTCTGATATCATCACTACGGCGTCTGGAAGCTTGACAGTATGCCGCCTGCGACGATGTTGAAGAGCAATGATACGCAGATTGTTATCGCGAGATATGTTATTGTCGTCTTTATCATGTTATTGCCGAGCAGGTATCTTTCGCTTAGCTTGTCGCTTCCGTTCTCTATGCCGTTGAGCAGCGTTGTGAGTATGAATGTTATCTGCACCACGTAGAGGCCTACCACTATCTGGAAATAATAGGTTGGGATGCCTGACCCGAACATGCCAAGCAACGCGGCTCCGCCCACTCCGCTCCCTGACTCTGATGCCTGGGCTGAGAGCTCTGAGAGCTTCATCGATAGGCTTCCTAGTATCTGGGTTATCATGCTTGTGATGCCGACAACTATTCCTGCTATCGCCGGAGTCAGGAATCTCACCTGGCTTTTCATGTCGCTTACTATGTCTGCCATCAGGTCTTTTAGTCTCTCGTCGACTCGGTGGATCTGTTTTATGTATTCTGAGACATTGATGACTGCCTGGCTTGCTATCATAGGCCCTTTCTTGCTGCTTTCCACAAGGACTTTCATGCTGCTCTCTATAAGGTTGGAGGGGTAGTATATCAGCGCTCCTTTTTTCTCGTCGAAGATGGCCTGCTCAACGCTCATCCCCATCCTTGATATGTTGTTGCTTACAAGCTCGAAGAACTGGCCGCTAAGGGTTCCTTCCATTACCTCTGCCACCTTGCCAAAGGCTATCTCTGCCGGAAGCCCGTCAGCGAGCCTGTTGCCCAGCTGGAAGAGCGCGGCTGCGAATTCCTGCTCCAATGCCTTTGATTGGTCCCTTATCTTTATCACGTTCTTGCTTCGAAGCTTGTAATAAAGCCCTACGCCGAAGCCCACAGACAGCACCACGAAGAAGCTGAGCAATAATGCTCCGATGCCGAAAGGACCGACAATATTTCCTGTCTTGGTGCCTTCCACTATCTCATCACGGTATCCAAAGAGGTAATACGTCGCCTCCGGGTCTGTGGGGGTGTTTATCACCTTGATTGCGTCCGGGGTCATGACCACGTCAAAATTCGGGTTGGCTGCGTGGAATATCAGGGGGAACAGCCCTATCAGCATTGTGATTGCTGCTATCAGGAGAGCCACTATGAGCGGGCTTATCCTTATCTCTGAGTTTCTTCCGAGGGGGATTATTATGTTCCTGTATTTCTTGAGCTCTGGGTTGGTCTCTGAGATGTCGCTCTCTCCGTAGCCTGTCGGCCTGGTTGAGATGATGTTTCTCGCAAGATAATAGACTGAGATTGGCAGCACCAGGTTGTATAGCACTGCAAGATGATACCATTTCACCTCTGGCATGAAACTCACCAATAATGGAAGTATCACTAATCCGAGGATTGGGAGTATCACCCCAAGCATATGCAGAGCAGTCAGCGGCCCTTTTAGGTTGTGGGCGAAGTGGAGCATCTTCTCGTAGGTCTCATCGAGAATTACTCTGAGGGATTTTTCCAGGGCATCTAACCTGCGCGATTCTGAGGTCTCGTAGAGCGATGATTCTATCAAGTGCATGCTTTCGATGAATTCCATGTTGTACTTTCGCCATGTCTGAAGATAATTATCAAGGCTCTCTTTCACAGATTCATATTTTTCTGATTCCACATCCCAGAGAATCTTTTTTAGGTCAAGGGAGAGAGGAACTGACAGGTGCTCGGCAGCGAAGCTAATTGCGCGCTCAATGTTGCTTGTGTGCCTCATGTATGTTACCATGTAAAAAATACAGAGCACCATCTGGTTGCTGGCCTTCATCCTCCAGTTGTTGGCTTGGAATATTGGGATCTTCTGGAGAGGTATCACCACCGCGAGCCCTGCGAATATGGCGAAGATGACAAAGAACATGCTTTCGCTGCCAGGGAAAAGAATGAATGGGACCATGTATGCTAGCAGTATTATCGTGAGGGTCAGCACTATCGGTGCCAATAGGGCGAAGCTTGTCACTCCTTGCGGCGTGACCTGAAGATGGCATATCTTGATGGCCTCTTCGAGTTCTGGCAGCTTCTTCTTGTCGGGGTCGACTTTTAGGATTTGCTCAGAGAACTGGCATAGCCGTTCATAGATGGTCATATGAACAGGCATGTTCTCTTTCTTGAAATTATAATAATCCCTTGATATGAGGGGAATGTTTTTCTTTTCCTCTTCCTCGGCGCTTTTCTTCTTCGCAGAGATCTCTTTCTCAGAGAAGCTGGTCTTCAGCTTGTTTTCGTACTTCTCTTTCAGATCCTTAAGCTCATCATCAGCCATAGTGTTGTATATCCTCAAAAGTTTTCAAGCATGTTGACAGTTCATAGCTCGAATTTTTTCTCCTTCTCCTTCTTGATTTCTTTTCTCAGCCACTCACTCCATTCAAAGAATATCCTTTCAGAGTCAAGGCGTCCGACCTTGGATCTTACTTTCTCGCAGATCTTGTGGAAAGAATCATTGCATCGGATGGTAAAAGTCGCTTCCAGGAGGTCAAAATTCTTCTCATCAGTGGCCATCTTCACTATTGCTTCCTTGATCTTTGCCCTTAGCATGATGTTGTCCCAGACAGCGTCCCAGCTGCCAGCCCATTCCTTGACATTGCCTGCTATGGCCTTTAGTATGTCGCTGTCGCCGTTGATTAGCTCGTCGGTGGGCTCAAGCTCATCTGTCTTTGAGCTGTATTTCATGAGGTCGACAAATCCGTGCTCACGAAGAGGGTCTTCCTCCCATTCTTTTCTCACTTCTGTTATCTGGGTCACTCGACGCCATTTGTGCATGCCATCAGGGCTCCTGATGGGGTTTGAGACTATTATTATGTCTGTGGCCTTGAAGCTGGTCCTTGGGACTCCCAAGTCGTTGACGACCCTGTCGAACACTCCATAAGGGCTGTCTCCGTGGATTGTTCCTGCGACCACGTTTGCCAATGCCCCTACTCTCATGGCCTCGTATAGAGCTGCTGCCTCTGTGCTTCTGACTTCACCGACTATGAGCGCAGAGTCTCCAAGCCTCAGAGTGGTCCTGATGCCTTCATCCGCCCCTATCTCTGAAGTCCCTTTTGTGAACGCAGCAGCCACTTTCATCGATTGTATGTTGTAGCCTAGGTTTCGCAGGCTCTCGCATGGAAGCTCAAGGGTGTCCTCTATGGTTATTATCCTATAGCGGCGCATTATCTCAACCATCACGCTTCCGAGAAGGCTAGTTTTTCCTGCACTCCTGGTTCCTGCCACTAGCAGAGTCCTGTTTCCGTCGACAAGGAAGCTTATCAGGCCAGCTGCTAGCGGATTGATCATGTGCTGGTGCACGAATAATGGGAGAGTCCAGGGCTTGTCCCTGTGGCGCCTGAAAGCATAGGCTATCCCGAACGGGTTCAGCGGAGGGCTTATGACTCCTATCCTTGCCCTTGCGACGCCAGGAATCTCTATCTCAGTGTCAAGTATAGGATTTGCCTCGTCGAGAGGCCTACCGCTTATCATCCTGAGCTTTGAGGCCCAGCTCTCACTGTCAGCGATGCTTGGGAGAATGTTAGTCCTGCACTCGCCAAAATCCTGGTGCACGATAAATAGAGGAGATTGTCCTGCAGGGCTGTTGAAAGTTATATCTTGAATCTTCTGGTCCTCAAGCAACACCTCTATTAGGCCAAAGCCCACTGTATATCTTATGAGAATCATTGTAAGCTCTTTTAGCTCATCCTCGGAGAGCCTCACATTGCGATGACCTGCCAATTCTTCCAGGAGGTCGTGACCTACATTGAAGAAAACCTCCCTCATCCTTGCAGGGTCTATGAATTCCTGGCGCGTAGGCTTATGCTCTGAGATGATGTTCCTTGCCAGATCTAGTAGCTCGTAGTGCTCTTCCTTGAGCTTGAATTCCGGCGGAGTAAGATGATAAAGGTACTGGACATCATCCTCCAGCTCAAAGATTATGACTTCACTGGCTCCGACCTGGTAATTGTCTGCTTCCACTCCTCGCTTAGGGTAGGATGCCATTAGTTTTGTGAACATGAAATCAGGCTTGATGCTTGGAGAAAAGACTTTCCTGTATATGCTGCGGTCAAAAGGCTTATGACCCGGCAGGAAAGGAGCTATGATAGTGATTAAGCGGGTCTTGTCAAGCTCACGAAGGATATGCTCCAATAGGTTCACAAAGAGCTGATGGGCTGCAGTCGCTTCGCCATGCTCTGTCTCAAGAAGAATCTTCTCGTGGCGATGGAGGCGCTGAAGCTCGACAAAGCAGGTGATCGGATCCTTTTTCAACGTGTCAAAGACAAGATTATGAATCTGGGTGTAAATCCTTCCGATGAAGCGGGGAGCTATCTTGGCATTCATGGATTCATAGCTGAAGACCTCTTTCTGCTTCACCAGCCGATTATATACTGAGGCAAGCTCTGCGAGCAGGCGGGTCTGGGCGTAATCATATTCGTAATCTCGCTTCTGGATGAAGACAATCTTTGTCGCATTCCTGTTCTCAACAAGCCTTTCGATGATGAAGGCCATCAGTGTCGGGCTGTCCTCTATAGAAGGAATGGTCGTGAGCTTCTCGCAATTAACTCTAATGACAGTATCTTCACCCTCCTGCATCACGTCAAAAGGGATTCCTCCTGCGACGTTCTCAAAAGCCAAAAACTCACCCTCTTTTTATGGGAACGTTCGAACGTTTCCATTTCAGCGAACAATGAATCGCTGTTTTTAATAGACCTACGACTAGGCCTCAAGCCCATCTTGTGACGGGGATTATATAAATCTTTTGTAAAGGAAGCGCCGCTTTTAACGTCGCTTTTTAGTCGTGAAAGGTTACTGTGACGTCACATCTAACGCGCCAGAATAGGATTCCTCTGCGATTAAGGCGCGGCCGAACCCATTTCCAAAAATATTAAATACTCGAACAACGGCATAAGATATCACAACAGGTGAGTATTTTTGGTAGACAACTCTCTTTTTCAAAGGCCTGGCGCTCCGCCGCCACCTCCGCCGCCGGGAATGCAGCACGCAAAGAAGCAGGCTGTAGACCCTGAGATGTTCGACAAGATGGCAAAGGGCGTCAACAGCATGGCCGCCAATCTAAGGATCCTTGAGGAAAGATACAATCTTATGCGCAGCAAAAGCCAACTCTCAGAGCAGAACATGATCTCCCTTGAGAAGAGCGTGAATAAGGATTTCAAGGTGCTGAGCGATGAACTCACCGAGCTGAAGCACAGCATCAACGATCTGATGGACAAGCTCAGGCTTATCAGCGAAGAGCTGAAGAACCTTGTAGATAAGGATGAGTTCAGGGTTCTTGACAGGTATCTTGATATGTGGCAGCCGATGAACTTTGTGACCCATAACGAGCTGGCGAGGATGCTTGAAGAGAAGAAAAGAGAGGAAGAGAGCAGAACCCCTCCGCCAACTCCTGCAGCATCAACGCCTCCCACAGCGAAAATTGTCGAGCACAAGGAAGCAGCTGGAAAAACATCTCACGCGCCCCGCCACAAGTTAAAGGATGAATAATGGCCGGTGATGAAGGTTAATCTCCTATTAGCCATAAGATTTATATATCTGCTTTCAAAAAGAGGATTACAAGAAGCTTAAGAGGTGAATGATTTTTGGCTGGATTCAATAAGCCCACAGACATGCCTGTCGATCAGGTGAAGGCCATGCGCGCCAGAGGATTCGACAACAATCAGATAGTCCAGGCGCTGCAGAGGAACGGCTATTCTTCAACTCAGATATTCGATGCATTGAACCAGGCAGACCTTGTGAGCGGCAGCCCAAGCTTCGGAGAAGCGCCCTACGGGCAGCAGCCATACGGACAGCAAGGAGCAACGCAGCCAAACCAGCCACCGCAAGAAGCTGCTCGAGGAGGCGAAGCTAGCGCAGAGGAGATAGAAGAGCTTGTTGAGAGTGTGATTGCTGAGAAGTGGGAATCATTCTCAAAAGACATCAACAAGATGATGGAATGGAAGAACGACGTCGATGGCAAGCTCATAAAGATGGACCAGAAAATCGAGAGCATGAAGGATGATTTTGACAAATTGCACCAAGCCATCATAGGAAAGATCGGAGAATACGACCGAAACATACTCTCTGTCGGCTCTGAGATAAAAGCAATGGAGAAAGTCTTCTCAAAAGTATTGCCTGTCTTCACAGAGAACGTGAACGAGCTCAGCAGGATAACTGATACTATGAAGAAGAAAGTCTGAACATAAAATAAGAAAATAATCTTTTTCTAAACGCCAAACTAAGGCTTATATGATTTTGTCAAGAACAACAGCGTGAAGGCTCCCACCAAGAATATAAATATCATGCCGAGAACTTTTGGGTTCCTCACAGTATTGAGCATATTGGTGGTAAAGCTTGGAGTTGTGGTGCTCCTGGTCTCAGGCGTCACCGGCGCCAAGCTTCCTCCATTGCCTGCAGTGTAATTATCACCGATGCTCACACCGCCGCCTTTCTCAAGCAATGATTGACCGAAGACAGTGCTGAGCGACGTCAAAAGCACTATAACTATCAGTATTATGAGCCAGGGATATACGTCCGGGCTTCCTATAAGATCTTTAAGGTCTGAGTCTCCGAGGCCCCACATCCTCAGCAGGAACATCACAAAGAATACAAAAATTACCAGCACTATAAGCCAGGGGACCATTGTCTTTATCATCTCAGTCGCTAGTTTTGACGCTATGAATATCAGGGCCACCACGAGCGCTATGACTGCGTGCAAGCCTTTGTTGTCCCCGAAAGCCTTTACCGTCTGCAGAAGGCCGAAAATTATTACGAATATCAGGAGAATCACAAATATCGCGCTGAAATGCTGCATAATCCCAACATCTAGGAAGGTTGCCATTTTAGTATGATTTTAAAAATTTTAAAGCCCGAAAAAAATTATTTGCTTTTTTTCTGCATGCTTTTTCCAAATTCCTTAAAAAATTGTCCGCCGCCAAACGAGGCATTGTCTTTCTTGTCCTCTTTTGTGATGAAAAATATCACTAATGCAAATATCAGTATCATCACCACGAACGACTGTATCTCTGGGTCGCTCAGGAAGTAAAGCCATTCTGGCAGGCGTATCAAACCGACCTGTGTCCCGAAAATGAGGGCTATGGCGACAAATGAGCCGAGCATCGCAATGCCAGATAATGAAGTGCCTGCGATATCAATATCATTGCCGAAGACTCCTAGCACCAGGAGAGCCATCAGTATGGCTATGACTATTATAGAAACCTGCGGCAGCGCATTATTTATGGCAAGCACCGGGTCAAAGCCAAAGTTCTGCCATGTGCCTGTCACGTGCGGGATGACGACTGAGAGCGCCATCACGAGCGCGATGACGACGTTGAACTGCTTCCTGCCATCACCCAGGATCTTGGTCTTCTGCAGGACTGCGAACACAATCGTAAATACTAAGATAAAGGGCAGCAATACATCCATCACTCCCCAATCCTGAAGCTGCAACATGAAATTTTCCAACGCCATTTTTCCATCCTCCTTTTGTTCATCCTTCTGTAAGGGAAGGCCTTTTTATATATTGCGAAAAAATATGTCTTGCCGGATTATTCTGATTTCTTCTCATCGCTCTTTTTACTCTCAAAGGCGCCGGTCACGTAAAGCATGAAAAGTATTATTACAAGTATCAGCACTATGGACGATACGGTCACCGAGTCGAACTTGAAAAACAGGTTCTCATATATCACCTGAAGCCAGCCGAGGGCGTTGAGGAATATGAGAACAATTCCCAAGAACATTATTATCATGAATACAGTCCTCCAAGTTCCCTCCAGGAAGAATTCCTTGCTTCCAGTATGGAAGCTCCCTGCCAGAAGAAGGAAACAGATTGACAATAATAGGAGGAGCACTGTGTTGGCAAGCACTTCATTGACAATAGCCACAAGCCTTGTTGATGCTATGACGAAGAATGCTGAGACAAAAGCAGTCATGCCGTTAAGATTCTTCCTGCTAATATCCCTTCCATCAATCTTCTCTGTGCCGTATATCTTGGTCTTCTCAAGCATGGCATAGACAAGCGTGAATACGAGCAGGAAAGGGAGCACGACATCGTAGACACCGAGCTTTTCAAAGAACCCTATCGTGCCTCTGAATGTAGAGCCTCCCGCGGCCAATTCTAGCAATACCATTATCTCGTTTCCTGAGTTGGAGAGCTATTTAAAGCTTTCGCCCAACCTTTTCCCTTAAAGGCTGACAGCAGAAAACAAAATGTTTTCTGAAGGCAGGAAAACCGAGCTTTCCCGCCGAAATGATTAGGGTGAGACGTGCGCTACAGTGCTTGCGAACACTGAGTCAGCCTACTGGCTGACTACTGCGTAGTCTCACTCCATGCGAAAAATGCGCTTGCTCACTCAAGCTCTTTTGACTTCTTTTTTACAAAAAGAACAACCACTACCACTATGATAAGGACTAGCAGCACTGCTCCGATGAATATCAAAGGGGTGCTAGAAGAGGTGGATGGCGGCGTCACAACCTTGTCAGAGATTATCACAGCGTATTTATTGCTCTTTATCTGAGACGCATAAGCAAGGGTGATGGTAAGATTATATTCTCCGTTAGGCAAGCCAGTGGTGTCAAGGAAGCCTGTCACTTCTTTCTCTTCATCTGCTTTGAGGCTGAAGCTTGGCATCTCGCTCTGGTGGCCGTTGATGTCGATGAATCCTTTGGCTGAGAGCTCCTTGTTCCACTCATTTCTTACAGTGAACAAGACCCTGTTGATCTGGCCGTAGACTAAGTTCCTTGTCTTCAGCTCACGAACCCTTATAAGCGGCTCTCCTATGCTGAAATTAGAAGTGAAGTTTTCATTGTGATCATCATAATGGGCGCTTATGTTCGCAGTATAATCTCCTCTCTTCAGAATCGGGCTTGGAGAGGCCTGAAGCTTCATGAAAGCCCCTTTATCTATGTTCGCAGAGCCTGCGCTGAGAGAAGCCAGGCGGTCTCCTTTCGGGCCGAATATGTCTATGGCTGCGCCTGCGCTCATGATGTTCTCTGATCCTATATTGTCAAATTGGACATAGACGGGCACAGGAGTCCCTTCATCCACGCTAACAACATATAAACTGACATCAGCGTATTTTGAAGGATAAGGGACACGGACATTCAAAATGATGACTGGAGATATGAATGCGGATAGCGCACCTTCCTGGCCTAGAGCAAGGCGAGGAGTTATCATTATCCTTCCTGAGTGAAGGCCGGGAGCCATCTCTGATGGAAAATTGAATAGGACCTTGAACGGAGTCCTGAAATTGCCTGATTGCAGATATAATTCTGTCTCCTCAAGGAAAATCATATCTTTTATCTCGCCATCTGCGCTCAGGATGACCTCTGCAGCCTCAGGGTCGGGGTTTATGACTTCAAGCTCAATCTCAATGCTGCTATTCGGGACAAAATCAACTGTCTTCCTGCCAGGGCTGACTCCCAAACCAGTGGCTGGAGGAGCGCATACTATCAAGAGCATCAACAGAAGCACCACTAGAATCTGAAGCTTTGCTTCATTTGGATGATTACCCTGTTTTATCATTCTGACCCCTCCGCCTGCGTCGGAATGAACTGAATGTCGCTCCTCTTTGTCCCAGGGGGCTCATCATTCGGGACCAGGATGGCAAGGTGTATCCTTGCCTCGTCGTTGCTATCATTATAAGTCAGGTTGCACACGGCGTTCGACGGCGTAGCCTGCATATTGGCAAATGATGATTGGGAGCAGCCAGTGTTTATGCTTCCAGTCTCATTGTCTGCGGCTGAGAACCGATAATAAGCTGTATTCAAGGCCGCGCTTGTGAAGAATTGCGTCGCATTGATGGTCACGTTGACCAAGACGTTACCCAGGTTCCTGATAACCAATGGCGACGGGCTGAAATCAGTAGTGTCGTTGGAAACTCCAGGCACAGCATCACCGAAGGATGTTGAATTGACTATCAAGTCTATAAGGGCGATGCTGTCAATGGTGAAGTTCCATATGTCTGAAGTGTTGCATGCCATCTGGTTGTCACAGGCAGAGACAGTCCAATTGTATGGGATGTCTACGCAGAGAGGATTTGATAGTAGATAATAAATAGCTGCTATGCCCTCAAATGGTTCGGGGTCGCACTCGGCAGAGCAGCTGTCTCCGCACGTGATGTTAAGAGTGTATGTTATAGAGTCTCCTTCTGGATCGGAGCTTTCAAGCCAGCTGAAATTTATGTATCTCTCGAAGACAGTGTTGTTGTCATCCGCAGGGTATGAGAGCGTCGGCTTGGATGGAGCATAATTCAAGAGGCCGCAGCAGACCAACTGATTATACTGAGAGCAGTTACCTAAATGGGCGTTTGATGAATTTGTCCCTTCGCTTCCAGCCATGCTTAGCAAGCAAGAATAAGAAGCCTCACAGCTACCGACCGGATAAGCGCAATAAACCCTGCTCCAGTTGCTATCAAGACAGGCGTTTATAGTATAATTCGAATTCGATCCTATCTCGACATGCGCATTGTCTTCAGATGACAATTTGATGACTGCCGCCTCACCACAGCTATTATTTATTGTAATGCTCGCGTTCGAGCTGTTGCAGCACAGGGAATAAGCGGAAGTGTTTATCGTGTAATTCTGGGCGTGCGCGTTCTGAAACCCACCTGTATCATTCCCAGCTCCGATAAGCTTCGCAGAGCCACCAGGGCAGCTTGTTCCTGATATGAAGAAACACTGTATATCATTGGCTGCCAGAACCGATAACGCTGCACAGGCAAATAAAATAGCTGACAACAATATCTTGAAATATAATCTCATCTAAAAAGCCACCCTCTTGGTCTAAAAAATAATGAAGAACATATATAAAACTTTTTATTGGATGGAGCATTACCCTCCTGCATGACGGCTTTGTTTTTGGCTGGTCGCCACAAAGTATATGCGGCGCTATGCGCCTTGTGCATATGCATCTTGTCACTTTCCTTGGCAGGCTGCTCTGGCAGTGAGAACAGACCTGTGTTGCATGATTCGGGGTTAACTTTAAATAATGAGAGTGTTTATTATAACAGTACATAGAGGACTAGTGATTCCTCTGTCACGGGTGATAATATGAAGATTATGGGTATGACTATGGAGCTTCTTGGCCATGCGAGTGTCAAGCTCAAGAACAGGAAAGTGATTTATATCGATCCTTTTCAGCTCAGCGAATGGCCTGGCCTTGAGAAGGCAGATGTGGTTCTAATAACCCATGAGCATTATGACCATTGCAGCCCAAAAGATGTTGAGAAGATAGCAAAGCCAGAGACCATAATAATAACAGTTGCTGACTGCCAGAGCAAGCTCAACAGCCTGAAGGTGAAAGGCATAGCGTTGATAGAGCCTGGCAAGAGCATAAAGATAGGTGAGGACATGGTCACAGCAGTTCCTGCCTATAACATCAACAAAGCATTCCACCCGAAGGAAAACCATTGGGTCGGGTTCATCGTTGAGATGGATGGAGTCAAGGTGTATCATGCTGGCGACACAGACCTCATCCCTGAGATGAAAGACATCGACGTGGATATTGCATTCCTGCCTGTCGGCGGAACTTATACCATGGACGCGAAGGAGGCGGCCGAAGCCACAAAAACCTTTAAGCGCTGCAAAATAGCGATACCTATGCATTACGGAAGCATCGTTGGCAGCGGCAGCGACGCTGAAACATTCAAGGAGAACGCGGGCTGCGAAGTAAAGATACTGAGATGAACAAGGGATTTATGAAGACAGGGGGTTATTATAATGTTGAGGACACATAATTGCGGAGAACTGAGGGCAGAGCACGCAGGCAAGCAAGTGACTCTGTGCGGCTGGGTCGAGACTCATAGGATACAGGGAAAGCTGAGCTTCATCATCCTGAGAGACAGGCATGGAATCACGCAGGTCTTTGTCAATCCAGAGCTCACAAAACAGCTTGGAGAGATAAACAGGGAAAGCGTTGTCCTCATAGAAGGAGAGGTGAAGAAGCGGCCGGACAACCAAGTAAAGAAGGATATGGCGACTGGCGAGATAGAGCTTGGCGCAAAGAAGATAGAGATGATAAGCAAGTCTGAGGTGCCTCTGCCGATAGATGTCGTTGAGGAGAGCACGACAAACATTGACAAGAGGCTTGACTACCGGTTTCTTGACGTGAGAAGAAAAAAAATTAACGCAATATTCAAGATAAGGTCATGCGTAGTCGGCATTTCCACAGAGTTCTTTGTGAAGGAAGGTTTTATCAGCATCAACACCCCTAAGCTCACCCAAGCCGGAGTTGAGTCCGGAGCAGAGGAGTTCAAGTTCGATTATTTTGGGAAGAAGGCGGCGCTTGCCCAGTCGCCTCAGGTCTATAAGCAGATGTTTGTGATGTCAGGGCTTGAACGAGTGTTTGAGATCGCGCCCATATTCCGTGCAGAGAAATCGCACACCACGAGGCACCTGACTGAGTTTGTCGGCCTGGATTTTGAGATGGGATTCATAAAGGACGAGCACGACGTCATGGATGTGATAGAGAACTATTTCAAGTATCTTATCACAAAGCTCAAGAAGCAATGCATAGAAGAGCTTAAACTCTTAGGAGTAGAGCTAGTGGTGCCTGGGAAAATCCCGAGGATTGATATCTCTGATATAAGAGAGATAATGAAGCAAAAAGGGAAGATTGTTCCTCCCGATGAAGACCTTGATGCAGAAGGAGAGAAGATTCTCGGAGAATACATCAAGGAGAAATTTGGCAGCGAGTTTGTCTTCGCCCTGAACTATCCTTGGGCCAAAAGGCCGTTCTACCATATGAAGCCAGAAGGCAAGCCCAACGACACAAAATCATTCGACCTGATATACAACGGAGTCGAGATAGCCACCGGAGCGCAAAGAGAGCACCGCCTTGACGTCCTCGAGGCGCAGTGCAAGGAGAAAGGCATAAGCCTTGATAAGCTAGGATTCTACAGGGATATATTCAGGTATGGGTCGATACCCCACGGCGGAGTAGGCCTTGGCATCGACAGGATTGTGGAGCAGATGCTCAAGCTTGGCAACATAAGAGAGGCAATCCTCCTGCCAAGAGACCCTGACAGGCTCACTCCTTGAAAAGAAAAAGATTAATAAGCGAACCGCATTTTATCCCTGCATGGATAAAGTGGTCGTCGGCGACAGGAAGAAATTCGAGGAGAAAATACGCATTCTTAAAAGCGGCGGAGCTTCGGCCCTGCACGTCATAACTGACTTTGACAGGACGATAACAAAAGAGGTCATAGAGGGGCAGAAAGTATCTTTATCCTATCACCCATTGTACGAGTGCTTCAAGAAAGAGGATTATAAGAAGAAGCTGAAAGATTTATTTGATTATTACCATCCCTTCGAGTTTGACCATGAGCTCACTATAGAAGAGAAAAGCAAGCTTATGGAGGAGTGGTGGGACAAATATTTCAAACTGGTAGAAGAATATGGCATCACCGAAGATGCCCTCTACAATGAGGCTATCAAGATAGACCGAAGCTTCAGGCCAGGAGTCAAGGAATTCTTCCGCATCCTGGAGGAAAGCGAAGTACCTGTGCTGATATTCTCTGCCGGAGTCGGAAACCTGATAAGATTCTATCTAAAAGAGGAAAGAATAAGCGAAAAAAACATACATATACTCTCTAACAACCTGAATTTCACAGACGGAAAGATGACAGGATATACAAAGCCACTCATACATTCGTTCAACAAGGACGAGAGGCATGTCAAGAACACTGATTATGGTTCGCAGATAATCAACAGAGGAAACGTCTTGCTTATCGGAGATTCTCTAGGAGACCTGACGATGGCTGACGGCATGAAACATAAGTGCATATTAAAGATAGGATTCCTCAACATCAAAGCCGATGAGCGATTGGAAAATTACAAGAAAAGATTCGACCTAGTGATATTAAACGACAGGGATTTCTCAGAGATAAACAGGATATTGAAGGAAGTGATTGGATGAGCGCGTTCCAGAAACTGAAGCATTTTCTCGACGAGAAAAGCGTGAGCTATGAGTTCAAGGAGCACGAAGAGGTTCGCACCAGCGAAGAGGCTGCGAAGGCGCGCGGAGAGGACATACGCATCGGAGCCAAGGCGATGATACTGAAATGCGACGAGAAGTTCGTGATACTAGTGCTTTCTGCAGCTAAGAAGATTGACTCAAAGGCTGTGAAGAGACTGCTTTCCTGCGAGAGCCTGAGATTCGCCACTCCTGACGAGGTGACTCAACTGACTGGCTGCCTTCCAGGTGGAGTGCCGCCATTTGGCAATATCTTCGAACTGGAGCTTGTCGTCGACAAAAGCGTGACAGAGAACGATTTCATGGCCTTCAACGCAGGCGAGAGGACAAAGAGCCTGAAACTCAGGACTGAGGATTACCTGCGGCTGCTGAAGCCAAGGATAGAAGAATTTTCTATCTGATTCTCGATATATTTATATACGATGAGTGCGTATACACTCCCATGGTAATCATCGGAAAGACCAACAAGCTGTTTCTGTACAACGTCATTAATAGGTAGCCGGCTCCTATCAAAAGACTCTTTTAAGAAAACTATATAATCTAAGAAGGCCACAGATAGGCAAACAGGGTGATTTTCATGGAATTTATGTCGATCAAGGAAGCGATGAAGAAAGGCACGGGCAAGGTAGCTGTGCGCGGATGGGTCTACCGCGAGCGAGGAAGCAATGCTTTGAAGTTCGTGGTTCTCAGGGACGCGACTGACATCATACAGTGCATAATAAAGAAAGATAAGTTTGCGCCAGAGAAGTTTGCCGAGGCAGACAAGCTCCAGATAGAGTGCAGTCTTGAGATAGAGGGCCATATCAAGGAGGACAAGCGTGCGCCTACTGGCTTTGAGATAGAGGTTGATGATTTCACAGTGGTGGGCTGGAGCGACAGCTTTCCTATAAAAGCAGACCAGAATCGGGAATTCCAGGATGACAATCGACACCTGACACTAAGGACGAGAAGGATGACTGCCATACTAAAGATACGAAGCACTGTATTTGGAGCATTGCACGAATATTTCAGGACCCGTGGCTTCTATGAGTATCAGAGCCCAATCTTCCAGAGCGTGCAGTGCGAAGGAGGAAGCACACTTTTTCGCGCAGAGTACTTTGACAAGAAAGATGTTTTCTTGGCTCAGACCTGGCAGCTCTACGCAGAGCCGGCAATCTTTTCGCTTGAGAAGATATACACCATGGCACCAAGCTTCAGAGCAGAGAAAAGTAAGACCAGTAGACATCTGACTGAGTACTGGCATTGCGAGATGGAAATCGCCTGGAGCACTTTCAAGGACATACAGGACATCGGCGAAGGAGCGATAAAGCACGCCATAAAGAAAGTGCTTGAGGAGAATCAGGAAGAATTGAAGATCCTTGAGAGGGATGTGAGTAAGCTCGAACCAAGCCTGAAAAAGCCTTTTGCCAGGATAACCTACACCGACGCGTTGAAGCTGCTGAAGGAGAAATGCGACCTTGAGATTGAATGGGGCAAGGACCTGAGGACCATCGAAGAGGATAAGCTCTCTTCGCTCTTCGATACCTTCATCATCTGCAGGAATTATCCGAAAGAGGTCAAGGCCTTCTACATGATGGAAGACCCAGAGGACCCGAGGACTGTGCAGGGCTGTGACTTCATAGCTCCAGAGGGCTACGGAGAGATAATCGGCGGAAGCCAGCGAGAGCACGACATCGAGAAGCTCAAGAAGAGACTTGTTGAGATGGGAGAGAAGCCAGAGAACTACGAGTTCTACCTCGACACAAGAAAGTACGGCTCAGTGCCGCACGGCGGCTACGGCCTAGGAGTCGAGAGACTGGTCTCATGGATTTGCGGGCTTGACAATATCAAGGACGCGATACCTTTCCCAAGGACTCCGATGAGATATAAGCCTTAGATATGAACATTGGAATTTAGAAGAATATTTTTTAATTCATTTCTTCTTCTAATTCTTTCAGAAATGCGAGCAGGAAATTATGCCTTCCTTTGACAAGCTTCTTTGCGGTTTTTGTGTGAAGCCTCTTCTCTTGGTTGAGAAGGCGAGAGTAGAACAGGTCGAGTGCATATTTCTTGCTATCAAGAGGCCTTTTTCTTGCGAATGGATCATCCGGGTGGAAAAAAGAAATTTTCAAGGTGCCGTAATATGAGAAAGTCCTCATTATGGCGATTGCGCCCATTGCTTCAAGCCCGTCGGCGTCCTGGAGAATCTTAGCCTCAAGGAGCTCTGGCATTATGCCTTTTGCGTAGGAGCACTGTCTTATGGCGGTCTTCACCTTCTCAATCTTCTCTTCCGGGTATTCCTTAATCTTCTGGAGAATCTTACCTGTTTTCTCTGCGCTCTCATCAGAAGCAAGATTGGCTTTTAGGCCATCCTTCGGATAGATTACAACATCGTGGAACAGTGCAGCAGGTATTATCACGTCGAAGTCTGCATTCTCGGCTACTGCTATCTTCTCAGCGTTGATAAGAACCCTTCGAGCGTGTTCAAAATCATGACAGATGTCGTCCGGTGATATCTGCCTTTTTGCGATATCAATCAGTTTATTTCTCAAAACAGCATTCATGCGATGATGCTATGCTTGTCAGTTTAAAAAAACTTTGGTCAGCGACGTGGAACGTCACATCTACCGCGCCTTCATCGTATGAGAATCGCAATATGGCGCGTTCGAAGAAAAGAAAGATTTCAAGAAAAGTATTTTTTTATTCTCTGTTTTATATCTCATTCCTTTTTCTTCGCTTCTTCAATGACTTTCTTTGCGTGGGCGACCTTTCGCTCTCTTCTCTCCGCTGACTTCTGCTTCATGGTCTCGAGCTCGTTTGCTACCAGGTCGTCGAGGGCGTCGTCGCAGAATTCCAAGGCTCCGTCATAGTATGATTTCACAGGGTCCTTGTCGTTCTTTATCAGGATATCAAGTATCTTGTCGTTGCCGCCAGCATCCCTTGTGAGGTTGATGAGGTTCTTCAGCTCAGACTTGTCTAACACCAGTCTCTCGGGCTTTGAGAGCAGGTCTAGCTTGTCCTTAATCTTTCTCAAGAACTCGATTGCAAGCACTCTTCTTTTCTCACGCGGCTGGTTCTTGAGCTCGTTTATCTCATTATAATCCTCAGAATCAATCCTTATCTTCTTTCTCAGAGGCTCTGTTCCGCCATGCTTGACGCTGTATATCCTGCCAATCACTGCGTTTATCGCCTTGGCCTTGTCCTCGATGCTGCTGACGAACTTCTTAACATCCTCGTCATCATCCAGCTTGACAATCATCCTATTCTCATCTTCTTTCGGCTTATCCTCTGGCTTGTCCAGATGCTTCTTGATGATACCATGATGCGCCACTATGGATGCCTCAAAGAGCACTCCAAAGATTATGTTGACGCTCGCAAGCATCATGTAATCCATCCCTTGCGGGAGCATATTGGCAAACCCGAGCACAAGCATTATGCCTGTGAATATGAACGGAAACACCATCAAGAAGCCAGACTCCAAGTGATACTTGTCTACAAGTATGTGGGTCACAATTATAGTTAGCAGGACAGGAGACAACCCTATCAGAATGTTGAAGGGATTCTCCTCAAGCATTACGCTCAGGAGCACTATTATGCAAAACCACAACACCAGAGCGAATATGCAAGAAGACCTTATCGTCTTATGGACATGCTCATAATCCATCGCATCCTTATTCTCAGCCGCTTTCTCTCTCACCTCATGATGCTTTGTCATCTGGAACTCCTCAAAAGTCGGAAGCTCATGGTGCTGCAACAGGCTCTTATCAAGGCTTCTCCTCTTGTCAGAAGGAACTGGCGGTATAATCACATCTGATGAATGCTGCAAATAAGCACCTCTTTTTACCTGCTTATTAGGCTTGTCGTATATAAGTTTTTCTTTTTCAGAGGGGCTAATCAGGCAAAGACAAACCGCTCATGCAATCAAGATCTATCCTGTCAAGCTGTATGTCCCTCAGCACTTGAGAATAAAGCTGGTGCTCGACTTTCAGCACTCTCTTGGCCAAAGTGTTAACATCGTCTTCAGGGTAGACTGACACCTTGCATCTGGCAAGTATTGGGCCTTTATCATAATCCTCGTTCAGCATGTGCACTGTCGCTCCGCTTTCCTTCTCACCGGCTCGAAGAACTGCCTCATGGACAAACCAGCCATACATCCCATCACCGCCGTATTTCGGCAAGAGCGCTGGGTGGATGTTAAGTATCCTATTCTTATAAGCAGAGAGCGTCAGTGGACCTATCTTATTCATGTAGCCGGCGAGCACAACCAAGTTAACATCGTATTCCTTGAGAGTCTCTGCTATGGCCTCATCCAATGAAACGAATATCTGAGGATAATCTTTCTTGTTGAGGCAGATGCTGACAAGGCAAGAATCATCTGCTATCTTTGATGCTTTCGCGTTCGAGTTGTTGGTGATCAACACCATCGGCTTTGCTTTCAAGTAGCCAGAACTTATATTCTCAAGTATCGCCTGCAGATTGCTTCCGTTGTGCGAGGCTAAAAAACCAATGCGAAGCTCCATGAAAACAACATTGTCAGCCGCGTATTTATATTTTTTGCAAACATTTTTTAATTGACAAAGCCTCCGCTTCCCACATGAAGGAGAAAATAATGCCGAAAATCGAGGTCTGCAACAAGAGCATCACCACAGTGCAGGTGGACGCCATAGTCAACCCTGCGAACAGCTTCGGCTACATGGGCAACGGAGTGGCAGAGGTGATAAAAAAGGTCGGAGGCCAGATGATCGAGGACGAGGCTATTGAGCAGGCGCCGATACAGGTCGGAGAGGCTGTATTGACCAGCTCTGGTGATTTGGTCTGCGGGAAAGTGATACATGCTCCGACAATGCACAACCCCGCCGAGAGGACAGATGAGCATAAGGTTATGTGTGCAGTAGCAGCTGCCTTGGAGCTTGCCGACAACTCTGGCTTTCAGAGCATAGCAATCCCTGGCATGGGAACAGGAGTTGGAGGGTTAAAAAAAGATGAGGCTGCAAAGATAATCGTCAAGGTGATACATGAGATAGAATTCCAAAGCCTCGAGAAGATAATTCTGCTGGACATCGATGAGGAGATGGTGACAGCCTTTGAGAAGGCGTGCAGGAAAAAGAAATAGTTATAAACTTGACCACACTGCCTTGTTTTCTAGGGGGAATTATGAATAAAAAATTTATTTTAATTGCCGGGATGATGTGTGTTTTCTTAATGACTTCGTGCACACAGACTAGTGAGAAATGCAAAAGCCCAACTGTTTTTATTGGAGATAAATGCTGTGTTGACAGCGATTCTGATCAAATTTGCGATGATACTAAAATCACACCTGAAGAAAAATCGGTCGAGTCTCTTCCCGAGAGCGAGAATACATCAATCATTAACGAAGAAAAACCTGAAACTGAAATCGGAGGCCTGCTACCAGAAAGAAAATTCGGCATGGAGCAATTATCAGCCGAACTATCAAGGATAATGAATAAATCAATAATACTTAAAGAAGACAATATTAGAACAGATCAGTTTATCAAAGATATGCACCAAAAGAGCCACACATTCCTGACAAACAACAATGAGTTCAGGGATTGGGTGATTGAGTACATACAAAATCCTGATGAGCAGATTGAGAGCATTCAAGAATTCTATGATTACATAGAGGCTGATAAATGGACTGGATGGAATTATTATGTGAACGAGACTACATGGAAATGGCTATACCCCCCCATAACAGAGCAGGAATTAAAAGAAATAGACCAAAATTATAATTTCAACACCAACTATCGCGGGGAGATATACAGCGCGTGGGTCGATATTGATGTTAAAGAAAAAGGATTCCAAACAGAGAGTCTCCCAATCGCGGAGTATCAGCTAATAACTATGATTCTTTCCTCTCCACCGCAGGAGAAAAGATATTGGCTAGGAAACTGGGAACCTTTCCTGATTGTGTATAAAATACCTTGCACAAAAGACATCATCATATATCATAGACCTGATTACAAATATGTTATTGAGGCCTCATTCTGGAACTATAAAAAGGATGAAATTACAAACACCTGGCAAAGAGAGATTGATGGAATGAAATCAAAATCGGTGCCTCGAATAAAAGAGATTCTGAAATTCTGCGGAGTGAAAGAAGATGCTGTGAATTATGGTGAATTTAAGGAATCATCCTCCACCACACAAAAGGTGCATAATTGGAAAGTATATTATGCCCGCGTTTTTAACTATTCGTTAGAAGCTGAGGCAAATGTCCTTCCTGCAGATCCGGATAACGAAACTTTCAAGATAAAGATGGTAAATATCAGCATGACGAGCTTTTTAGATGAGGAATATTTTCTTTCGTTAAGAGTAAAAATTGAGCTGGAAACCGATGGGAAAAAAAGATATTATTATGATGCCTCACTTTCTCCCCAAGGGAAGTTCTTATATGGAGAAAAAAAGAGCGTGGAATTATCTGTTAGGCAAAACGAGAGGATAAGAAAAAACACTTCCATGATAATAAGGCCATATTATGGAGAAACTGACGGCGGATTTTACCAATATTTCATAGGAAAGCCAAAAATATTGAAACTTACATAAGAAAAGATGAAATGAGTTTAATTTTTGAAAAGGTTTATTTAAGCAGTATCTTCTCTGCTTCCTTCTTCATCCTGGCCTCATACTCGTATTTCTTCTCTCCGTCGAGCTGTTCTGCGCTCATTGCTCGGATTAGCTTCTTGATGACAGCAGCTTCTTCTTTGCCAAACATCTGATTTTTGGATGATTGGACATGCTTGTTTATCATCTCTTCCTCGACTTCCTCTGAAGTTCCGGAGCTTATCTGGACTCTTTCCATCTCAACGGACGAGAGCTGGCTTGTGTTTCTCATCACAAAGAACGCTCCGCGAGAGTAGAGCTTGCCAAAGAATCCCCTGAAATCAATATCGCCAGGCTTTCCGCTGCCAAGCTTTCCATGCAGGCGCATCATCACGATTGAGTCCTTGACATCGGCCTCTTTTATCCGGGCTTCCATTGTCTGGTTCAGCTGCTCAGGGCTCTTGCCTTCAGCGTCCCCCTCGAGCCTGACAACCTTCTTGATCTGAAGAGGGACGAATTCCAATTTTCCGTTGTCGTAGATGTAGAATCCTCCTTTCTCAAGCTTCCAGAGCTCTGAGAAGTTAGCGGGAAAGATTGGACCTGGATAGACCACGTTCTTCCTACCGGGAAGGTCTTTGTGGGCGACTATGTGCACGTGACCCCCTGCGTAATAATCGAATCCTTTGGGTAATTCCTCTGCGCCGATTGACGCCATCGCTTCCATTTCTACCGGTTTCAGTTCCTCGACAGAGGAATGGAATACGAAAATCCTGAAAGCCTTCTCCTTCACCTCAGCGACGAATAAGTTCTTGAAATCATTATGCTCAAGGCTTCCCCTTCGCCCGCCAAAGCCTGTGAGAAGCGTACTGGTTTTCTGGTCCTTGGTGAAGCTAAGAATCATCTTATCATTATGCGAGCTAAGCTTCATCACATTAATCAGAAGCTCGGCCTCGTCAAGCACGTCAAGAATTGATTTTCCTGCCGCGTTATAATCATGGCTGCCAGGAACGACATAGACGGGGATGCCTGCCTGCTTGAGTTTTTTTAGGAGCACCACGCTCTCCTGAAGATGATCGATGGCTGGTAACGCTGTATTGAAGAGGTCGCCAGCTATTATGGCGAAGTCAAGCTTCTCCTTTATTATGATGCTGACAGCCTCGCGGAAAGCCCTAAGCGAGAGCCCCTTCATAGATGGGTCTCTCCAAGCTCCGATGTGCACATCAGCCAAGTGAGCGAATCTCATAGGAGGTAAGAAAACAGGATGATGTTATAAAATTATTGGAAGAAGCTGCCTCGAAAATGGCCTTTCATCATCGGAGCACCTTGTCTACTGCGTCACCCCAATCCTCCTTGTTCAAATCCGCACCTCCCTTCATTTCTCTTTTAAGCAGCTCACGCTTCATTTCAATATCTTTTCCGAATCCTAAGTTTAGATTCGCATCAAGATAACGGGAAAAATAATTATTGAAATGCTCTGAGAAACGTGAAGCCACCTCATTTGGATTGAGAGCGAACAGTTTGTCCTGACCTTTCACATCCTTGGTGTAGATCACCTTATCCTGTGTAGAGGCAAGTTCCCACTTAAATTGCAGTATTGAATCAATCACTTTGAGGAAATTCTTAAAATCCTCTCCTGAGATGATAGAAAGGCGTTTGAACATAGGCCACGCTATATATGTGTCAGAGATTGTCTTATCCATGATGGGAAGAATCTTTATTATGTCATAAGCTTTTAGGTCGCCGGGAGCGGCACCGATGGCTACCACTTCATCCACAAAATCATATATCCAATCCAGCCTGTTTTTTATTTTTTCTCCAGCGACTTTCTTTACCGCATCAACTTTGACAGGAGAAGCGATAGGTACATTCTTCGCTGGAGGGGCCCTTGGCGGAATCTTATATGATTTTATCTCGGGCCTAGGGTTGAAGAATGAGTTCATTAATGTCCAGAATCCTTGTTCTGGGACTTTGCCAACGACAGGCCGAGTCTGAATACCTATTCTGCTTGCGTGACCGTTCCTGTCGATTATGCGAATCATCTCTGCGAGAGCAGCCGATAGTCTTGATATAAACTCCAATGGATAATGGGCTTTTGCAAGAAAATGATCTCTGAATATTATGACGCGGGTGTCCGGCCTGATATTATAATTGCCCGGCTTGAAAACAATCCCGTCAGTGAGGGAAACGGTGTCACATGAAAGAGAAATCTCAATTATATGCTTAAGCTGAGCGAAGAGCCTTGCTATATCAGCATCCTTCTGCACCATCTGTTCCGGATAACAGAAGACCGGATCAGACCTCAAATCCCTCACATTGGCTTTTATCGCCATGATGAAATCAGCCCATTTTGTCGGAGGCCAGTCAGTCTTCATCAATCGTCGAATAAAATCCTCGCGGATTCCGCTGCTGATGGGCGCGTTGGGATTGACCTTAACCTGCTCATTGCAAAAGGTCATGTATGCTTTGATATCCATGAAAAATTGGATAGGGGAGAATTCTTTGTTAGATGAGAGTTTTTCTGACATTATCAAGGATATTTTTGTCTGAGAGTCTGAATACTCACATATAGAAAGGTTATATGACGGAATCGCGTAGACAAATTTATAGATCAGCTGGAGTAAACTGAACTCTTTGATTGTGAATCCAAGCCGAGTGAAACGTGCGGTGTTGTCTTCTGAGTAATCAGCCATAATCACTATTAGAAAATAGGCATATATAAAACTTATCGTTGCAGCAAGGTGCTTAGGCAAGGGTTAACAAATACAGTTGGAATTTTTGCGAAAGCATTAAAAACATCGGATTCTGTGGGATGGTGGTAAGAGGTGCTGTTCATGAGGGATTTCATATTAAAGGCTTATTCTAAGGCAGATAAGGAAGGCTATGCTCTTGGAGCGTTCAACTATTCCACCAACGAGATACTGAAAGGCATCTGGGCGGCGGCAGTTAGGATGAAGGCTCCTATAATCATCTCCAATAGCGAGGGTGAGAGGACTTTCTTTGGATTGGAAGCCTGCGTCGGCATGTATCAGCAGATGAAAAAGGATTATCCTTACATAATCCTGCACGCAGACCACACCAAGACGTTTGAAGAAATAAAGAAGGTCGTTGATGCAGGCTATCCTTCAGTTCATTTCGACGGCTCAGAGCTTGATTATCAGACTAACCTTCGTGAGACCAAGAAAGCTGTTGAGTACGCCCACAAGCACAATGTCTTCATAGAGGGAGAGCTCGGAGGCATCAGGGGAGGCTCGACCACTCACACCGACCAGAGCCTGAAGGATGTGGTGAAAGAAGAATTCCTCACTCATCCCGATCAGGCTGTTGAATTCGTGAAGCTCACGGGAGTTGACTCTCTTGCCATCAGCGTCGGCAACGCGCACGGCCTATGGAAGGATTACAAGAAGCTTGATTTTGACAGAATAAAGGAGGTCAAGAAGAAGACCGGTAAGTTCCTGGTATTGCACGGAGGCTCAGGCATAAACGCCGCTGATTTCCGAAAAGCGATAGCCTGCGGAATCAACAAGATAAACATCAACACAGAGCTGAGAGTGGCTTACGTCAATGCTCTGATAAAAGGCCTGCATGACAGGAAAGATGACGTACCCTACCATTATCTCGACAAAGTGAGTGAGGCTGTGGGGAAGGTCGTCGAGGAGAAGATAATAGTCTTCAAGGCAGAGGATAAGATATAAAGACCGGATGAATACAAGATATAATATTCTTTAAGGTGAAAATATGAATTACGCTATCGGCATCGATCTTGGCGGGACAAAGATCTCTGGAGTTCTTGTAGATGAGAAAGGTAAGATTCTCAAGAAATACAATCGGGCGACAGAAGCTGAGAAGAAGCGGAAAGACATAATAAACAACATTCTTGAAGTAATCAACAACCTGAAAGTCAAGGGTGTGAAGGGCGTCGGCATCGGCATTCCTGGATTCGCAGACCAGAAAGGCAGGATAACCTTTATGCCTAACATCAAAAGGCTTGAGAACATAAACCTAAAAGGAGAGCTTGAGAAAATCACAGGCCTTGCTGTGAAGCTGGATAACGACGCCAATTGTTTTGCCTTGGCAGAGCAGAGGCTAGGAGCAGCGAAAGGCTGCAGGAATGTCGTTGGTGTGATAATCGGCACTGGCGTCGGCTCCGGCATAATAATCAATGGTGAGATCTACGGCGGAGCCATTGGCGGAGCAGGAGAGATAGGCCACACAAAGCTGATAATCGGAGACGAGATAAGATCAATCGAGAATCTCATATCAGGCACTGAGCTTCTCAGAAGGTATAACTCTCTTAGCAGCAAGGACCTCCAGAGCCTGAAAGAGGTCGACAGGAAAGACCCTTACTTCAGGAGCATCTACAATGACTTCGTGCTGCACACAGGCATCTTCTTTACAAACATAATCAACACCTTCAATCCCGAGTGCATAGTGGTCGGCGGTGGGGTGAGCAACCTTGACTTCTACAAGGAAGCGAGGAAAGTCGTTGACAAGCATGCTGTGCCTGCATTAGCAAAGTGCTGCAGGATAGTGAAGAACAGGCTAGGAGATGATTCTGGTGTCATAGGAGCGGCGCTGCTTGTGATGGGATGAGTTTGAAGAGATTTTCTGGCTATTTCTGACATCAAGCGCGCCTGTATCAAATGAGAACTGCAATATGGCGCGGTAGTTGTCAAGTGGAGAGGGATTGAACGAAGTGAATACCCCTCACTAATGGTTTGGTCAAGCTTTTCTGAAGAAAAGGTTGGGCGCGATAGATGGCATCGGCGCCGATAAAAGATTCCTTATTTTGTTATCACTATAAAGTAAATAAAAGCGAAATGTTTTTAAATGGATTCTTGTTATCTCCGACGATAATGAATGAAAACTCGCAAGACGACATACTGCTGTTGCCCAGAAAAAAAATCGGGGTAAAGAAGTTTGAGTTTGAAGGCCGTGAGTCGAGATCCTGGTTCATCGATGAGAGAAAAAGCAATCTGGAAACAAAACTTGATAGGCCGACTGCTGAAACAAAAGAAGCACTCACTTCCGGATTGAGAAGCGCCATAATAAAAGATGAGGACGGAAGATATATAAAACTGAAAGGCGTCGCTCCAAAAACATACATATCTCAAGGAAACTACAGAGGGCTATGTTATTTCGAAGAGACTGTCTTTGAAATCATAGGTCTGTTAAACTTGAGAATCAGAGGATACCCTTTCCTGCCGTATGATGTTGAGTTTGTGGAGAGGATGCCATTGATATGGTCAACAAGAAAGCCGGAAATCAGTGAAGTGCTCGCAGATCTGCTGGTAAAAACAGGTTATGGCGATAATCTGATGGCAGATGCGCACAAGCTGTTGCTGCTCCCTGAAAAGGGCACACGCAATAGCGCCAAGAAAAAAGACGGGCTGACCGATTACTTTAAGAAAATAAAGAAATTTTTTTATGAAAATGACAAACCCAAATGCAAGCTCTGCTATGTTCCAGGATATCATATAGAAGGGGACACTAGGCTGGATGAGATCATATACCATCTGACAAAAAAAGAATATTCTGGAAAGCAAAGATTGAACCGTGACCATATCCTAACAAATCTCTGTCTCCAAGCTGGCGTAACAAAGGGATTCCTTCACCATGGAGAATGGTTTTGGTCCCAGAGGGAGAAATACACCAATAACCACATAGGCAATTTCGTAGTCTATCCTAAGCACGGACTCATCAAGGTCGGGATAGTTGATCTTAACGCTGCAGAACCCTATGATGACTTTCTTAAAGACTACGCTGAGAAAGGCCTCACAAAAAAAGATATTATCGACGGTCGCCTACGCCAGGAGCTGGAATCCCTGAAGGGAGATTTCTTCGATCCCGTCACATGCAGCTTTCCGACGATGACGAGATATAGGAATTTTCCTGAATACCTCAAAAAGAGATGCGCAGAAGCTTTAGGGATAGGATTCGACGAAGGAATCAAAGAATCATTCTTAAAAGACCGGGTAATACACGTTCCCGCTTCTCTTGGGGTCAACGGAGGGTCCTGGCTAGAGGGGGAATTCAGGTACGAACTGAACAGGCTCTTGAGATGAGTTTGAAGAGATTTCCCGGCTATTTCTGACATCGAGCGCGCCTTAATCGCAGAAGAATCCTATTTCGGCGCGGTCGATGTTGTCAATTTCTCAATAAACAGCGCGTGTGCCTGTTTTGCGAATTGAAAATATTTATCTCTCTGCCTTGGATGTAATTCTATGCGCCCTCTGTTGCCGGTCGAGAACAACATCCTCGCGCGTCTCAATGGCTCAACAACCTCTATAAAGTGACCTGAGTAATTCTGATTGTATCTGTTAATCCCTTCAGACCGAAAGAAAATAAAATGCCCTTTATCGCATCCCTCTTGCACGCTCTGGAAATCAAAAGTAATATCATTGAATATCTTCCTAGCAAGCATCCCTATGTCTTCTGACGTCACAAATGACTCTTCAATGTCAAAAAACTCTTTCTCAGAGAAGTTCAGATGGATTCTTTCTATCCATGTCGGCCTCTCCTCATCAGTCGGAGGGTACACGCTCAGCCTTTTGTATCCGGTGAGTGTTGGAGGGAACTCTCGGCATAATCGTTCATAAAGCTTATCTGACATGACTAAGAGCATCCTGCTTGAATTTATTAATCTATCTTTGTTAACTGCAAACCGAGTCATTGTTTAGAAAACATTTATAAACAATCTATATGATTAGTTAACACGTTAGTTAGGAGTATAACTTCTAAGAAAAAGGAGTAAAAAAGGAAGAGAAAGCGACAAAGAAAAAAAAGGATCTTTTCAAGAAGAGGTTTTGTTGGTGAGTTGAATTGGGATTGATGAGTACAGCAGCTGATTTGTTTTTGGACCCGATATGGGTGTACGCGCTCTTATTAGTTGTCATATTCATAGTGTTCTATCTTATCAGGCCAAAGCCTCGCCAGAAGACAATACCAACCCTCATGTTCTTGTTCAGGGACAAGGGCAGCAACAGGACAAGCAATCTTTTCCGGCACCTGATAACAAACCTCCTGTTCATACTCCAGCTCCTGATACTGCTGCTCATCGTGCTCGCAATCGCCAAGCCATATCTCAACGTGACAAAGGAATCCTTGTTCAAGAACACTGTCGTGGTGCTGGATGTCAGCTCAAGCATGAAAGCGCCCTATGAAGGAGGCACAAGATTCACAAAAGCAGTCAGCCTTGCCAAGGACAACCTTGGAAGCATCAACACATTGATACTCGCGAAGAAGACTCCCGAAGCAGTGCTTGTGGACGAATCATCAGGCAAGGCCAGAGATTATATTTCAAAGCTGAAAGCCACTGATAACCCGACAGACCTTTACGGAGCTCTCAGCGCAGCAGGAGGATATGCCAAGCCTGACTCAAGGATTGTTGTTCTGAGCGATTTCATCGATACTCAGACAGACACAGACCTGAACACATTGAAGAAGACTCTTGAGGCCCAAGGGATGAAGGTTGATTTCATAAGGCTTTTCTCAAGCGTCTCCAACATAGGCATTGTCGACTTATCGATCACTGAGTCAAAGACCAGCGCAGTCATAAGGAACTACAACCTTGAAGAGGTAGAGGTCAACCTCAAGATCAACAACGTGGAAGAGAACATCAAGATACCGTCTGATTCCAAGGAATTGTTCTCATTCACAACTCCGCCAGGCACCAGCAAGCTTGAGATGAAAGTCTTGAGAGGAAATGATGATTTCAAGATTGATGACGTCGCATATATCAGCGCTCCCAGCGATGTGAAGAAAAGAGTGTTGTACATCACCAACAATAATGCCTATGCAAAGCATTACCTTTACAACGCGCTCATGGTGATGAAGAACGTCCAGGTCGACGTGGCAATACCTCCAAAGATCCCTGACCTTGGAAGCTATGACGCCTTCATATTCAAGGACGTCAGCCCGGGGCTCATATTGCCGGGCACTTTCAAAGGAGCAAAGAAAGAAGTTGAGGAAAAAGGCAAGGCTGTGATCATAGCCGGGCAGCCTGACATGAGATCAATCGATTATCAGGGACTCCTGCCGGTGGCTCTCGGAGACGAGATAAAGGAGACGACCAATATCCTGCCAGGGACTAGCGAGAGCATAATCTCCAACGTGGACTTCGGGATAACAAAAAGATATTTCTACACCAACACAACGAGTGATAATGCCAATCTCAAGCTTGTGGTGATAGCAGCCTCAGATTCAGGAAGCCCACTCATAAGCTTCAGCATGCTTGGAGAAGGAAAAATAGTCTATTACGGAATCCTCGACGAGGACAAAGTCGCAGAGAGCATCTTCGGAAAGAACCCATCCTACTTTGTGTTCTGGAAGAGGACTATGGATTATATAACCAACATCCCTTCGATAAAGAACATCAACTTCAAGGCAGGAAGCTATATGAGCTTTGGTGAGGAGCAGGCCATACAGACTCCTGCTGGAAGGATAGTCACAAAAAGCCTAGCGCTTGACAACGCAGGGCTCTACACATTGAAGGACAGGACTATAGCGATAAACCTGATAGATGAGAAAGAGTCAGACATAAACAATGAGGCGGCGATCTCAGCCAATGGTGTGGATGAAGGAGGAGAGCGCTTCAAGGAGAAGATACCTTATGAGCTGACAGACCATTTCATCATCATAGCATTGCTGCTCCTATTCGCAGAGCTGCTTTACGTCAAGATGAGGGGTGACTTCTGATGATAACAAACATCCTCAACCCTCAGATCCTGCTCCTAGCAATACCAGTCATTTTAGTATTAATATTCCTCCTCTTCAGGAACTTTGTCAGAATTGATATTGGAGACCAACAAGAGAAGAAACGCTTCAGGCTGGTAATACTAGCGACAAGGACTTTGATATTATTGCTTTTGATAATCGCGCTGGCAAAGCCTTTCGGAGAGGTCACAGTGGCAAGCCAGGGAAACCCAAAGATCACAATATTGGTGGATAACTCTTCCTCGATGCAAGTCATGGATTCGGGCTTTGTCCAAAGCCTTGTCTCAGAACTGGAAAAAGAAGTCCCTGTCGCGGTGAAGAACATAGGGTCAGGAACAGAGTCTGCAATCGGAGACAGCATCCTCGGATTGCTTGACAAGGACACAAACCTGCTGGTCATAAGCGACGGAAACAACAACCAGGGAACTGACCTTGGAGACATAGCCCTCTTTGCCGCAAACCTCAACAGCACAATAAGCGTAGTCGAGATGAAAACCAGCCAGCCAGAGGTGGGAGTCTACATCGAGGGCCCTGACAGCGGAGTGAGAGGAGTCAACAGCACATACACTGTGCGTGTGGTAAACCTTGAGAAGCAGGAAGTCAAGCTGAGAGTCGTCGTTGACAACGAAGAGATATTTAACTCAGTGACTGGAAAAGAGAGCTTCAGCTTCCAGAGGAATTTTGTGGAGGGAGAGCATAAGATAACAGCAGAGGTCAGCGCATCAAAAGACCACTTCAAGGAGAACAACATCTTCTACAAGGTCGTGAACGTAGTCAAGAAGCCCAAGATACTTGTGATAAGCAACACAGCAGATCCTGTAGACATAATATTCAACGAGCTCTATGATGTCACAAAGCAATCAAGCATACCAGCAGACCTTGATGATTATTACGCCATCATAATCAATGACATGCCCGCCGGAAGCCTGAAAGGGGCAGAGAAGCTCGCAGACTACCTGGTAGACAAGGAAGGAGGCTATTACGGCAACGGGCTCTTTGTCATCGGAGGATTCGATAGTTTTGACAGAGGAGATTACAAGGGCTCCATACTTGAGAGCTATCTGCCAGTCACTGTCGGGAAGGCTGCAAGAAAGAGAGGCTCAAGCAACATAGCCATAAGCATAGACTTCTCAGGAACAACAGGAGAAAGATACGACGTGATCAGAGACCCTGTGACTGGGAAAATCCAGGAGCTAAAAAAGCAGGCTTCCAATGTGCAGGATATCAACAAGGCATTGGCGGCAAGCGTGATAAACAGCCTAGGGCCTGACAACACAGTGGGTGTGAGCATCTTTTCCAGCCAGAGCGCCACAGTCTCAGAGCTCCAGCCATTATTCAAGATCAAGAAGGAATTGATTGACAAGATAGCCCAGATCCAGCAGCCGGCTGGCCAATCATACTTCCATATAGGGCTCTCAGGGGCATACGCGCTTCTCAAAGACCATGTCGGGACAAACAACATCATAATGATCACCGACGGGCAGACAGGGAACGAGAATATACGCCAGCAGACCCTTGATGCGGCAAGGACCATAAACGCACGAGGAGTAAAGGTGTACATCGTAGGCACTGGAAGGAATGTTGATGAGAAATTCCTGAAAGACATAGCCTATAACGGCGGAGGGATATATTTCCCTGCAAGCCAGGAGAACAACCTCAAGATCCTCTTCGGAGAGCCTGAAGACTCAAAATTCGGGGAAGTGTTCGACCTTTTCATACTCAACCAATACCACTTCATAACACAAGGGCTCGAGCTTGACGCTTCACTCTATGGCTTCAACCAAGTGGTACCCAAGAACAATGCATTGCTGCTCGTCACAACGCAACACGGAGAGCCGGCACTCACAGTCTGGAGCTACGGGCTTGGAAGAGTCGCCTCTTTGAATGTCTTTTCCGGCAACAACAATCTCGGAGACCTGCTCAACAAGAAGAACTCCATACTGCTGACAAGGATCACGAATTGGTGCATCGGAGACCCACAAAGAAAAGATCCTTATTATGTCATCATAGAAGACACAAGGATCAATGAAAAGGCGGAAGTGATTGTCAAGAGCGACAAGTATCCCTCTGCTGAAGGCCTGAGCCTCACAAGAACCGGAGAGAACCAATACAAAGCAACCCTCCTGACGTCGAAAGAAGGGTTCAACCAGGTGCTTGGCAAGAGCTTTTCCGTCAACTACGAGCAGGAATACCAGGACCTGGGGATGAACCCGAGGCTTTATGAAGCAGTGACCATGAGTGGAGGAAGGATATTCACATCAAAAGAATCTGATGAGATGATAAAGTTCGTCAAGTCTGCCTCAAAGAGGACGAGAAGCGAGAAGACAACCATAATCTGGCCTTTCCTGCTCTTTGCAGCCATAATCTTTTTAATCGAGGTAATCATAAGGAAGCTAAGAGAGCACAACCTTAATGTTTGAGAAAGAATAAAAGGTGATATTTCATGAGCGACTTTATGGGCAAAAAAGTGAATATATTCCTGCTATTGATGATAATACTGGTGCTCGCAGGCATGGGTGTTGTCAGCATCTATTTCCAGCACTCATTCAAGACCCTGAACAACCAGTTCGAGAACACCACAGGAACCCTGGGCGTGTGCCAGAGCGAGCTTTCCCAGACAAGCCAGACATTATTCGTCGCACAGAAAAGCCTCAACAGCACCACGACAGACATAAGGAAGTATGATACGCTCTATGAGCAGAAAGCATCTGAGCTTGAGAGCAAGAAGAGCGACCTTTCAAAGGCCCAGGCAGAGCTCAACAGGGCAACTGTTCTGAAAGAGACCTATAAGCGGCAGATCGATGAATACTATGCAGCGATAATAAGCCTGAACAGCAGCATCACCAAGCTCAACCAAAACATCACAAGCCTGAAGAACCAGGTGAGCATCTGGCAGGACAGGTCTACATGCCTACGAGACAAGGATGACAGCGAAGAGAACACCTGCTATTAATAAGGCTGTTTTGAGAACTAAGAGAGGACAATAATAATATGGATCGCGTAAAAGGATTATTCCATGAAGTGAAGGTGGAGATGCTAAAGATAGCGCTCATCTACGCATTCCTAGACACAGTCATGGTCTTTTTCCTTGTGTACTTTGCAGTATCGTTCTTCAACATAAAATTCCTGTACATAGTCCTGATCCCTATGCTGATAGCGCTCATATTCTTCGCCATAAGGTTTGTGGCGCAAGTCAACAGGATGAGGCTCAAGGATATGGAAGAGGCCAATCCACAGCTAAAAGAGATGCTCAGGACCGCCCATGACAACATGCACGAGCAGAATCCATTGATGGAAGCGCTCTTCCTGGAGCTCAAGGGCAAGATGAGGACTGCCTCATCAGGCAACCTGCTCGAGTCCAAGAAGATAATAACGAGGATAATAAGCGCTGTCATGATAGTGTTTCTTATAGTGTTTGTCTCATCCATGAACGTCAACATAAAGAAGATAGACATACCTTTCGAGAAGCTCAGGTTCCTCATGCCTGGCGGAACAGATGGAGAGCATCAGGAGGGGAAGATCACTGACCTTGTCTTCAACCAGACAGATGTGATATACGGGGATGCGAGCATCGCAAAGCTGGGAAATGACAAGATAGATATAAAAGTCAATCCTACTATGAGCGAGATAGACCTTAATGATATCAAGGACGCGGAGAACCAGAACCTGCGCGAAGGAGGGCTGCCCTCAGAGGTGAGTGTGAACGCTGACGCCTTCAACAACCAGAAAGTATTGGATGAGGCAGAAGCAGCGGCCAATTACAGCCAAAGGATAAGGAATATATGATGCTTACAGAAAAGGAAAAAACAAAAAAAGATTGAATGATTAAAAACCATATTGGAGGGAATTATCATGGCAAAAGAGATTGATAATGTAAGGAACATAGAGAAGCTGAAGGAGACTTTCGGCAACATCAGAAAGGAGATCAGCAAGGTCATAGTCGGCCAGGAAGAGGTAATCGAGCAGATACTCATAGCGATACTCTGCGACGGGAACGCGCTTCTCGAGAGCTACCCGGGCCTTGGAAAGACCACCATGATAAAGACCATAGGAAAAGTCATGGACTTGCAATTCTCGAGAGTTCAGGGAACGCCTGACCTGATGCCGAGCGACGTGCTGGGAACATACCTCATCGACGAGGACAAGGGAAAGAAGATATTCCGCTTCCAGAAAGGACCGATATTTGCCAATGTTGTGCTTGTGGATGAGATCAACAGGGCTACGCCAAAGACCCAATCAGCGCTGCTTGAAGCAATGCAGGAAAAACAGGTCACTGTCGGAAACCAGACTTTCCCACTCGACAGGCCATTTTTTGTGCTCGCCACCCAGAACCCGATAGATATGGAAGGGACATATCCCTTGCCAGAGGCGCAGGTTGACAGGTTCCTTTTGAAGATACTTGTGAGCTATCCTCGCTTTGACGATGAGAACGAGATAGTCAACAGATTCACAAAATCAACTCCTTCGCCAGAGATAAACGCTCTTCTCAGCAGGGACTCAATAGTGCTCCTACAGAACCTCACAAGACAGGTACCAATAGCTGATGACATAAAGAAGCGGGCGCTCCAGATAGTTGAGAAGACAAGAACCATGAAAGACCTGATAGAATACGGAGCAAGCCCGAGAGCGAGCATAGGAATAATACTTGCCGCAAAAGCCAAGGCTCTTGTGAACGGAAGGAAATTTGTCAGCGAGAAAGACATCGAAGAGATGGCCTATCCTGTGCTTCGGCACAGGATAATACTCAGCTTCAAGGCTGAGAGAGAAGGCAAGAACTCAGATGACGTCATAAGAGAGATATTGAAGCAGTGAAATGATCGACACAACATTCCTTAAAGAGCTGGACAGGTTCAACCTGATACTCAAGAAGAGAGTCCTCTCGAACTATCAGGGAGAGAGGCAGAGCCATGCTTACGGCCAAGGATTGGTATTTGCTGATTACAAGGACTATGTGCCTGGCGATGATTTCAGGGCGATAGACTGGAAAGTGTTCGCGAGGACCAACAAATTCTACATAAAAAAATACGAGGAAGAGCGGGACCTGTCGGTGCACGTGATCGTGGACGCCAGCGCCAGCATGAACTACGGCAGGCGCATAACCAAGTTCGAGTATGCCAGCATGATAGGAGTGGGATTCGCCTACATGGCCCTCAAGAGCAATGAGAAATTCAACTTCTCGACATTCGCAAAGGATCTCAACTACTTAAAGGCAAGGAAAGGGATGGGGCAGCTTCTGGGGATTGTCGAAAGGCTTGAGAAGCTGAAGATCGACGGAATATCAAATTTCAACCAGTCGCTCGAAGAGTACAAGCAGTACATTAAATCGCGAAGCTTTGTAGTCATAATATCAGACTTCCTCTATGACATCGAAGAGATCAGGTCTGTGCTCTCAAGGTTCACAAAGCACGAAGTCATAGCGATACAGGTGCTCGACCCTGAAGAGAGAAAGCTATCGCTCTACGGAGACGTCCTATTGGAGGATAGCGAGCTCCACACAAAGCTTCGCACATTCATAAGCAACAGGCTCCTGAAGAGCTACCGCGACAAGATAGAGCACCACATATTCTCAGTCAAGGACGCCTGCGAGAAAGCAGGAGCAGACTTTGTAAGCATCACAACCGACAGGCCGGTATTCGAGGCATTCTACGCAGCGATGAGAGCTTGAAATCAACGCCAGATATCAAACTTGGCTGATTCTCTAACGCCCTCCCAGAAGAAACGTAAGGCGAGCCTGCAAGGAAGGCACAAAACATTAGAACTCGCAGAGTGATTCGCTAAACAATCGCCATTATAATCAAATCTGAACTTCTCCAACCACAAAGTTCTTATTTGGCGATGATCGCTATAATTCAAACCGAACAGATGAAAAGCTTCATGCATGGCAAGAAGCCGCATTAAATCCGGGTTGGCATAATCATATTTTCCGAATATCATGGTGCCAGTCTCAAATTCTGATCTGCCAGGGGTGGTTTGCGAGCCGTAAGGAGTGATGACCACAATCCCTGAATAAAAAGATTCTTTTGCCAGTGATGCGTGAACATTACCAAGATTTTTTGAAAGAGCATCCGTGTTTAATCTTCCATCTGCAGAGCAAGATATCTTGGCATAATGCTCTATTTGCATTTGTAAAGCATCGGCAGGTCCTTTGTTATACCTGATTATCTGAAACTTAAAACCCATCTCTTTAATCAGATCAGATATCCCCTTTTCCACAGCATAAACTGTTTTTTCATCGACACCAAGGGTAGAGAATAAAGTTATCTTTCTGCCGAAAAACCAGTTTACAGAAGAGTATTTTTCTTTGTAATGAGAAGTGATTTTAGAACGAAAATTATTGAAAATGCCGAGCTTTTCTTTATGCCATTTAAGGCCGACATCATTCTTATCTACTAAGCGGTACAATTCCTCGAAGCTGATATCAACACTCATTATAGCCCACCGATAAAGAAAGAAAAATAATAAAAAATTTCTCACTTCTTCTTGTGCTTCTTCGAAGCGGCAACCTCTTCAAGCTCCACTTCTACTCCTCCGACGAGCTTTGCGAAGAGGTTGTAGAAGACAGCGAAGAGCGCTCCTCCGACGAATCCCAGCACCGCGAAGATTATCGTGTTTATTATCCACGCGCCGAGCAGACTCCCGGCTGTGAATCCCATCTCTGGGGGCAAGGCGCCAGCGGGCGCAAAAGCGAACATCACAATCCCTGCAAGGCCGAAGATGAAGAACAGAACAGCCGATACCAACGCGCAAATCTTTGCCGTTGACAAAATATTGAATTTCTTGATAACAACCATAGTTTACCACCCCGCAACAAGTGCGATGAATATGATTGTAGACTGGAGGTTTTAAAACTTTTGGTTCAGAATCATCAGAAACCATTCGAAAGTGATTACAAACAGGTAATTTTTATAAACTGAACCAGAGTAACCTCTCATATGAACAGAGAAATCATCAGGTCACGGCTTGAGGAATTCATAAACTGCATCTACCCTGACATGGCCAGGACCTATCAGGAATACTCAGGGATGCCCATCGAACCTCATCCGATAAGAGTGAGATTATTCGGCGATATCGAACACGATATGCAAAAAAGGATCATAGAAATGCATCCTAGCCCGTTCTGGGACGAGATGATGAAATACGTTGAGCAGAGGAATAGGAGAGCGAGCAATACATTCGCGACCTATATGAGTATGATAATGGCTTCAGAAGTGCAAGAGAAAAAGATAACTGATGTAAAAGAAGTGAGGAGCGTATACGGGAGAATAAAAAAGGATGAAGATGTCGAAAAAATCCTCATGTATGCAGAGAAGCATCCTTTATATGGTGAATTTCTTGATTTGCTGAAGGCACCTATGAGGATAAAAAAAACACGGAAAAGCGGCATATTCGGCGTATTGCCGAAAAAATTTCCGAACCACATATATATGCGTGAACAAAAGTTTGATTGTAAAATTGAAGTTCTAGAATGGGGCGTGGTTCATGAATCAGTCCACCTTCTAAATTACGAATTAAATAAGGAATATTTTGCAGAAGGGGAAAAATCGTGTGAAGAGGGAAGAAGAACCCTAATCCTCAATGAGGGCTCGGCCAGTTCGTTCCCAAACACTCTCTTCAGAAAACATATTAAAGTAAATCAACTTGTGATCGCAAGACCTGTCAAACCATCTCCGCCCGAGCAAAAAGAGATACATCTTTACTACACGCTGACGGGCTTAGTTTTCTTCAATGAAATAATAAATAGATTCGGCCAGAGAGAAGCATTCATGATCCTGCAAAACCCAAGACAGGTCTCACTGCGCGAGATAAGATATCCTTCAACCTATGTGCCAATAGATAAAAAGATTGAAGCTCAAAACAAGAGATAATCATTCCTTGATATTCTTTCTCGTCACGAAATAATACCATACTGTGAGAAGTATTATCGTGAACGCGGCTCCTAGCAGGAACCAGACTGCGATGCTTGGCTGGGTAATGTAGCCGACAGGCGCTCCGAGAGCTGTGTTGGCGATGTCGGGCGCAGCTCCTCCTACTGCCAGCAGGGCTTCTGGGACTGCCGCCTCAACTGTACGGACAGCATAATCTGCTGCGACAGGCAAAGCCTCGTCAGCGACTCCTTTTGCCATCATGAGCACCGGCGCTTCGGATGTCTTTGCTCCGAGCATGAATGCGCCCGAGCGAAGCATGGTCGTGAGCTGGATGATCCCACCGGCAGCAAGAGCTATCAGTCCGACAGGCAGAAGCCCTTTTAGCTTTTCCTTGAAGCTCGCGGCAGTGGTATTTTTTGGGGCAATGATTATTATCTTATTTGCAAGGCTGTAGTGAAGGACTTCTTTTCCTTTCTCAGAATAATGGAATTCCTCGGCGGAGACAAGATTGGCTTTTACCAGTGCCTGGAGATTATAATGCACTGTCGAGAGAGGAACTTTGAGCTTCTTCCCTATGTCTGTCTCTGTGGCTGACTCTTCCTTGCTCAGGAAATCAAGTATCTTTCTTGCAGTGTCATTGCTTATGACCTGCGCCAAGGCCTTTGACTCTGACTCTTCGAGCGACACCAGCAAAAATGGTTCTTTTTTCATAGTAATCGGATTTCCAGGCAGATATTTAAATGTTTATATGGCTTCGAACTGGATTGAAGCTAATCAATCACCAATCATCTCAGAAGCGTCATTATCTTCGGTTTCACTCTCTCGCACGCCCTGAATCCCTCTTCGAGCGCGCCTTTAGATTTGGAATAATCAAGCAAAGATATGTTGAGCAGGTTTGGCTCTATCAGGACATCAGCCTTGTGCTTCTGGAGCATCAGCCTGGTGTTCTGGTACATCAGGATCTGAACCGATTGAGCCATGATATCAAACATGTTTGGGAGGCTTTTTTTCTTCTCTTTTTTCCCTGCGTCAAACCAGGATGAGAGCCATCTGGAATTCACGTTGAAGCGCCAGGTCTGCTTTATCATATCAGCGTATTTCTGCGAGAGATGAGAAATACCTGCTGAAGAGACAAACCCTTCTTTTTTCTTCTCAGCAACAAGTTCTTTCTTCCTGCTGACGGCAGGCTGCAGGTTAACAGCGATGACCTTCCTTGCGCCCATTCTTCTTGCCACATCAATAGGTAGAGGATTGGAGACTCCTGCATCCACAAGCAAGCCTTTGTTGTAATGGACTGGGATGAAGACACCGGGGATAGATATGCTTGCCCTGATGGCCGCAAGCACCTTTCCTTTCCTGAAGACAACAGTCCTTCCTGACTCGAAGTCTGTCGCGATAATGGCGAGCGGAATCTCAAAGTCCTCTATCTTGGCATCAACAGGAATGTACTTCTTCAGATAATCTATTATCTTGTCAGCGTTGAGAAGGCCTGACTTTGACATCGCAGGATAGAAATACCTCATCACCTGGGTCTTGGACATGCCAAAGAAATCCTTCTTGAAATCCTCAAGCTTCCCAGCGCAGTAAAGGGCTCCGATTATCGAGCCGATGCTAGCACCCACCACCAAATCTGGCTTAATGCCGAGAGCATTTAGGTATTCGATGACTGATATGTGAGCAAGCCCACGCATGCCGCCGCTTCCAAGCACCAAACCAATCTTTTTTGCCATGAAGCGTAAAACGTGAAACGCGTATATAAAACTATCTTAATACAAGATCGCAGAACCATAGCTTCAATCCAACCTGAAAGCTTGGCTATATTTAAATAGTCATCACCATACACATCCCTCAAAGGTGATACTTATGAAGAAAGAAATGATTTTTGTTTTAGTGATTGCGAGCGCGTTCGCGCTCGTGATGATGGGCTGCCAAGCACAGCCAGAACCTATTGGCGGTGACAAGGACGAGCACGGATGCATTCCTTCAGCAGGTTACAGCTGGTGCGACGCAAAAGAGAAATGCTTGAGGACGTGGGAAGAGAACTGCACAAAGGAATGCGCCGACAGCTGTCCGCTAATCTCCCAGCCAGCGCCAAGCTTCTGCACCGACGGAACAATTGTCGACCAGGGTAAGGATGATTGCGACTGCCAATTGCCTCCGAAGTGCGAAAAAAATGATGATAACACTCAGATAGCCAATCCTGCATCTGTGTTCTGCATTGAAAATGGAGGGGGCTATGAGATAATAACTTCCAGTGACGGAAGCCAGAGCGGAGTGTGCACATTGTCCGATGGAGTGACCAAGTGCGATGAGTGGGCCTATTTCAGAGGAGAGTGTTCTCTTGCAGAGGGACTAACAAAAAGTTATTGCACTCTAGCCCAGAAAAAGGCAGATATTTGCACGCTAGAATACGCGCCGGTATGCGGATGGTTCGACGAGAGCATCAAGTGCTTCAAATACCCCTGCGCCCAGACCTACGGCAACAAATGCCAGGCATGCGCAGCAGGTAACGTGGCTTATTGGACTGAGGGAGAATGCCCTGAATGAGAAAGAAAAGGCTCATATCTTCAGCGCTTTTCCTACAAACTTTTTCACTCTTTCTTTTTCCTTATCGTTGAACTGGTGCGCTGATCCTAGCCGGTAGGCCTTTGATTTGATTCCGCAGAACGAGAGTATGTCTTTTGTTATGTGCTTCTTCGGCCTGTCACATTTCATCAGCTTGGAGAAGAGCGCTGACCCGCCGCTGGTGAACATCACAACAGCTTTCTTCCCAGTCAGAAGGCCCATAGGAATTCCTCGCTGGTATTCATAGCCAAAGCCAGCCAGCATAGTCCTATCAAAGAATCCTTTGAGGATTGCCGGCATCGAGCCCCACCAAAGAGGATATATGAATATCATCAGGTCTGATTTTTTTATCATCTCCTGGAACGAGACTGTTTGCGACGAGATATTCTTCTTGCCACGAGTGTAGTGCTCTTCTTCGAGAAGCACAGGATTGTAGTTCAGGGTATAAAGGTCTATTATCTCTGTCGGAACGTTCTTTGCCGCGAGAACCACCTTTGTCTCCTCAAGTATGGCCTCGCAGAAGCCGCCTGTCTTTGGATGAGCGTAGACTATCAAAGCATTATTTATCTTCATGAAAAACACCTCTTATCAGAGAAGGCTGGCTTCAGCACCATTTAAAAATCTTTTGAAGAACTGAAAAAAGCATCTATCCCTTTCTAAGACAACTTTTTTAAACCAGAGAACAAATGATGCTTATCGATGGATCACTTCAAGGATAAGGTAATCATGGTCACTGGCGCAGCGTCTGGCATCGGGAAAGCCTTATCTGAGGATCTTGCCGGCAGAGGCGCAAAGCTCATCCTTGCAGACATCAATCTTTCTGGAGCAAAATCCTTGGAAGCAACGCTCATAAAAAAAGGGCTTAGCGCGAAAGCATTGCTTGTCGACGTCTCAAAAGAGAAGGATGTGAAAAAAGCAGTGAAGTATGCGGTCTCGAAATACGGCAGATTAGATTTCATGTTCAATAACTCGGGCATCGGCTTTGCAGGAGAATTCGAGGACATGAACTCTACCATCTGGAAAAAAATGATAGATGTGAACCTTTACGGTGTGATACACGGCACGACACTCGCATATCACCAGATGATAAAGCAGGGAAGCGGACACATAGTGAATGTCGCCTCAGCCACAGGACTTATCCCCTCACCCATGCTCACAGCCTACGCCACCACAAAACACGCGATCGTGGGCCTTTCGACCTCTCTTAGGGAAGAAGCGAAAGAGTATGGCATACATGTGAGCGTCGCCTGCCCAGGGTTTGTTGATACTGGCATTCTTGACCCGACAAAAGCAGAGAATATCGACGAGAAAAAGCTTGCTCGCGAGAAGAAAAAACTTAAGATGATGAGCCCGGAAAAGTGTGCAAGAGAAATAATCCTTGGTGTTGAGAAGAATAGGGAAATAATCATCTTTCCACTGCGAGAGAGGATGCTCTGGTGGCTCTACCGCCTGAACCCTTACGCGATTGACCCTATCGAGAAGATAATCCTGAAGAGGGCGAGAAAGCTGAGAAAACAAAAATAATAAACTGCATGAAGACCTATTCACATCTCTACAAGCAGGTTTTTTCTTGGCGTAATCTTAATGATGCTTATTTTAAGGCTGGTAAGCATAAGAATACTTCTTCTGTCCGTCGGTTTTCTAAGAATTATGTTTTGGAGCTTTCTCTTTTGAAGCATGAGCTTTGCAATAAAGCCTATTCTCCTAAGCGTCTTGAGAAGTTTGTCTTGCGAGATCCTAAGACGCGAGTGATTTGCGTCAGCGACTTTCGCGACCGTGTCGTACATCATGCTTTGGTTAATGTCTTGCAGCCTATTTTTGAGCCGAGATTCATCTGCGACAGCTTTGCCAGCAGGAAAGGAAAAGGAACCCTCGCAGCAGTTAAAAGGTTTGACCAGTTCAAGAGGGAACTGACTGTTAACAGCAGAAGAAGTTTGACCGTGGCTTGTTCTGATGGTAGAGAGAAGGATGTTATTCGTGGCTATGTTTTCAAAGCTGACATCTATCATTATTTCCAGAGCGTCGATCATGAAGTGCTAATCAGGATTATTGCGAAATATGTCAAGGATGATGATATTATCTGGCTTATCAGGAAAATATTGGAAAATTATGATTCTGGCGTTTCTAGTAAGGGTATGCCTCTTGGCAACTGGACGAGCCAGTTCTTTGCCAATGTCTATCTTAATGAGCTTGACCAGTTCGTGAAGCATGTCTTGCGAGCAAAACATTACATTCGCTATGTTGATGATTTTGTCATCCTGCACCGCTCCAAAAGAGTGCTTATTGGATATGAGTCGCGAATAAAGGATTTTCTCTCCAGCCTCAAGCTTAGGCTTCATCCGAACAAGTGCAGCATCGCTCCTCTGCATCGCGGCACCCAGTTTCTCGGCTTCAGGATATTTGATAAGCATAAGCTTGTCAGGAAGAGGAACATCTACAAAATCAGGAGAAGGATTTATGAGCTTCTTGAATGTTACGGCGCGGGTTTGGTTGATGCTGACAAAGTGCTTAATTCTTTGCAGGGATGGTCGGCCTATGCGATGCACGCTAACACCTACAAGCTCCGGCGAGAGCTACGCAAAGAAGCTACTGCCGGGCTTATCAATAGGAATCCTTTGCGTGATGCTGTTAGAAAAAGAAAGCCTTAAAAAGTCTGGCTCCCAGGATTATTATTATGCTCGGATTGACCAGCCTTAGCCAGGCTAATTTTGAGAATTTGAAAAACAAGGTAGTCAGCGAGAGCGATAAAAGCTGGCATTGGCACGGCAAAGGCCTCGTTTTTGACGAGACTAAAAAAGCCCTTGAGATGCTAGATAAAAAGAAGGATTCTCGCGCAGCAGAGCTGCGCACAGTGTTGAAGGCTCAAAGGGATGAATTCTTACAAAAAGGCTTTAAGGAGGCATCTGGCGCAATCGGCCGGTTGATTGGCACTGAAAAGCAGATTGGCGTTTGGAGCGTTCCTGACGTCCCTGTCGAGTTTTATTCTGAGATGAGCGACGAAGCTCTGCAGTTGCCTGAGGCTTTGAGCTTTGCTCTTAGCCAAGGAAGTGTCTTGCAGTCTGCCCGCGAGGCTGTGATTTACAGGATGAATGCTGGAAAGGATGATTTCAACTATTATTACAGCACTCGCACTGCTGCGATTTATTTTAGACAAGGCGATGCTCTGTTCGTTGCTTTTGATGACGATGCTTTTGAGAATATTCTTCTTTTAAAAGCAGAAGAAGGAAAACAAGCAGGCGGTGATTGGCTTGTTGATGTGAACAATCCTTTGATTAGCAGGGCTATCTATCGGGCGAAAAATAATAATCGCATAATTCAAGTAACTAACGAGAATACTCGAAGCGATAGCATCAAGGTCTCAGAATGCATCATCGGTGACAAAACTAAAGAATACGCTGATTTCGTAAAAAAGCATCTTAGTCGAGAGTTAAAATCTTATGTTCTTGATAACTCTGATTGCTCAAAAGTGAGTTCTAGCAAAGTTTTATGCCGTTTGGTCGGCCTGAGGGGCGTCTACGGCAATCTTAACGCCTACGTCCGATGCGACGACGAAGGGCGCGCTCGCGGGGTGCAAAAAATTTCCAGTGGAAATCAAGGTTGGCTTCCTTATGTCGGATTGATGATATTCAAGAAATTACAGCTGAATGAAGCAGGCGTGAGCCCTTATTTCAACGCGGCAGAAGCTCAGCTTGAGGATAAGAAAGCGATAAGCTTATTCTATGCAGGGCTTGGAGCTTGCAAAGATTATATCAACAGGAAAGAAGAGCTTGATGAGATCGTGAAACTGCTCATTCCATTGGCAAAAAGAGCCAACGACGAGCTTAAAGAGACCAAAGACTTGTTCAGCGGGCTTCCACTGCACAAGAAACTGATTTACTCGATGAATGACATAAATCTTTTTCTCATGCTATATTTCCGAATCATGAAGCGGACGCCAAAGCAGGCAAAAAACATCTATGAAGACATAAAGCTCCTCATCGACTACGGATTGATAAAAAACACGGCGCAGCTGGCAGACGTTGATACATATCTTTCAGAGTTCCAGTTCCTCACTCCGGAACGTTATGAGCGTTATCTTTCCCTCGACCCTAAGATGAGAATAGAATTCCTGCGAAGCCATAAAAAGAAATACCTCGCGATAGCGCTTGGAGAGCAGCACAATATCGGCCCCGATGATTATGAGCTCATATGGTATGCTGTCAACAGCAAGAACCTCACCAAGGAGATAATACAAAAGACTCTTCAGCGCTTTGGGAATGAAGCATCAAAGCTCGCAAAACCTGTTTTTGAGCCTTTTGACATCAAAGACCTGACAGAAATCACAGGCTACAAGGCAAACAACCTAAAAAAAGAATATGGCGAGCTTCTAGCGACAATAAGCCTTGTGTTATTAGAGGAGAATTATCCTTATGCAGAAATATTGAAAATCTTAGGCTTGCAGGGAAAAGACATCCGAAAAGAAATTCTTGCCCTCACGCAAATGCAGAATGCTCCTGTAAATGATAGCGCCCTGCAATTAGTCTACAAGAAAGCTTATCCTCAGATGAAAACGAACAATTACTTGCATGATCTGGCGTGGCTTCTCGCAGTCAAGTTCACAGCAGACTCTGATTTTGGGGAGGACCAGAAAAGAGCGCTAGCCCAGGCAAGCAAGCTCAATTCCCTTAATTATGAAAGCCCGACAAAGACAGAGGCAGAAACCATCCTTGCTATATACAACCAGTTTATCGAGCTATACAACGACACCATAAAGCACCACTTCGATGATGAGAAATTCCTTAAGGAAATCCACAAGCCGAAATCAAAGATAATCAACGTAGGAAAAGAGCTAGAAAAGATAAAGCCAGTTCTAAATAAGAATAAGATTCACATCAAATGCATCCCGAGCAAAGCTCCTCTGGACTTATTCTACGGCTTCTATGGGGAGAACTGCACGAGCAGCTATCCTCAGGAGCTTTTTGACGAGCCATTCATACCTGTGAGGATAATCCAGATGAGCGAAGGCGAGCCGACAATAGAAGGATGCATACACTTCTACACAACAAGCTACAAAGGAAAGAAAATCCTTGCGATCCTCGGCGTGGAGCCGAGAGGGGATTTCACGAACAAGAATGACCCTGCAAAGATGTTTCTCGCGATCAATAGCGCGATAGAAGAACAGGCAAAAAAGCACGGATTCGACTATGTCTGCTACCCGGAAAACGCGACGATGCACAGCAACCGGGCGCAGATAGCCTCAAAGATATCAGAGCTAATAAGAGAAAAAGATACTGTGCCGCTTGATTTCAACTTCCCAAAAGACCATTCAAGCTACACCACAAGAAAGCTTTACATAACATGGAAGAAATAAGGTAAATAATATAAAGCAAATAGATAATGTTTTCTTTCGTCCCTGCCTTTCCTTGGTTTAGCACAAAACGCTGTGCTGAAAGGCAGCTGGCCACACGCCTTGCGGTCACAGCAAGAGCCGAGAAATCCGGCATTGCTATAGAATACAGCTGCAACAGCAAGTAATGCAGAATAGAATATTTTGCATGAAAGCCTTGGAGCGGCAGTGAATATATCGACGGCAGCAGGGCTACAAGTGCCGTTTGGTCGGCCTGAGGAGCGACAACAAATACAACAACAATCTTAACGCCAACGACCAATGCAACAACAAAAGGCGCGCTCGCGGAATGGCAGCTGACAGGCAGGGACTAATACTCAATCAAACACATTTTAGAAGGAGAAGCGGCATGGATTTTATTAATTCTCGTAAGACATCTATTCAAATCCCCTGAAAAAATCAGCAACTCAGTGAAGCTTTATCACGAGTTATGCCTGCCTCAACGAGCTTTTTTAGTTTTTCCTGTCGCTTAGTCTCGCAGCCAAAACCGACCAGTTCGTAATATCGCTTTATATTCTCTTTCCCTCCAATATAGAGGCTTTCCATTCCTTTTCTGGTCGTTCTCTTATGATGAGTGTAAGTTATCTCGAGCATATCGAGAAGCTTCCTCACAAAACTTATCTCGCCAGCATTTTTCATCTCTAGGCGAACATATTTTGATCTATTGTCATAAACTGTGCCTTCTCCAGCCATTATGCCTCTAACATACGCTGCGGCTAATTCTTTACTTTTAGAAACAGCAACTCTTATTTGTTCTCTTATGTCAAGAATCAAATCAACAACAATCGCATTGTCCATGCAAATCCTGTATTTTATCTTCTTGTTGTACTTGCCTTTGCTAATCTTCAATCTTTTGTCGCAGATATGAAGTTCATTCATGTTATCATAATATCCTTCTTTTTCAGGAATCATAGCTACTATATAATAATCTATTTTCGGAAAGAATGTATCGAGCCATCGTGCAAAGAAGTTTATCACGTCAGGCTCAGAATTCGTCAGCCTGAATTTTCTTGCTTTTTTAGTTCCGGAGTAGCCTGTGTCGCCTTCGGCAACATATAACCCATAACCTTCAACAAAGAAAGGATTTATCTCTATGAATTCACTTATCTTAACAGGCTTGTTGCGCGAGCCGTAAGAATAATAGCCGATGATGTTTTTATAAATACAATCCATTCTTATCCCAATATCATTGCAAATCCTGACAAGCCTTATCAATTGATGACCATTCTTTTTTCGAAAAGCCCAGCTAAAGGCATTAGTCTCCATGCCGATTCGTTTAGAATATTCTTTAAGAGAATCAAATTTGATAATTATTTTTTGCTTTATCAAGTCAGTAAATTCGTTCGGCACTGAGACAAAAACTATTTTATTATTTTCAAGTATTGAGCTGACACGAATCGAATGGTATCTGGGATTAGTCATTCAAATAGAAGAATGAAAAGAGTTTATAAGCTTCACGTCGAGATGTCCAGTGCGTCCTGTGTGTTTTTACGGATTAATACCAAGATTTTTCTCTAGTTCAGCGACAGCAATGGTTGTTTTTATTATGGAATCTGGACTTAAACTCATGCTTTGGATGCCGCACTCCACCAGAAACTTTGCGAAGTCTATGAACGTGCTTGGCGCTTCTCCGCAGATGCCAATGTATTTTCCGCGCCTGTTGCAAACCTCAATCACCATCTTTATCAGCTTTTTCACAGCAGGATTCCTCTCATCATAGATGCTGCTCACAAGCTCGCTGTCTCGGTCAAGGCCCAGAGTCAGCTGTGTCAGGTCGTTGCTGCCGATTGAGAATCCATCGAATACATCAAGGAACTCATCAGCGAGTATCACGTCGCTTGGTATCTCACACATGCCTATCACTCGAAGGCCGTTTTCCCCTTGCTTAAGGCCGTTCTCTGCCATGACCTCGATGCATTTCTTTGCTTCCTCTACTGTTCGCGGGAATGGTATCATGACTTCAAGATTTGTCAGGCCCATCTCGTTCCTGACTTTCAGCATCGCCTTGCACTCAAGGCCGAAGGCTTCCTTGTAGTTACCCATATAATATCTTGAAGCTCCTCTCCAGCCTATCATCGGGTTCTCCTCATGAGGCTCAAAAGCCCTGCCGCCGATGAGGTTTGCGTACTCGTTTGACTTGAAGTCACTCATCCTGACAATCACTTTCTTAGGATAGAATGCTGCTGTTATCATTGCTACGCCGCGTGCCAGGCTGTCGACGAAGTAGAGCGCCTTATCTGTGTAGCCTGCAGTCAACTTGTCAATCTCTGCCTTGACGCCCTCGTCTTTCAACTCATTATAATGCATGAGCGCGAGCGGATGAATCCTTATCTCTGAATTGATTATGAACTCCTCACGCGCCAAGCCCACCCCTTCGTTTGGTATGAAGCTCTCCTCAAAGGCCTGCTCAGGGTTCCCGATGTTCATGCAGATCTTAGTCCTGGTCTTAGGGATGTTATCAAGGTCTTGCTCTTCCCGCTCAAACTTAAGTATGCCTGAGTAGACGTATCCTTTCTCTCCTTCGCTGGCGTCAACTGTCACGTCCTGTCCTGTGAAGAGCTTCTTTGAGCCATTCTCAGTCCCGACAATGCAAGGGATGCCCAGCTCTCTTGAGATTATGGCTGCATGGCAGGTCCTGCCGCCTCTGTTGGTCACGATAGCGCTCGCTACTTTCATTATTGGTTCCCAGTCAGGGTCCGTCATGTCAGTGACCAGGACTTCTCCATCCCGAAACTGGCTGATGTTGTGGACGTTCTCAATGACTCTTGCCTTTCCAGCACCTATCTTCTCTCCGACAGACTGCCCAGTCACCAACACGTCGCCTTTCTCTTTCATGACATACTTGATAAGCTTATTCTTATCCTTCCTTGAGTTGACAGTCTCAGGCCTTGCCTGGACAATGAACAGCTTGCCTGTGACTCCGTCCTTTGCCCATTCCATGTCCATGGGCTTATGATGGCCTGCTTTTTCAGAATAATGGTCTTCGATGATGCACGCCCAGCGAGCCAGTTGAAGTATCTCATCCTCGTTCAAGCAAAACTTCTTCCTATCGGCTTCGTAGACTGCGACGTTCTGGGTGCTCTTGCTTCCGCCAGTGGCATCATAGATCATCATGATCTCTTTCGAGCCCAGCTTCTTTTTCAGTATCGGCTTAAAGCCCTGCTTCAATGTGGGCTTGAACACAAGATACTCGTCAGGGTTGACTACTCCAAGGACTATGTTCTCTCCAAGGCCGTATGATGCATTGATAAGGACTACTTCTTCGAATCCTGATTCTGTGTCGAGGGAAAACATGACTCCGGAGCATGCCTTGTCTGAGCGGACCATCTTCTGCACTCCTATGCTAAGCCCGATCTTGAAGTGGTCGAAGTTCTTGTCCACCCTATAACTTATGGCCCGGTCTGTGAAAAGGCTTGCAAAGCATTTCTTGCATGCCTCAAAGAGAGCTGTCTCGCCCCGTATGTTCAGGAATGTCTCCTGCTGCCCGGCAAAGCTGGCGTCAGGCAGGTCTTCTGCTGTGGCACTGCTTCTGACAGCCACGTCAATATCTTTTTTCTCAGGATTATATGTTCCACAAAGATTCCTATAAGCCTCGCCAATCTGCTGCTTCAAATCAGAAGGAAGCTCAGCTCCTTTTATCAGTTCGCGAATCCTATGGGCCTTATCATGAAGATCAACGACATTCCTTGTGTCGAGGCCGACCAGTATCTGCCTTATCTGGTCTCTTATGCCTGCTTTTTCTACAATGTAATGATAGGCCGTGGCAGTTATTGCAAAACCATTTGGGACAGACACTCCTCTGCTTGAAAGATTAGAGAACATCTCTCCAAGGCTCGCGTTCTTTCCGCCCACAAGCGGGACATCCTCTATTCCTAGCTGATCAAACCATAGAATGAAAGCATTAACTTTATCCGCCATCAAATACACCTCTTTAAAACTCTTATAGCAAATCGCATAAATTTCGGAACTTATAGTTCAGGCGATTTGCTAGTTAGTGAATCTCACAAATGTTCAATAATTAATGAGATTCACTATTATCGACCTCTTTTTTGAAACTATGACTAGTAAAGAATCACTTCGTAGAGATGTTTATAAATGTTTCTGAGAAAAAAACTGTGCTGGAAAAAAGCCCATGAAATAATCATTCTGGGGCGGCTGCTTTTGAATCCTTAGGGAACCTGATCCTGTGAATGAAAATCCTGATTGAGCTCAGGATTATGGTACTTACGATGAAGAAGTATATCATATCAACAATCGCCAAATCAGTGATTATGTGATTCTCGACCACTATCTGTATGACCGCAGCAGCCGCAAGGCCCCTTGCAAAGACAGAATTGATAAGGCTCTTATCCTCCTTATCCATCTTCCTGGTTATAATCATGGATGCATTCCTGACAAGCAGTATTGCAACTGCGAGAAGCCCCCCTATCAGCAAGGCACGGGTATTCTTAACATTCAGGAGCATCCCTATGTATACAAAGAAGAATGTCTTGAGGAAGAATGATATCTGGCTGTAGAATAGGTGCTCTTCGTTTGAGAGGGCAGTCAGGCCTAGCTCTCCCTTGATAGCCACCTCCTTGTCCTTGTCATTCCTGGTGGTGATGCCTTTTATTATTGAGGTTATCTGCTTGGAGTTGCTGAGCACTATGCCGAAGAACAGCGATGCGATGGCACCGTTGCCCCCTAGGAATTCTGTTATGAAATAGACGAGCATGAGAAACGCTATTGTGCTCATGAAGCTCCTGTGCTCCTTGAACACCTGCTTATCAAGGAATATCCAGACGCCTGCACCGACAATGCCTATCAGCCCTGCCACGGCGAACAAGGATATTATCTGTGTGAGAACACTCTTGAAGCTAAAGACGTTGATCTTTATCAGCTGCATTATCGTGAGGGCAAACACTATGGTGAAAACATCTGAGAGTGCTGATTCCAAAGCAAGTATTGTATGAGTCTCTCCCTTGGACTTAAGCTGCTTCAAGAGAGGCATGACAAAAGCAGAGGAGACGCCTCCGAGAGAGAATCCTATCAGCATGGCCAGCAGGAAATCGAAGTTTAGCAGCAACAATATGCAAAAAGTTGTCAAAGAAGATACTATAAAATTGAAGAAAGCCATGGAAGAGCCGGACAACAATCCTTTTGCGAATGAGCGCAAATCTATGCTCAGGGCTCCCTCAAATAGCAGGAAGAGCAGGGCAAAAGCCGTGAATATAGGGGCAAAAGCCGTGAACTCTGCAGGATCAGCCCATCCAAGGACACTCGGGCCTAACAGGAATCCCAACAAGACCAGCAGCAACAGGTCCGGGATGCCAAATTTCTTGAATATGAATTCTGCGAAGAAGCCAAACATTATTATCAGACCGACGCTCAGAAGGATTGTGTTGATATCCATGATGAGCCCTGAAACAGGGCGCGAGTTTATAAAATTTACTTTTTGTAGGATTTCTTGAAGATAGCAAAATACATTTAAATGATTAGTACAATAAAAGTGAAAAAGTGTTCATCTGGAGGTGAATCAATGAAAAAAACAGTCTTTTATGTGCTGGCGCTCATCCTATTGAGTTCGCTGGTGTTTGCCGTTGAAGGCAAGCCTGAAGATGCAGGCGCAGTCATTACTGGCAGCGAGAATGCGCCAGAAGATGCAGGGCAGGGCGCTGGAGAAGCTCCAATGCTGACTACTACAACGCAAAACCAGGGAGAGGAGCAGCAGCTCGCAGTCCAGACCCGAGAGCAGGCAGAAGCAGGCGCAGGCTCTGAGAATGCTCAGATGGTAAGGACTCGTGTCGAGGAGAAGATCCAGACCAAACAGCAGGAGCTTGACCAGGAGATGGCTGGCAAGAGCGAGAAAGAGCAGAACGTGCTAAAGAACCAGAACGAAGTGAGGCTGGCCGTTCATGCACTCCTTGAGATGAAGGATGAGATCGGAGGAATCGGTCCTCAGGTGTCTGAGATAGCGACGCATTTTGAGAACTCAGTCCAGGCCACCATAATGGCAGAGAAGAAGATCCAGGCAAAGAGCGGCTTTGCAAGATTCTTCTCAGGCGGAGACGAAAAAACCGCTGAAGAGCTCGAGGTTCAGGTCAAGGCCAACCAGGAGAAGCTCCAGGAGCTTAACCAGCTAAGAGAGCAGTGCGATTGCAGCGACGAAGTGAAAGCGATGCTGCAGGAGCAGGCACAGAGCATGGAGCAGGAACAGACCCGGCTCAATGAACTGGCTCAGAAAGAGAAGAAGAGCAAAGGACTCTTTGGCTGGCTCTGGAAATAAGCAAGGATTAGAACCGAATAAATTTTTTGTTTTATTTTTTTCTTTCCATTATTGATCTCTCGTTTACCGTTCTTTATTGGTTTTTCTTTCGGGCGCGCCTGTATCGCATCTCTGTCTGATTCTGGCGCGGTTTATGTGACGTCGAAAAAGAGCTAAGCCTCAACTAACTATAAATCTCGCCGAAAATGGAAGTTCTCTGCGAAAAACATATAAAGCATATTCTCATCAAAAAGCATCAAGGAGTTAAGTGTGAATGGCAAAAGACATCTTTGAGATACGTTTTCACGGTAGAGGAGGCCAGGGAGCCAAGACTGCGGCCGCTCTTCTGGCAGAGGCTGCGCTTGAGCAAGGCAAGCAGGTCCAGAGCTTTCCTGAGTATGGAGCAGAGAGGCAGGGAGCGCCTGTGAAGGCTTTTGTCAGGATAAGCGACAAGCCCATAACAATACATTCAGGAATAACCAATCCTGACGTGGTCGTGGTTGTCGACCCTACCATCATGAAGAGTGTGAAGGTGGCTGACGGCCTTGACCCTAACGGCATAATACTTGTTAACACCAATGAGAGCATGGATGATGTCAAGAAGAAGCTGGGCTTTGACGGAAAAGTCGTAATCATCGACGCACTGAAGATATCACTCGAGACTCTTGGCAGGCCGGTCACCAACACTGCGATGCTCGGTGCCATGGCAAAGACCATCCCTTCAATAGAGTTCGAGACTCTCAAGAATTATACTTATTCTCATTTCCTCAAGAAGCTAGGGAAAGACATAGCTGATAAGAACATAGCAGCGCTTGAGCGAGCCTACAAGGAGGCATCACTATGAGCCCTGCGCTTAAGAGCTCGAAAGAAATCCCTATCGGTGGGAAAATAATTGAGCCGGGCAACAGCATAAACTACAAGACCGGCGACTGGAGAAGCTTTAGGCCGATACATGATGCTGAGAAGTGCACCAACTGCATGATCTGCTGGATGGTCTGCCCCGACAGTGCTGTGAAAGTAGGTGGGCCTGACTGCCCTGTAAAAGGAAAGAAAGGCACAAGCAGCAATCCAAAGCTTGGCAACTATGGCGGAATAGACCTTGAACATTGCAAGGGCTGCGGAGTCTGCGCAGAGGAGTGCCCATTCAAGGCCATCACAATGGTGGAAGAGAAGGAGATAAAGGAGTGAGAAGGAAGAACAGGAGATATAAAGATGGTTCAAAAACTTCGGAAGGCAATGACTGGCGCTGAGTGCAGCGCAGAGGCTATGAGGCAGATAAACCCTGACGTAGTCGCAGCTTATCCTATAACCCCCCAGACTCCTATCATGCATTCTTTCTCCCAGTTTGTCGCTGACGGAGCAGTCGAGACTGAGTTCATAACAGTAGAATCAGAGCACAGCGCTATGAGCGCATGCGTCGGAGCAAGCGCAGCAGGAGCAAGGGCCATGACTGCGACAAGCAGCAACGGCCTCGCTTTGATGTGGGAAGTCGTCTACATCGCCTCAGGCACAAGGCTGCCTATTGTCATGAACGTGGTCAACAGGGCTCTGAGCGCTCCTATCAACATCCACTGCGATCATTCTGACAGCATGGGATGCCGGGACTCGGGCTGGATCCAACTCTACTCTGAGAACGGAGAAGAAGCTTATGAGAACACGCTCATGGCAGTGAGAATAGCAGAGCATCCTGATGTGCTGCTTCCAGTGATGGTCTGCCAGGATGGATTCATAACAAGCCATAGCGTCGAGACAGTGGAGATGCTTGACGACGAGACAGTGAAAGGTTTTGTCAGGGAGCATAATCCAGTAGACCCTCTCCTTGATGTCGACCACCCAGTCACCTACGGCCCGCTTGACCTTTTTGATTATTATTTTGAGCACAAGAAGCAGCAAATGGTTGCTATGGACAAAAGCGCAGAGATTATAAGGCAGGTGTTTGATGAGTTCGGCAGCATCACAGGAAAGAAGTACGACTTCTTCGAGGGCTACATGCTCGAGGACGCTGAGAAAGTCATTGTCTGCTGCAACAGCAGCGCAGGAACAATAAAAGCAGCCATCAATGAGCTGCGGGAGAAAGGAGAAAAAGTAGGCCTTCTCAAGATGAGGGTCTTTCGGCCTTTCAACAACAAGCAAGTGGTGGAGAAGCTGAAGCATGCGAAAGCAGTCGCTGTTCTTGAGAGGGCAGCAGGCTTTGGAAGCCATGGAAGCATGATATTCAACGAGATAAGGAGCGCCTTCTACGAAGAGCCCCAGAAGCCAGGCATGATAAACTATGTCTACGGCCTTGGCGGAAGGGAATTTGACCCTGCTCAGGCAAAGAAGATATATGAAGACCTGGAAGTTGTGAAGAATGGCGAGCTGGGAGAATTGACAAGGACAATCGGAGTCAGGGACTGAAAGAGAAAGGAAATATGAACGCTGATTAAAATGGTAAATATTCGAGAACTCGCATTGGAGCCGGAAAGGCTTGCGCCTGGGCATAGGATGTGCCCTGGCTGCGGAATACCAATAGCTGTCAGGATGATACTCAAAGCGACGAAGAATCCTATAGTCGTAGCGAACGCCACCGGCTGCCTAGAAGTCAGCACAACCATCTATCCATACACAGCCTGGCGCGTGCCATGGATACATAACGCCTTCGAGAACGCAGCAGCGACGATAAGCGGAGTAGAGTCCGCATTCAAAGCGCTGAAGAGGAAAGGCAAGATCACAAAAGAAATCAAGTTCATAGCCTTTGGCGGCGACGGAGGGACATATGATATAGGACTACAATCACTATCCGGCGCTCTCGAGCGAGGGCATGACTTTGTCTATGTGTGCGTTGATAATGAGGGCTACATGAACTGCTTAAGCCTTGACACAACAATTATCACTCCTGATGGAACTAAAAATATAACTGAAATAAAGGTTGGCGACCAGGTATATGCTTTTGACCAGAATACGGGTGAATTAGTTATAAAGACATGTTCGGGTGTCTTTGACAATGGTATAAAAGAAGTATATGAAGTGAAAACGGTTAAGCATTCTATAAAGGCAACCTCTAATCATCCCTTCCTTGTTGTTGAAAAAAATAAGACAATAGCTCCTAAAGGTTTGGTGTGGAAAACATTAGAGCAACTGCAAACGGGAGATCAAGTTATTGTCCTCAAAAATAAAAAAACGGATAATAAAAAAGAGAAAAGCGAACATCTTTTGAAAAATAATTCTCATTTTAAATCAGAGAAGATAACATCTATAAGACTTGTCAAGGAAGAGCCCACACTCGACTTAAGAGTCGAAGGAGAGCATAACTTCATAGCAGACGGTATAGTGGTCCATAATACTGGAATCCAGCGGAGCAGCAGCACTCCCTACGGCGCCTGGACCAATACTTCGCAGGTAGGAAAAGCGCATCAAGGAAAAGAGCAGTTCAGAAAAGACCTGACAGCTATCATCGCAGGCCACCACATCGGTTACGTGGCCCAGGCAAGCGTGCACAATTACATGGACCTGATGAGAAAAGCAGAGAAAGCCTTCAACACAAAAGGGCCCTCATTCATCAACGTGCTCGTCCCTTGCATCCCGGGATGGAAGATAAATAGCAACATGACACTCAAGATCGCGAAGCTTGCCGTCGACACATGCTTCTGGCCATTGTTCGAGATAGAGAACGACGTCTGGACACTCAACTTCGACCCAGGCGACAACAAGAAGCCGATGGTTGAATGGCTCAAGCTCCAGGGAAGGTTCAAGCACCTATTCAGCCCAGAGAACCAGGGAATCCTTGAGCAGATACAAAAGAACGTCGATGAGCGCTGGGCACACACAAAGAAGATGTGCGGGAAGTGAGAATGTGCATTGAGCGGATAAAGGAATTTAATAAGGAATACAAAAAAAGAATTAATAATTTTGTTTCTAGTGCAATAACTGGATTGATTTCAGGGGTAATAATCATTATTTTCTTTAATCTTATTACAGATTCGACATTCAACAGACGGATTAATCTATTTAATCTAGGAGAAGCGTTTGCTGCAGGAATATATTTATTATTTACATTATCGTTACTGTATGTCCTTTTTTTATTCGGAAGATTTGTTTTTAAAAGGTGTATGTCAAAAAAGAAAGAAGATTTGATTGGATTTAGAATAAATTATTTTGCAGGAACATACTCTGCCACGTTTGGTGCTTTTCTGTACGGATTTCGTAATTCTATTTATAGTATGATTATCATATTGATATTGTTTCTTTTAATTTATGTTCCAACAATTTATTTTGCTGTAAGAGATAATAAAAATAAGAAGTAATCATCTCTTAATAATTTCTTCTGTCTCTCTTGCCATCTCAAGCTCCTCGTTCGTCGGAATGACATAGACTTTTATCTTGGAGTTTGCCGTCGAGATTATCGCGCTGTTGCGTTTGTTGGCCTTTGAGTCGATGGCAAGTCCCAGGTGCGAGAGCATCCCGCAGACGTGCTTTCTCACAAACGCAGCGTTCTCTCCGATGCCTGCTGTGAAGACAATGCAGTCGACGCCTTCGAGCGAAGATGTGTAGCCTGCGATGTAGAATGCTATCCTTGAAGAGAACATCTCGATGGCGAGCTTTGCTCTCTTGTTGCCTCGCACAGCGACCTTGTGCAGGTCTCGCATGTCGCTCGTCACTCCAGAGACGCCTAGCAGGCCTGATTCCTTGTTAAGCAAATCCTCGACCTGCCTAGAAGTCATGCCTTTCTCATGGCAGAGATAAAAGAAGATCGCCGGATCAATGTTCCCTGACCTTGTGCCCATCATCAGACCCTCGAGCGGGGTGAATCCCATGGATGTGATGACTGATTTCCCGTTTCTTATGGCAGCGACTGAACAGCCATTCCCAAGATGACAGGTGATTATTTTTGTCTCTTTTTTTCCGAGCAGCTTTGCTGCCTGTTCTGAGATGTATTTATGGCTTGGGCCGTGGAATCCGTAGCGGCGGATCTTGTCCTTGGAATATAATTCATAAGGTAAAGGATAAAGATAATTCTCCGGCGCCATGGTCTGGTGGAATGCTGTGTCAAATATCGCTATTTGCGGAATCTTCGGGAGCATCTTCTCACAAGCGAGGATGCCTGCGAGGTTCGCCGGATTGTGGAGAGGGGCGAGCTCTATCAGTTCCTTGACTCTCTTGATGACAGAGTCGTTGATGAGCGTTGGCTTTGAATAATATTCTCCACCATGCACCACGCGGTGGCCGACAGCCTTTATCTCAGAATAATCAGCGATGACACCAGATGTCTTCAGGCTCTTGAGAGCCATCATCACAGCATCGACGTGATCCACCACCTTCACACCCTTCTCATCCGACACTCCTTTGCATTTTGTCTTCAGTGCGCAGCGCTCAAGCCCTATGCCGTCCACGTGACCAGAGAACAGGACTTCCTCCTTTGCCATGTCAAAGAGCTTGTATTTCAAAGAGCTACTGCCGGAATTAAGCACAAGTATCTTCAAGATTATGACCTCCAACCCTCTTCTTAAAATAGTATTTTTGCTTATCTTGTTATTTTTTTCTGCTGTCTTCTATTACCTTCCTGACTTCTTTTGGGAGCATGTCAATCGAAGGAGTCTTCTTCTCTATGAGTTTCTCATCCTGTCTCGGAATATTCGCTTTCGGGAGGACAGAAGAATCCAGAGAAGCAGCAGGCGTCGTTGGCGCAGAGTCATAATTAGTCAAGCTCTGGACTACAGTGATTGCCGCGAGGTTTATCACATCATTCACGCTGCAGCCCCTTGAGAGGTCATTAGCAGGCTTTCTCAATCCTTGGAGTATCGGCCCTATGGCTTCATAATTACCGAATCTCTGAACGAGCTTGTAGCCGATGTTTCCGGAATTCAAATCCGGAAATATGAAAACATTAGCATTTCCTTTCAGCACAGAGTCAGGGCATTTCTTCATAGAGACCTCAGGTACCATGGCAGCGTCGAGCTGGATCTCACCATCTACTACTAGGTCAGGATTCTTTTTCTTGACAGTGGCTGTGGCGAGCCTGACCTTGTCGACCATCTCATGCTTGGCGCTTCCTCTCGTAGAGAAAGAGAGCATGGCCACTCTCGGCTCAAAGCCGAAATCCTTGCAGGTCTTGGCAGTGATAAGAGCTATCTCTGCAAGAACATCAGAAGGAGGATTTATGTTAAGAGCGCAATCAGCAAAGAAAGATACTTTCCCTGACTTATCATACATCAGGAACGCTCCTGAAGTCCTGTTGATGCCTTTGGCAGTCCTGATTATGTGGAAGACAGCGAAGTAAGGCTTGGTCCTGCTCGTAGCCCCTGCTATGAGGCCGTCAGCGAGTCCCTTGCTGACCATCATCGAGCCGTAGAACTGCGGAAGCTTCATGTTATCGATGACTTCAGACTGCGGGAGATTCTTATCCTGCTGCTTCATCATAGATGAATATTCCTTGCAGAAATCGTCAAAACGGTCGCTGTTGTGCTTGTCAAGATAATCGACCATATATTCCTCATCAAGGTTCTTTATGCCAAGACGCTCCAAAGATTTGTGGATCTTAAGAGAATCACCTATAAGGATTGGCGTCGCTATGCGCCTCTTCTTGATGATGGAGCACGCCTTCAGGACTACGTCCTCGTCGTCTGCAAAGACTATCTTCTTAGTGGCTTCAGAATTAATCTTAATAGCCTTCTTTATTATGTCATCCATGACTGTCTTCCTGAAATTAAGCATGCAAATACCTCTCACCTGCTCTGTGAAAAAAATATATGTTATTAAGACCTGCAGATATTTATAAATTTGTTGCTCTTAAAAGAAAAAAACAAAGAAGAATAAAGAAAAAGAATCATCTCTTCCTCTTCCTGACAGGCTTTTTGGCCGCGGCGCCCAGCTTATTCTCCTTGCCAGTGCCAATCTTCTTGTAGCCCGCCCACATTATAAGTAGCAGCTCCACGAGGATGACCAAAGCTCTCAGCATCTTGCTCATGACAGAGAAATACCTCATCGTGGCATAGAAAAGGGTCACAAGGCCTCCTAGCATCAGTCCTGCGCCAATATAATCTACCATTAAATATATTCCTGCAATCACCACTATGAATCCTAACGGGGCAAGTATGAGAAACAAGTTCCTGTTATAGAGCGCCTGAGCATCGTTATATGCCTTACTGCAATAATCGCATACATCAAAGACAGGGCAACCCTTATCATCGGCCTTCATCCTGCCCATACCGCCATCCATCTCGCACTGGCGCTCAGCCTCCGAGTAGGTGTAATCACAATTGACCCCGGGCTTCTCTACAGGATAAGGAAATCTTGAGTCAAGACAATAATTCTCATACTTCGGAGCATCATAAAGAGCATCCACGAACAATCCGAGGAACAAAGGCAAAAGAACTGTTATCCCTAGAATCATAGCTAATTTTTTTGGATCCATAATATACCACCCTGAAGACACAGCAGGAGATTAACTTTATAAATTTTTGTAAAGGATCAGGCCTCAACCGTCTGCTCATTTTATCAATAGGTGAAGTAGAGCCATCCGGACATAGAGACCGTTCTTTGCCTGCTCAAAATATCTTGCTCTCTTGTCATCATCCACATCGACAGATATCTCGTCGACTCTTGGGAGTGGATGGAGTATTATGGCATCCGGCTTCATGAGCCCGACATTCTCCTTGCCAAGCACATAGCAGCCCTTGAACCTGAGGTATTCATTCTCGTCCTTGAAGCGCTCTTTCTGTATGCGGGTCATGTAGACTACGTCTGCCAGAGGAAGAACCTCATTCAATGAGCCGTGCTCCTCGTATGCGACCCCTTTCTCTGCGAGAAGCTTCTTTACGTCCTCACGCATCCTAATCTCTTCAGGAGAGACAAAATATACTTTCACATCATGATAGTTCGTGAGGAGCTGGGAAAGCGACCTGACAGTCCTGCCGTTCAAAAGGTCACCTACCATCACCGCGCTGAGACCGTCAATCCTGCCAAACTCCTTTTTTATGGTGTACAAGTCAAGGAGCGACTGGGTGGGATGCTCACCAGGACCGTCGCCGGCATTTATCACAGGAATCCTTGATACATCGGACGCTCTCCTTGCCGCCCCTTCCTCATGATGCCTCATCACTATGACATCAGAATAGCCGTTGATGACGCGGATAGTGTCCTCAAGCGTCTCGCCCTTAGACACCGATGAGAAAAGCCTTGCGTTCTCTGTACTTATCACATTGCCTCCAAGGCGGAGCATCGCTGACTCAAAGGAAAGCCTGGTCCTTGTCGACGGCTCGTAAAAGAGCGTCGTGAGTATCTTGCCTTGCAGCATGTTGACTGCAGGGCAGGTTTTCGCAAAAAACTCCATCTTCTCTGCCTCAGTGTACACTTCCTCAAGAAGCCGCCTATCAAACTGGCTTGCGCCCAGAACATGGCTTAGTCTCCAGACCATTCATAACACCTCGCATAGACAGTCAAGCAAAAAGAAATCCCAGATGCTTTTAAAAAAATAATATTCTGACTGTGAGTTTAAAAATTTGCCGGTTAAAGATTATGAATGATTGAAGGATAAACTTTATATACCTTCTCCTCGTCTTATTAGGCTAAAAGAGGGTTAGTGGTTAATCATGGCTGATATCAAAAAGGTTCTTGAAAGGTTCAGAGAGAGGGGAGATGTCATTCCTGCGCTCCAGGCCATACAGAGGGAGTTCGGTTTCCTTTCAGAAGAGAACATGGAGGCTCTCTCAAAAAAGATAAAAGTGCCCCTGAGCCACATATCCGGCGTCGCCACATTCTATTCAATGTTCAAGCCGAGCCCAATAGGCAAATACCATATCAGCGTCTGCAGGGGAACTGCGTGTCACGTTCATAATTCTGAGCAGATGCTTAAATTCATAGAGAAGAAGCTTAACATAAAGGCTGATGAGGTGTCAAAGGATGGAAAGTTCAGCCTTGAGTGCGTGAACTGCATAGGCGCCTGTGCCAAGGCTCCTGCCATGATGATCAACGATAAGGTGCATGGAAACCTTGATGAAAAGAAGATAGATAAGATAATCAATTCGCTAGTATGATACGATGATATGATTGATGTCATGAATGATATGCAAAAGTGACTTGATAACATGATGGCTTTGACTGATATTTCGGATATGAAAAAGGGTTATGAGGAGCTGACAGGCGATAGAGTCACTGTAGGCCTTGCCACCTGCGGCATCTCTGCTGGCGCAGACAAGACCCTTGAGAAGCTGAGAGCGACAGAGCTCGGAATATTCCTTGATACTGTCGGATGCGCAGGCATGTGCTATGCAGAGCCTATAGTCACGGTAAAGCAGGGCAAGGTCTTCTCTATCTATGGCCATGTCACAGAGGACAAGGCAGACGTATTGATACAGGCTATCAAGCAGAAAAAAGTCTGCAACGAGCTACTGTTAGGCCACTCTCTTGAGGAGATTGATTATTACAAGAAGCAGAAAAGGATTCTCATGGCGAACTGCGGAAAAGTCAATCCGCAAAGCATGAACCAATACATCGCCAACGGAGGATACAACGGCCTTGTGAAAGCTCTTAAGATGAAGCCGGAACAGGCAATTGAGGAAGTGAGTATCTCTGGCCTTCGTGGGCGAGGAGGAGCTGGTTTTCCGACAGCAAAGAAATGGAGCCTCATCGCTGCAAAGCAGGGAAGAAAGATACTTGTCTGCAACGGAGACGAAGGAGACCCTGGAGCATTCATGAACAGAGTCGTCATGGAAAGCGACCCATTCAAGCTTATAGAAGGCATGACTATCGCGAGCTACGCCATCGGAAGCAAGGAAGGCATCATCTATACGCGAGCAGAATATCCGCTTGCAGTAAAGACCCTTGAACTGGCCATGGAGACTGCAAGAAAGCACAAGCTCCTTGGAAAGGACATCATGGGAGTCAAAGGATTTGATTTTGACATCAGGATGAAGATGGGGGCAGGAGCTTTTGTCTGCGGAGAAGAGACTGCGCTCATAGGCTCTATAATGGGCAACCGAGGCAATCCTATGTTCAGGCCTCCCTACCCTGCAGAGAAAGGGATTGACGGCAATCCAACAAATATCAACAACGTAAGCACATTATCATTCATCCCTGTGATATTCAGCATGGGAGGGAGCGAATACGCAAAGATCGGCACTGAGAAAACAAAAGGAACAGCAGTGCTTTGCCTCGCAGGAAAAATAAAGAGAGCAGGAGTCATAGAAGTGCCTATGGGCATAAAGCTTCGCGAGATCATATTCGACATCGGCGGAGGAGTAGGCGAGGGCACAAAATTCAAGGCGGTGCAGGCCGGCGGTCCTGCTGGCGGATGCATAAGCGAAAAAGAACTCGATACCCCGCTAGAGTTCGAGACCATTACAGCCCTTGGCGCCATAATGGGAAGTGGAGGACTGGTGGTGCTTAATGATGAAGCCTGCATGGTCGATGTCGCCAAATATTTCATGAGCTTCACAAAAGGAGAGAGCTGCGGCAAATGCACGCCCTGCAGGGAAGGAACGACTCGGCTCTTCGAGATACTTGATAAGATCACAAGAGGTCTTGGGACAAAGGAAGAGCTTGAGAAAGCCAAGGTCCTGGCGCAGTTCATACGCGAGAATTCTCTTTGCGGCCTTGGACAAGGAGCCCCTAATCCATTCATCTCAACAGTGAATAAATTCCCTGATGAATACCTAGCTCATATCGATAGGAGAGAATGCCCGAGCCATGCCTGCAAGAACCTGGTGAAATATTTCATACTCAAGAGCTGCGTCGGATGCGGAGCATGCGCAAAGCAATGCCCAGTCAACGCCATAAGTGGAAAGCTGAAAGAGCTCCATGTCATAGACCAGGACAAGTGCATACGATGCGGAGCATGCTTTGATGCCTGCGCCTTTGACGCCATCGAGAGAAAATAATCAAAGTGAAAGATAATGGTTGATAACAACAATAAAACTCCTGAAGTGAAAAAGGTCAGGATAGTCCTTAACAGCCAGGAGATAATATGCTCTCCTGATGAATACCTTTTCGACATCTGCAAGAAGGAGCACATACACATCCCTCACTTCTGCCAGCATGAGAGGCTTGAGAGGACAGCGAATTGCAGGCTGTGCATCGTCGAAGTTGAGATGAACGGAAAGAGAAAGATGATGACTTCCTGCAGCACAAAGCCATCAGAAGGCATGAAGGTCTATACCCATACTCCGAAGGTGCTTGAGGCTAGAAGAATTAATCTTGAGCTCTTGCTCGCAAACCACGACCTTAACTGTCCGACATGCCCAAAGAACCTTGTGTGCAAGCTTCAGAGATATGCTTCAGACTTGATGATAACAGACATAAGGTATTCTGGGGTAAGGAAGCAGCTTCCTGTCGACGAGAGCAGCCCGTCCATCATGAGGAACAACAATCGCTGCATCCTCTGCGGCAAGTGCGTGAAGATGTGCAACGACATCCAGACGGTCTACGCCATCGACCAGCAGAGAAGAGGATTCGAGACTCTTGTAAGCCCTGCTCTTAAGCACACTATGGGTGAGAGCAGCTGCGTCAATTGCGGCCAGTGCGTAATAGTATGCCCGACAGGAGCTTTGACTGAGAAAAGCGACATACCACACGTCATCGACGCATTGAATTCTGACAAGACCATAATAGCTCAGACAGCACCCTCCATCAGGGCCACGCTCGGAGAATGCTTTGGGATGAAGCCAGGCACGAGCGTCACAGGAAAGATGGTGACTGCCCTGAAAAAGATAGGGTTTCACAAGGTGTTTGACACAGACCTCGGAGCTGACATATGCATCCTTGAAGAGGCGACAGAGTTCATCAAGCGCTTCAAGGAGAAGCGAGAGCTTCCGATGATAACCACCTGCTGCCCTGCATGGATAAAATTCGGCGAGCAGTTCTTCTTCGAAGAGCTGAGCCACATGAGCTCATGCAAGAGCCCACAAGCGATACTTGCCTCACTCATAAAGACTTATTACGCTGACAAGATAGGGAAAAAGCCTGAAGATATAATCCTCGTCGACATAATGCCATGCACAGCAAAGAAATACGAGATCCTGAGACCTGAGTTCAAAGGAGAGGCAGACTATGTGCTGACAACAGTCGAGCTTTCCAAGCTGATAAAAGAGATGAATGTAGACTTTGTCCATCTTGAGAGTAGCGATTTTGACAATCCGCTTGGAGAGAGCACAGGCGCAGGAGCCATCTTCGGGCACACAGGAGGAGTTATGGAGGCGGCGCTTAGGACTGTCTCTGACTGGCTTGAAGGAAAGAGCATAGGAAAGATAGATTATGTCAACATACGAGGCATGGAGACTGTGAAGGAGGCAACGCTCGAGATTGCCGGCAAGAAAGTAAACATCTGTGTAGTCCACACCCTCGGCGAAGCCAGAAAACTGCTTGAGGAGATAAAAGCCGGCAAGAGCAAATACCATTTCATCGAGATAATGGCCTGCTACGGAGGATGCATCGGCGGCGGAGGACAGCCCCAGCCCTGCACAACAGAAAGGCTGAAGAAAAGGGTTGATGCCCTGCTGAAAGAAGACAGCGGGAAGAATATAAGGAAATCCCATAAGAATCCGACGGCGCTCAAAATCTACAAAGAGTACTTGGGAGAAATCGGCGGAGAGAAAGCGCATAAGCTGCTGCACACGACATATACTAAGAAGAGCTATAAATAATCATATAATGCTATACGAAAATCAAAAGCGATGAAAAAATGTACGAATTCATAAAAAAGACATATCGTGGAAGCCTATACGGCCTGACGGCTGTCGAGGAGAACATCCACTTCACAATCTACGTGCTCGCATCCTTCTTTGTACCGTTCCTGTTGAGCCACCCGCAGATTGTCGTCGGCGTCGTCGTAAACACCGCATTGATTCTCGGAGCGACGTACCTTAAAGGATACAAGATGCTGCCGCTGATATTATTGCCGAGCCTCGGAGTGCTTGCCGCAGGGCTCATATTCGGGCCGTTCACGCCGTTGCTGCTCTACATGATGCCTTTCATCTGGCTTGGCAACGCGGCTTATGCCTACGGCTACAAATTCATGATGCAGAAGAAGAACAACAGGTTGCTCTGCGTGGCGATACCGTCTCTGCTGAAAGCAGCATTGCTGTTCCTGCCTGCGCTCGTCCTCGTGAAGATTGGCGTGTTGCCTGTGCTGTTCCTGACAGCAATGGGGCTCATCCAGTTGGCAACAGCTCTCATTGGAGGGACAGCGGCATCTGTTATCGTCGAGATGAGGAATAGGGTTACAGCTTAGTAGAAGAATATTTATTTCTATATTTCATCGGACGCGCCTTATTGCTATTCTCATCCGATGGAGGCGCGGTAGATGTTACGTCGTAAAACCAAAAAGAACAAAGTTAAACAAAAGAAGTGCGAAAATAAAACAAAAAAATTTATTAAAATAATTTATGCCTTTCTTAGCACGAACCCGACGCAGGCGCAACGGTATCGGCTCCGGCAAGCGTCGTCCCGCACTCCGCTGGTGCTGTCATGAAGGCTGCGCAAAGTCCTGTCTTGTAGGCTTCTGGCGTCCTTCCGCCGTTGTAGCTGTTGCCGTCGATAAAGACTGTCGGGCTTCCGCTGACGCCAAGCTTGTCTCCGAGAGCTTTGTCTGCTCTCATGAGAGCGACTCCCTCGTCCTTCTCGCAGGCCTTTATCTTGGCCACGTCGAGCTTGAGATCGACCGCTACTGCTTCCCAGCAGGTGTCTGCGTTATTCGCATTACACTTATCATTCATGGCGAGCGCGAACTCAAACCATTTTCCGATGCCCAGATACTTACCAACACAGGCTTCCCTGATGTTCTGGTTGAGCTCCTGTATTTTGTGCATTGAGCAGAGCTTTCCAGAGTCAAGGCAATAATCAGGCCCTCCGCCGCCGTAATTCTCATAAATAACGTAATGAGGCTTGAACTCTGCCTTGTCCTTCAAGAGCTGGTAGACTGGCTCGATGCCTTCATCTGCCTGGTTTCCGTAGGGGCAGTAGCTCATCACGAAGAAGTCTATCTGAGGCTTGTTGTCTCCTAGCACAACTCCGATGGCTTCGTAGTGGGCTTTTCTTGCCTCTTCGCTCACGAAATAATTGGCTCCAGTGACATCATCAAGCAACTTGTAGCTCCCGTCTGAAAGCTCTTCAAAAGCAGTACCTAGGTCTGGTATCTCCTTCCAGCTCTTAGCTGTGGTGATGGCTGATTCGTATATGTAGGCTGGGACGACTGTTATCTTGTATTTCTGAACAAGAGCCTTTCCTTCCTCTGTGCTGACATCCACAAGCCTTGGCTTTCCGCCAAGGAATAATTGCTGGTTCACCTGGACAATCCTTGATGTGTCGCAGCTGGCGCAATTCTTGTCGTTGAGGATTACATAATTCACAACCACAGGGTCTTTGTACTCACAGGCAGCGTTCGCTGCTCCTGGATTGATGCAATAGCCATCTTTGCTAGTCTGCTCTGTGCAATCAGCATCCACTGCGCATTTAGGAATGCTCCCGCACTCAGGGTGCTCTGAGCTCTTGCAGATCTCTCTCTGGAATGAAGCAGCATCTCTCTGGCCTGAGTAAGGCACATCAGCGATGTAGATTGTCGGGCTTCCTGTAGCTCCTCTCTGCATAGTCCTCTGCATCGAAGTCCTAAGAAGGTCTTTTCCTTCATCAGATTCCAAGCAGCTCTTGAGCTTGGACGTATCCATGCCGAGGCCGCTGGCGCAGCTCTCCCAATTAGTATCAACATTAGCCATGTCCTTGTTCTGGCAAGCGATAAACTTCAAGTAGCCGTCAGGATAATAGCTCTTTGCGCAGAGCTGAGCAATGTTCCCTTTGACTTCCTTGTCTCCGTGAAGGCTCTGGAAGACGCCGGGAGCAGTCTCCTTGACTATGAAGTGAAGCTGAAAATCCACTCCATCACCCATCTTTTCAAGCACAGGGAAGATCGCGTCTTCGACCTGAGTTCCGTAAGGGCATTGGCTCATGACATAGAACTCTACAGTTACCTTATCCCCGCCATAGCCTGATGGAGATGAAGGCCTGGCAAGCAAGTATATCACCAGCGCCGCCAGGATGACAAGCGCTACTGCTGAGACAATAGGATACCATCTTCCAGGCATCTTCTCATCAATAGCTTTCTTCTTAGAATCATTGATATTCTTAATATTGATATCCTTAAGCTCATGCTTAGTATGACGTTGATTCTCTGCAAAAACTGATCTTTTCCCTTTCTTTGTTGTCTTCAAGAAAAACACCTCCCTGAAATTTCTCCCTAAATATTATTAAACCTTAATTAACACTATTTTATGCATAAAATGAACAGCTTATTTAAAAAGTTTATTAAAGAAACGGGGCGGAGCGCAGTACTTACAGCCCCTATGGATTCTCATCCTATTTGCCCTTCTCCCCTTCCTTGTCTTTCTTATCTTCTCCTTCCTCGGGCTTGGGCGGATGCTTGCGTATGTCTTCTGCGAGGATCTCAAGAGTCTGCTTCTTTGAGATGGTCTTCCTGAGCCTTGATGCCAGCTTCCGCTCCTTAAGCGAGAGCTCAACCCAGTCTGCCAGCCTGTTCCTGTGAAGATTGACGTTGTCCTCGAACTCTGAACGAGTCATCTCAGAAACCATCTCAAACAGTTCCTTCTCAGAGCGAGCCTTTTTCTCTCCGCACACAAAAACATTTTTTTCAGCCTCATCAAGCTCAGACAACAGGTCTTGGGCAGCCAATTTCTTGCCAGACTGCTTAGGCATACTCTTGCTGGGCCAGCGCCGAGAGAAGAAAAGGAACAGAAGAATTATCACTCCGACTCCGAACAGGATCGGCAGGGTAGGGATTGTTCCAGACAGGCTGCTCTTGAAAAGAATTGCTTTTCTTAGGAGATCTGAGAATATTATGAAAGGATTGGCCTTTATTATTCCTGAGAGCGCTGGCGCAAGGCTTTCAAGCGGGACCACCAGGTTAGATGCGAACAGGAACACGCATCCAAGGATTATTGATGCCATGACAGCCCCTTCCTGGGAGGAAAACAATCTGCCTGTGAGCATTCCAAGCGCTATGAAGAATATTATTGAAGCCAGAGCCACTGCAAAGACAGTCAAGGCATTAGCGAAGACAGCTATTCCTAGGAGATAATTCGCAGCAGCGAGTATTATGATGGCTTGGCATAGGATTATGATAAGGCAAGTTATGAACGAACCAAAAACAAGAAGGCTTGGCTTTGTGGGGGTGATATAATTCCTGAAGACAGCCTTTGAATTCTTCTCAAAGACTGTGATGGTGCTTGAAAGGAACAAGGCGACAAACATTATGGTCAATATCAATAGGAATGGGAATGTGAACATGATATTAGACGATTCTGCGGCGATCGGCTCTATGCGCGTATTCACAGGGCTCACAATGGTCTCTGCGCTGTTGATTGATATGCTTTGGAGTGAGCTCTTGGATGAAGCCAGAGAGTCCTTAAGCTGAGAGAGCCCTGAACGAGCATTATCTGTTGAGCTCCTGGCCGAAGCGATCTTTGCCTTGGCATCCTCGCTAATCTGTCTGTTCGTCACAAGGTTTGATTGAAGATTGGCAATTCCCGCGTCCAACTGGGTTATCAGCGCGAATAATTCATCAACCCTGTCAAATGAGGCATTATGGGCGTTGCCCATCATCTCCGCGAGCTCATCCAGCTCATAGTTCAATTCATCAATCTCTGAATCATTAAGATCATAATCATCCAGCATGTTTATGAAGCCACGGCTCTCCTCAATGAGCATCAAGGTATTATTGTACAATGATTGCAGGGTCTGATTGGTTTGGATAGTCTTATTTGATAGAGAATAAGTGGTTGGGATGCTTAGCTCGAAATTGATAGACCCGAGGCTGAGACCTGCATTGGCAAGCTCTCCCTGCGATTTCTCAAGATCAGAGCTTATCTTACTTTCAGAATCCATCTCATGGCCGAGGTTGTTTATCGTTGAATTGATCTTGTTCAGGAGGATGCTTGCAAGAGAATAGCTTACCTCTTTTGATTCAAGCTCGAGGATGCCTGAGACTGAATCTATAACTTTATAGACGAGGTTCATCTTTGAATAATCCACGAGAAACCTGAGCTCGTTGGAGTTCTCATTCCTGAGCTGGAAATCCTTTGGGAATATTATGCATGTATGGATGACTCCCTGCTTTATCTTCTCGACGCAGGAATCCTCATCAGGGAATTCCCTGACAGCATAGCTGGTGTTCTTCAGGGCTGAGACAAAAGATGCTGTGAGCTCATTCTTCTCAGGAGCATGATAGCCTATGCTTAGATCATATGAGCTCCTGCCGTTGAAGAAAAGGCTTATGAGCAGCACGATGAGCAGAGGCCCGAACAGGACTAGGAATCCTGAAGCCTTGCTTCTCAGGAGCACCTTGAAATCCTTTTTTATTATGCTCAAAAGCTTCATTGCAAACCTCGCTCATCACGGATTCCCTTATGATGCTCTTTCTCGCTCATCTTAAGGAAAAGCTCATCAAGGCCCGGCCTTGTGACCTTCACATCTATCAACTCCTCGCCCATCATCTCCAAAGTATGAAGAAGGTCATGGAGCACAGTAGTAGGATCATCAGAGTAAAGAACCAATTCAGAGCCTTTTATCTTGATATCAAATACTTTTCCACCAGGCTTCTTCAAAGCCTTTGCAATATTATCATATTTTCCAGGATATGACTGGAGTATTATCTGCTGGGAGCCGGCATGCTTTGTCTTAAGCTTTGAAAGGGAGTCAAGCTCCACAAGCTTGCCTTCCCGTATTATGGCAATCCTCGTGCAGAAATGCTCAACCTCAGAGAGGTGATGACTAGCAAGAATTATTGTAGTGCCTCGCCTGTTGATCTTCTGCACCAGGCTCCAGATATGATTTCTCAAAACAGGGTCAAGGTCTGATGTCGGCTCGTCGAGGATCAGGACCTCTGGGTCGTGGATCAGGCCGCAGGCGATGTCAAGCCTGCGTTCCATCCCTCCAGAAAGCTTTCCCCCAAGGCTCTTCCTTGCGCTTCGCAAGTCCATCAAGGCAAGCAGCACTTCAACATTGGAATCAAGGGCCTTCTTGCTCAGCTTGTAGAGCGAGCCGAAATAGCGCAGGTTTTCGACAACAGTCAGCTTCTCATAAAACGAAGGGGTCTGGCTGGCAAACCCAAAGATGTTCCTATAAAGCTTTGGCCTGGAATATATTGAGCAGAAGACAGGTATGCTATGCTCTTTTCGCTTGTCCTGGAAGCAATCATACCTGAACTTCACCTCTCCGCCTTCTGGAAGGAGAAAGCCAGAGATGGCCTTCAGGAGAGTGGTCTTGCCGCTGCCGCTGGCGCCGATAATCCCCAGGATCTCGCCCTCATGGACTTCGAAGGATATATTCTTCAGGACTCTATGCTTATCAAAAGACTTGCTTACGTTCTCAACCTTAAGAATGACCTCCCTTCCCATAAGATAAAAACCTTGGAGTCCATCTATTTAAAGTTTGCCCTTGAAAGAAGGTGCGTTCAGCGAGAAACTATTTCCTTTATTTTCTTCTCTCAATCGCATATCCTCAATGTGAGCTCTACCTGACCTGGGTTGAGTGGCAGTATCTGGAATCCTTGCAGGCCAGATTTTTTTGAGTTGCAGCCGTCATTGGCAATGGTTATGCCGACCTCATGCACAGTCAGGTTGTAGCTCATGCCATAATTCTCCAGCGTGCTGTTCAGCAATCCTTGAAGCACAGACCTTGACATCTCGCAGCTATCCCTGACGCCGCAGACAACTTCTTTCATGCCGGCGCAATCAATTATGAGCCCGCCAAGGGTGTGGGAAGGGCATTCCTCGACGGAGATCTTGCTCATGGTTATCAAAAAATTGGTGGCTGTGGCGCGGTTCATGTACATGCGCTTGATGTTCTGAGGAGCTGAGTTTATCCGGTAGACCATGTAGACCATTATGGCGATGAGGACAATGACCACTATCACGATAAGGCCTATCATCTCAAGCTGGGCTTTCTTACTCATACATCTTCAACTCCAGGATGCCAAGAGCATATCTCTTTTGGGTAGGATCATAAAGGCTGATAGGAAGAGTTATTGTCTCTTCTGTACGAGAGGTTCCTTTTCTTTCATAGACGATCCAGCTCCTTTTTCCTGATGAAGGATAGACCTGATTGACAGTTATCCTTGCCCTGCCTATGAGATCATAATAGTAGTTGAATGAATAATCAGAAGACTTGGAAGAGCCTGCTTCTGAGCCGAGGACGCTTGTGAGGACATCGAGCTTCACCATATCGACGCAGTCAAACTCACGCGTCTCCCTGACAGAGCACTCAAGCTCAGGCCAGCTCGTCAAGGCATGGGCCAGCTCTACGAGCCGCTCCATCCTTGCTTCCCGCATACCCTCCTTCAGGCTGCCTTCCTTTGCCTTTGAATAGAACACAAGCCCGATGACTATTATGACGACTATTATGATGACAGCGAAGATGGTCTCGCTGATCTGCATCTGCGATTTCCTATTCCTTTGGCGGCGGATTTTTTCCATAAATATTCCTGAGTTCTTATAATCTATAATCAATACATCGATGGGCATTCTGTCGAGCGGACCAAGTATTCATTCAGCATCTCAATATCGCGGATTAAAGGATAGGCCTGGTCAAATGCCGGCTTCTCCTCTCCGATGGCGGCCTGGATGCCGTTCATCTCCTGCATCATCCGATCATAGGAAGATGCGCAAGAAGGAACGCTAAGAGAGTACTGCTCAAGTTTTTTCTTGTGAAGCTCGAGTGTGAAGTTAAGCCTGAGCAATGCTTTCCTTGATTCACAGGAGTAAAGCTTGTAATCATGGCTTACAACTGCCCCTGTGAGAAGCTCTGAACCCATGAAGCCAGCTGTGCCCAGCTCATCGAAGCCAGACCCCGGCTCATATTCATAAAAGGCTATGTCGCCGTAGGAATCGGCGATGCCTCCAGCAGGGTCAAGCAGCACAGCATATACTCGCCCTATGTCGATGGGCTTGTCGAAATTGACAAGCTTGCTATCAAGCAGGTCTTTGTCAGAAAAGTTAAGCACGAATACTGTGTAATCATAATTAGTGTTCTTATAAGAGGATATGCTCGCGGCTTTGTTGATTGTAGAATTCATAGGGAGCAAACTAGCCAGCTGTGAAAATAAAGGATTATTAGCATCCTGGCTCACGAAGACGAATTCTGTATGCTTATTGGTCAGGTATATGAAAGGCATGACGTTAAAGGGAGCCTTGAAAGGCGAGCTCTTAAGGATAATCTCTTGACTATTAAGGAAGCTTGGGGCGAATATCACACGATAATTATAGCTAGTCGATGCCTTAGATGCGCCTACATAGTACTCTGAGATGAAATCATTCCCAAGCGATGAGCAAAAGAAGCTTATCTTCTTGTCAAACCGAATAAATTTCTGGGTCTCAGAAGCTGCCTGGTTAGCCCTGAAAAGCGAATCAATATCCTGCTGAGAAGACAACCCAATCTCCTCCTCTGAGTTTGAAGTCATCCGGGTAATCAGCATGAAGAAGAACCCGAGGAGTATGGCTCCGCCGATTATCACAAACAACCAATTGAACTGGAGCTCAAAGCCCTTCCTGCTCTTTGTCAGGGCGAAGTTAGTAGAAGCCATTGGGTTCCGCCGCCTAAGAATAGGCATCCTCTATAGTCACTGTCTTTCCTTGGCCTGAGAACCTAAGCTTGATGTGGCTGCTTTTCACCTTTGCGCATACCACGTGATCTGACTCGACAGAGTTATCAACCCTCACCTTTGCCGATAATCCGAGTGCTTCTGTAAACTTGGTCTTCACAAATACATTGGCAGTCCCGCTATTCATGTTAGAAGCGATTACATCGTCAATCTCTCCTCCATCGGCCGCATCGTTATTCACATTGGTGACAGAGGCGTCTCCGAAGCAGACTGCGACAGCATCGCAGGGCGCAAGGAGGGAGACTTCCTTCACAGTGCCATAATCAGAGTACTGGTCTATGGACGCAAAGATGCTCTTCTCAAAATCAGCTTTTTGGACTTCACAATTAGTCTTGAATATGACGTTCCAGCCTTTTGCCGCGACAAAGACTATGATACCTATGACTAGTATGGCTGCGATGTATATGAACGCCTGGTTTATCTGAGCCTTATCCATGAATCACTTCTTTTCTTTGCCGTCCTTATCGTTTTTATCGTTTTCCTTGCCTTTCTCTTTCTGAGAGGTCAACTCTTTGAGCCTATCAAAGACAGAGCTGAGCTTGGCCTGATTCCCAGCGCCGATAGCTTTTGGCTTATCTTTATCAACTCCTTTATCAGTATTATCATTGCTCTTACCCTTATCTTTATTCTTGCCAAGGTCTGACAAAGGTATATACTCATCAGAATCAGAGCCAGCCTTATTGCCTTTACCAGGATTGGCCTGCCTAGCTCCAGGCCTGGAACCAACAAACGCAGGAGCTGTTCCTGGCATTGCACCTTGCTGCTTTGCAAGCCTTCTCTGGGCCAAAGCTTGGGCAATAGAAGATCCTTTGCCTGGTTGCTGACTGGCGGCACCAGTAACGCCCGGCCTGATTGGTCCTCCGGATTGAGAAGGCCTTTGACCTTGCTGAACAGAGGATGGTTGGCCTGGCTGCTGCTGGGCTCGTTGGCTAAGCTTTTCCTTGGGAACAAGGACTTTCCTTGAATAGACAAGAAAACCTGTGCTTCCTCCCATCAAGAGGAAGCCTAGGATGAGCAAGATTATCCCAAGAAGATGAGATTTTTCCTGAAAAGGATCAGTGGGGTCTGTCGGGTCAGACCCGTCCAGGTATTCATCCAGGTTGGATTTTCCGTCGCCATCAAGGTCTTCTTCTGCATCATCAGGATTGTTAGGGTCTAAGTTGTATTTTAGCTCCCAGCAATCAGGCATCCGATCTCCATCTGTGTCCTTGGAATTGTCGCAGGCGCAGTAGCCTGACTCGCAATAATCAGAATCGCAGTCTGCTGATGAGAAGCAATTCATGCCGTTGGCGCACTTGGAGCAATTGGCTCCTCCGCAATCAACATCAGACTCAAAGCCGTTCTTGCTGTTGTCATCGCAGCTCGGCGAGGCGCATATTCCTTGAGAGTTGCAGAAGCCGGTGATGCAGTCAGAGTCTGACTTGCAGTTCTTTCCTTCATCGCAGCCAGGGCAGCTCCCTCCGCAATCAACATCAGACTCAAAGCCGTTTCTCATCAGGTCGTCGCATCTTGGCTCAGCGCAAAAACCCTGCCTGCAAAAAGCAGAGCAACAATCATTATCAACCTTGCAAATCTTGGGAGTCTCACAGCAAAGGCAACCAGGCCCTCCACAATTAAGGTCTGTCTCTGAGCCATCCTTGATATCATTATAGCAGTTCTCGTCAAGTATCTCAAAAGGAAGTTCGACTGTGAAGTTCTTCTCATCATAACGCTCATTGCCCGCCCAATCCTTCACCAGTATCGAATAAGAATATCTGCCTGACCTCAGGTAGTCCGCATAGGTCACAAAGCTGCAGGTAACATTAGTGCTCTCATTCACAGAAACCCAATCATCGCGCTTAGGACAGATTGTATTGGTGCGAGAAACAATTAGCTTATAAGAAGAGGTTACATTCCCTGATTCATTCTCTGAGCTAATATCTTCAAGGATGAGCCTTATCTTTGGATTGCCCACGAGGGAGAGGCTTATATCACCACGATAGGTGGTGTTGACAGTGACCTTTGAGTTGTTTATGAGTATGCCTGTGTCTGAAAAGACTGCTGAGGAGCATAAGAGCAAGCCTGTGAGTATAAGGAAAAGCAAAGCCGATGCTATCTTGGTGTGAACAAAGCGGTTCTTCATCAAAAATCCTCTTTTTTTCGAATCAACAACCTCGGCCTTTAGGCCGATGTGTGTTGGTGTTCAAGGTCGGTGCGAATCGGCTTAAAAGCCGAGGTATGAAACCAACCTTAAACAATCAATAAATGATTATGGTAGGAGCGCTAGGCGGGACTATGTCATAAAGTATTCCCAGCAATGTGTTGCTGTACTTGTTGCCAGCAAAATCCTCTGAATAAAATATGATATTCCTGGTGGCATTTATGCCTGTGGAATTCCCTATGTTGATGGTCATGGTGAACTCCCCTGTTGTTTCAGAGAAGCAAGGTATCTTGTTGATGACCTGCTTCAGGGCGCAGTTATTGGCGCAGACAGTCTTCTTTGTAGCTGTGTTGTTGGCGCAGACATACCGCGCATCAGTAGGCACCAGTCCCTTGACAGTCACGTCCTGCTGATTTGTCGGGAAAGACTCTGCATCAGCAGGGTCTGTCAACTCTATTATCGGAGGGTCGACATCCACTAGGATGGTAGTATTCTTGATAACCTCAAGGTTCTTTGCCGGATCTACCGAGTAATAATAGACTGTGAACCGGCCAGAGGCGCTTCTGAGCTCGCGATACTCTCCCTTGTCTGCCAGCCTGTCAGGATAGCAAGGCTTATTATCAATGCAGAAATAAGTGTTTATCTGCGCAAGAGGATAATTATCAGAGACTGTGAATTTTATGCGAACATCAGCAGGATATATTCCTGAGCCAGAAGGAAGTATGGTGGTGACTGGGTCCCTGAAGTCAGCCTCACAGGCAAAATTAGTGCTGGTATTACAGTCAAAACCTGTGTTCTGCTGGAAGTTGACAGGAAGGTTGTCTGCGTTTCTCAAGCAGCGAACATTAGTAGAATCCCAGTAGCACTTGCCAAGATCCAATACATCGTTGCTTCTATGGGTGAGCGCGTTTGTACCAGATATCCTTGTTCTATTAGCATCGTACTGCGCATCCACACTCACAGGAGTCCCTCCTGTGCAAGCCTGCTCTGTCGTGTACTGAGGGCAACGGGCAGTAGGAGTGTCAGAGCAACTGACAGAGCTGAAGTCCAATCCTTGATAGTTGCAATTCTCGCCGAACAATGAACAAGTGGCTGGAGTGCAGATGGGAGTTATCCAGTTATATTTCGGGTCATCGCAAAGACGGCAGTTCTGTATCAGCTTATTGGCAGGCCTACAAATACCCCCTAATTCAGTTTCGCTCATCCAGACCCACTCGCAACCCTTGTTCTTGCCGCAAGGATCAGAAGAATCTAAGCAAGCATCCTGAGACTTATAATCATAGCAGCTGGCGACGTTGGCGCAGTAGCGGAAAGCATCGAACAAAGTCCTTGTGTGGTCAAGATAACAACCAGCCACAAGGTCTGCGCCCGGAACTTCAGGAGAGCAATATTTGAGCGCGGTCGTGCCGGTCGATTCCAGAACACGGACAGTCAGGTCCAAGTTAGAATAAGAGCCAAAGAGGCCATTGCATACATCGCAGACACCCAGAGCAGAGCAGCTTGTTATACCATCGCGGTCAGGGCCCATGCAATAGCTGCTGTTGACAGAGCAATCCTGCAAAGTCTGTATATTGTTGTCAGGCTTGCACTTGATCCTCTTGTTGCCAATGCAGTGCTCACTTGTGTCTCCAGGCCGGTCCATGCAGAAATCATCTCCTGAAGCTTGGCATTTTATCAGAGAATCAGAATCTGGAATTGAAGAATCCCTATAAGAAGCTCTTACAAAATAGCAATAATTGGTGTTCTGCATCACCAGGTCGGTGAAGTTGAACTTATCTTTTGTCAGCTGAGCACCGCCTACGGCCAAATCAAAGCCTATTATTTTTGAAGTGCAATCAGCAGCGACAACCTTTTTGCATTTGTAGACATCAAAGGACTGAACTGCAGGAGCGCACTTAGCATCAAGAGTCCATTTGAGCATGGTGGACTTGGTCTGGGAGCTGTAATTAACAGACAAGAAAGGAGTTGCCAGGACGCCTGAGCATCCGGCGCCGCCGCAGACACAGGCAGTGCAGTCAGAGCCATCAGAGCACTTCATCCCTATCTCACAGGCCTCTCCTGCCTCGAGGATGAAGTTTCCGCAGCCAAAAAGGGAATCACAGTTGCACTCATCACATGAATCCTTTGAGCAGTAAGAGAACTGACCTTCCAAAGGATTGTCCTCGCAGCTCTCATAAGGATAAAAGACCATCCCATCGCCGCAGCTTGGGCTCATGAAGTCTTTGCAATCAACATCATTGCTTTCAGAGCAGCCAACAGGGCATACTCCGTTCTGGGTGCTTGAGCAGACGCAGTCAGAATCATAGTTTTCGGCTGATGGAGTGGCAGAGCATTCTGCAAGGCAGGAGCCGTCGTTGTTCACGCAACTATCGCTTCCGCAATCCTCGTCTTCGCTGCACCGCTGGACACAATAACTATAATTCTGAGAAGCAATGGTAAGATCGTATGTTACCAATTGGCCACCCTGGCAATAGGCATTCTGGTCAAAGTAGCATGTGTTCTCAACACAAGTACAGTCAAGGTTTATGATGAAATTAGATATATCATCTGCCAACGGCTCTGAAAGGGCTGTGCTCTTGGAACAGCTGCCATCAGAACTCTGCGCAAGCACAACAGACTCGCCCTCGCAGACATTAGCAATCATAAAAACACCGCCGGTGCCTGAAGTCGTTGATTCTGAACCGATAGAGACTGTCGCTCCCTGAATGCCCTGGTTGTTCCTTTTCACAATACCGGAGATCGTATATGTGTTTTCGCAATCACAGGAGCAAATCTGCAATGAAGATAAATCAGGATTCTCGACAAATTCGCAGGCAGCATCGCATGATGTGTCGAGCTTGGCAATCCCCTGTGATCCAGGGCAGCAGCAGCAGCCCATTAAAGGGTCTTCTGCTGAAGACAAAGCGCTGAGCATTAAAAGAATTAAAATAGCCGCCAATGACAGAAAAATTTTCTTTGAGACCATCATCTTTCCAAACCACCCTCTTTTCTCTATAAACTTCATCGAAAGTATATAAAATTATTGTTTTTAAAATGAGCTGATAACTCTCTAAAAAAGCCCTCTGATAGCGCAGCTCATCTAATTATGTAATTCTGAAGTTCTGGAAACTTCAATAAGCTGATCTCATGATCATTCACGCAGCGCTCTTCAAAAATAAGAGGGCTTGCTGACACGCTCTCATTCACCCAGAAACAATCAGATTCGTACTGAGGCTGGGAGCACGATGCGTATGAGCTCAGAGTGCCACAGTTGATGTGAGGCTCCCGCTCATACGAATCCATGACGTTCTTCACGCACTCCTTGCAATCCAATCGCGGATTAGAAGGGAATTCGTTCCACCAATTACCTAAACAGACAGCATCGCGGGCAGAACATTGATTCTTAGATATGGTACACCAAGATTCGCAATAATCCGGCAGCTCATTATCTGATGTGCAATTTGAAACACACTTATCATCCCTATAGGCTGGCTGCGCGGTAACTTCTATCGTAAACGGCTGATAATCAAACAATCCTGAATCATCAATCACAAGTATTCCTACATTGTGTTTTCCAGCATCCCAAGGACCTATTGGCAGGTCCAGAATGCTTGGAACATCATTCAGGTCTTGCTGAATTCTCTGAAAACTATCAGAGTTCTCATACCAACCGTCAAGGCCTTCTGACATAAAATGATATGTGAGGGCTGAGTCATCGGGGTCAAACGCATTTATGCTAATCTGAAGACCGTTTGGTATGTTCCAGCTTACTGTCTGGCTAGGAATGAGGTCGAGCGCAGGCCTCCTGTCCTGGACTGCCGTCCTGAATATTAATGGGTGGCCGTTGACAAGGCTTTTTGCGTCAGTGAACTCAAGGATATCGTCTTTGCTGTAGGGCAGGGTGCAGTCCTTACAAGCGTCTTTGGTTCTCGTCATACTCAGGCCTTGCTTCCAATATGGGAGCGTGACGTATTGCGTCGCAGGATTGAACTTTATGTTCTTAGAATCAGCTGAAAGAGAGCTGTAGATGAAGTTGTATAATGCGCCGAGACGCACGTCAAGCCTTGACTGGTAATCGACTATCAGTGAGACTGGAGCCTGGTTCTCAAAGACAATCCTTATAGGGTAGCGGACGAAAAAGAGCGTCTCTGAATCATGTATCTCAACTTCGGCCGAGGGAGGAGCATCCTGGATTATCTCTGCTTTCATCTTTCCGGAGAAGGCAGAGAAATTAACGCAGAGAGGCAGGTGAATTGAGACATAATCCTCCAGCTGCTTCTGAATCGTAAAGCCGAGGATGTTCCCTTTGGCAAAGACTTCGCAGCCAGAGGAACGGGCAGAATAACATAGCTTGGTGAGGTTCACTGCTCCGAAGAATCCGTCATAATCAGATGAAGGATGATTCAGGAGACATTCCTTTTCACGGTTATATTCTGAGTTGAATTGGGAGAAAGGAACATTCGAAATAGGATACTCCTGAATCATATAGGTTATCTTTGGACAATAATGGTTCTCTCGGAGACCGTATGCGACAAAGTATTTTCTTCCCTGAAAATCATAATCTAGATAATTCTCTCCCATAACAAGAGATTTGAAAGGGATCTTTCCTCCGTCAAAATCGTAAATCAAGCCTCCGTTCTCCCCAAGCTTCTCCAGACCGTCGCTCGCAACGTGGTTTATGCATGAGAGCACATGGTCCTTGAGAGCCCCTGCCTGAAGCTCATAGGCTATCTTCTCAGCAGCATCGTCTCCCAGAGTGGTATCTGCTTTTCTGGCAAGAAATATCATGAGAACAACAACTATCAGCAGCACTAATCCCACTATGACAAACAAGCTTATCTGAGCCCTCTTTTTTTCAAACATCAAGCTTCACCCTCAGAGCTAGAAATGATAGAATAAAAAAGTTTCGGCTCTGACAAGAGAATATCACTTATAGACCAGTATGTGCATCTTTGTTGTCCTGTTGAAAAGCTTGACAATAGATACATAATCATACAAATCATCCGCAGTGCCAGTGATGACAGGCTTGACAGCAGCATAAGTCCTATTGCCAGGCATGCTGCCGATAGCCTCACCCTCGCAGCACAAGAACTCATGAACCATATTAGTCGTAGCATTGACATAACTAGCACGATAACCACGAGGACGATTATAACACAAAGGACTGATGAAACTACAACTATCAACACCACCAGTATAATTAGTGAAAGACAAGCCCTCACAAGCAGGATTACAATAACCATAACTATCAGTACAATCATAATGGCAGCTGCCATTGCCCAAAGTAAAATTAACCTGAAGACTCGATCTGGAAACTACATCAACATAAGTGATATTCTCATCATAGCCAGGCTTGCTGGCAATAACAACGTTCTCTCCGACAAAAGCATCAGGAATCATATAATAACCCCAATAATCAGTTGTATCAAAAGGCTCAAAAGACAAGCCGGGAGGGCTGCTCTTAACAACAGCACCCATGACAGGACGGCCATCCTCATCAAAGACAAAACCCTGAAGGATGCCGGAGCAGTTGGTGTCGCTATTGTCCACCAAGCCGTCACAATCATCATCCTTACCATTAATGCAGAGCTCACGGACTTCCTCAACCCCAAGCTGACATTTCTTCTCAAAGACATCAACGCACTTATCAGAAGAATTACAGCAAGCACTGACAACACCATTGACCTTATAATATTCATCCGCATCATCGCCGCAGCAATAAGGCTCAGCAGGAATCAAGCGATTACTCAAATCCCAATCACTCAAGAAAATATTTCCGCAGCCAACGCCAGGAACAGCGCTGAACAAACTCTTACTAGCATCAAAAACATAGGGAGAAGCGCAGAGGTCGCAACAACCATCATCATCTATATCGATAAGAGGACCATCAGGGATATCATGCCAATTATCATCGCTAAAACCATTATCACAATTCCTGTAAACACTACCGGAAAAATTGCCGCTTCCCTCGGGGCAATTACTGCCATCCTTGCCATCAGTCAACCCGTCGCAGTCATTATCAATTCCGTCGATACAATTAGTCTCGACGCCGCAAGGAACCAGCGAAGAATTCACATCGCAAGAATTGAACGGAGCAGTCAGCCTGAAAGTGCTGCAGCCGGTACTATTGTCGCACCCATAGACATATTTAGGTAAGCAAGCGCAATCAGCCTCAGCATCAGGATCAGCCTCATCAATGAAGCCATCACAATCATTATCAATGCCATCAGTGCAGTTGACCTCGACGCCGCAAGCCGCATTGCTTGTGAGAGCGCAGCTGTTATAAGGATTCGTGACCCTGATCCCGCCGCAACCATCATTGTTGTCGCAACCATTGAAATAGCCAGGGTTGCAAACAGTAGCCCTGAGGAATGGACCGTTAGCATTCCTGGGAATACGAGTCCACAAAGTATGACCGCCAGCATACCTATAATCACCAGGAGTATCACCACCAACACAGACGCGCTCCCACCAATCAAGCTTAACAGTGGGATCAGAATAAGAATATTCTGGCAGCCCTATCTCTTCCTTATGCTGGCAAGGATCAGCAGCAGCGCACTCAGTGGGTGTTCCTGGCGTTCCTGTCCACCAACAATGAAGGTTAGTCATAGTGAATCTTAAATCACTGCACTGATAAGGACCAATCGAATTAGGCAGACCGCTATAAGCAGGCCAGCTCTTCAAACACTGAGCCGCCTGACGGAACTCACTGCCATTATACCAAGTATCATCCGGCTTGACACATCCCTCCTTGAAGCTCACAAAACGAGTCTCAGCATCCATGTTGACAAGAGTTTTAGGGACAGTCACCGGAGGAGCGACAGAAGCCGCAAGCTTAACACCCTGAACACCCCTGGCAGCAGTATCAAAAGATGCCTTGTTAAGGATCCAGTCGTTGCTTGTGAAAGGAAGTCCTGAAGTATCAAGATAAAGGTTTACTGCGGATTTCACCCCGAGGCCAAAACCGCCCCACCAATCACTCACAAGTGCTACGCTTGTTATGTTCATGCTTGGATCAAGGCAGCTGGTGTCGAAAACCATGAAAAGCCTCTGGGTTGTGAACTGGTCGCAGGGCCACTCAGAAATCTTATTGCCGATGGTTATATCGCGAAAGCCGCTAAACCTCTTGACTCCGTTGACATTACCGTTAATGCCGTAAGCAAAAACCCCTCCGGCCTGAGTAGGAGGAAAATCAATGTTCTGAGGGCCGACTCCTGCATTATCATTAATCATCTTGCAGATATTGGTGCAATCAGGGTCAAAGCTGGCATCAGTATCCTTGACGCTGCAGGTGGGATAGCAGCAGACATCATCGGCAGCGCAGGTGACTCCAGTCATGGCACAATGAGTGCTGACGCAGGTGCCTGTGAAACAAGGAGGATTAGAAGGACAGTCAGAGTTCTTAGAGCAAGGAATGCAGAAGAAATCAGAGGAGCAATCAGAGTCAGCGCAATCTACGTTTCCATCGCAGTCCTCATCCTTGCCACCATAACAAATCTCATTGGCGCCGGGATGAGCATAAAAATCATTATCATTACAATCCTTATTGTAAGGATCCTTGCAGTCAGAAATATCACCAACACCATAACTATCACGATCAACATCAACACAAGTATTACAGCTCAAAGGACTAGCATAGCACTTGCCATCACCGATGCACTTAGTCAGGCCGTCACAGCAAACACCACCATAAAGACTAGCAAGCTGTCCTTCAGAGGCACAATTCTCAAGCTCGAAGCACTTATATTTGCTTTCAGCTAAAACATACTGCCATGTTTCTCCTGTCGGGCAGCAGTGGCCGATGCTGCAGACAGGAACACTAGCGCAGCAGGGAATGGCAGGGCAAGTGCTCCACTCCTCTTCAAGGCATGTAGGATCAGGTGTCGGGTCATCAGGAGTGCAGATAATATCATAGACGTACTTTATACAATCCTTCGGCAGCCCTTCGGCTGAAAATGAAGATAATGATAATGAAAGAAACAATATCAATAATAAGATAAGACCTTTAAAACCGCCTCTCGTAACCATGCTCAACCCACCCCTCAAAAACCTTTATGCTGATTATAATCTCGATTATATGATTATCGCATAATCAGAGAAAGAAGTATATAAAGGTTTTGGAAAAAAAAGAGCCAAAAAAAATTTATGAAAATATTCTTATCTCCGGGCTCTATAATCATTCCTGGCTGAGGAATCGCGGTCCCGAGCAGTCTTGCCAACGGGGCCTGCCTTGTTGCCAGGGCTGTTATAATTAGAGCCAGACCTGCTACCGCCAGCCGCAGAACCGCTGCCCTGAAAAGAGCCAGGCTGCTGAGAAGCAATGCTGGAAAGAGAGGTCGAAACCATGCTGCCATTAGGAGCATAACCCGCAGGCAAGCAATAATGCAGATGAATCACACGCTTACCTTCAGCAGTGAAATCATTCTTAGCAATATCAACATAGGGAGTTTTAGGAAAACCGCCATCGCCTCTGGCAGAAGCAGCACCATCACCCTCAGCCAAGACAAGAGCCAAATCGGCATTAGAGTTGGATTGGAAGTTGCTCTTTGTTATCACATTATTAACAACAGTCTCATCGTGACCCGGAACAACATTTTTTCCAATCGCATAAGTCATCCCGTCCTCCAAAGGAGCGCTAATCTTGCCGATATAATTAAGTTTCATCTTGCCATCAAGAATAACGTTGTACTTATCGATAAAATCAGTAAGATTCTTAATATCCGTAGCCGAAGGATCAACACCCCCATTCCAAATGCCAACATTGACAACAGCCTTATCATACCTCTTAACAACAGGAGTAACATCAAGGCTCAGGCATTTCTTGAAAAGCTCTATATCAAAACCAGTCTTGATGTACTCAACCCTTATCTTCTGACCATCATTAACACTGAAAGAAGCGAATCCCTTAGCGTCCTTCTTACCCAACAAAGCGCCGGTATCAACATCCCTGAAGATAAGATCATTAGGGAAATAATCTCCCTGGCCACTAACGCTCGCATCAACAATCTTGTTGCTGCCTTCAAAAACCATGTTTGAGCTGTTGCTTCCGCTAACAGTCGTACCATTGCTAAGCTTGAAAGTAATATCGCCGCTGACAACCTCGTCGAGTTTCTCGACGTTTCGACCTGCAAGATTGACGGTGTATTTCTGCTGGACAGGAGGCTTCTCTTTACCGCTAGTCGCGATAACAACTGCTGCCGCGACAGCAGCAGCGGCTGCGGTTATCCAAAGCCAAGGTCCTTTCTTTTTCTTCTTGACACCGTTATTAGGGTCGGCTTTCTCGAAATAGCCTGTTGAAGATTCCAAATAAGAATCAGTGGCAGAAGGCAAAACCTGAGTTGTTCCTGCGTAAAGCATCCCGAGCATCAATCCTGTAGAAACAGCCTTCTTCCCCAAGCCCTTCACATATGAAAAACGAGAGCTGTTGTTCTGCTCCATCAAAGCAATAGTGTCTGCGAAAGGTGCGTTAAGTCTTTTTTCGAGTGTATCCATAATAATCAATCCCCCTTAAGGTATTTTGTCGTCCTTAGAACCCTATTGTTTCGCTTATTTATAAATCTTTCGGTTATTTTGTTACTAGGGAGTGGTTATAAAAACTCTTCTTTCTCTGAAAAGCTTTTTATAGCAGCAAAGCCCACCTCTAAGAATGGAGTTTCTCAAGGACAGAATAAGGCTTAACAAGGCCATTAACAAGCTGGATAAGTTTGTATTAGATTTTGTGAAAATCCTAAAAAAGCACTCAGATTACGTCATAATAAGCGGCTATGTCTCGATACTGTTCGGAAGGTCAAGAGCAACAGAAGATGTCGACATGATCATACCTAAGATAGAGAAAACCGTTTTCCTGAAGCTCTTCAAGGATTTGAGCAAGAACTTTGAATGCCTCAATTCATCAAAGCCAGAAGAATTATATGATGAATACCTGTGCAACAACACCGCAATAAGGTTCTCCTACAAGGAAAAGCCAATACCAAACATTGAGCTCAAGTTCGCCAAGAACGAGATAGACTACGAATCATTGAAGAAAAAGATTCGCGTCCAGATGGGCCAAAAAGAACTGTTCGTATCGCCAATAGAACTGCAAATAGCATTCAAGGAGATAGTCCTCTGCTCAGATAAGGACATGGAAGACGCATTGCATCTAAGAACGGTATTTGAAAAAAATTTAAATACCATCAAGCTAAAAGAGTATGAGAGGCGCCTAAGATGACTGAATGGTTTGACAAAGAAAAAAACAGGAAAGAAAGGCTTGAATTCGTCAAATTCTGGGCAGAATACGTTAAGACTCATTCTGACAAGGAATGGTCAGAGCAGCAGAAAGTGCTAATCGACTCTCAGTTCTGAAAAAGCATCTAACCTTAGTCAACAAAGAAAACTTATTTAAACCCGCCGTCACTTTTAATGAACAATCGTTCAGAAATTGTGACATGTTCAATAAAAACAAGCTCAAACTCATGGAATTCTTCTTTGAAGAGCCGAGCAGAGAATTCTATCTCCGCGAGCTCTCAAGATTATCAGGCATAGCAGTCACTTCTGTCAAGAACTATCTTGAAGAATTACAAGAACAATCTTTGATAACAAAGAACAAGGGAAGCATCTATCCTTTCTTCAGGGCCGATGACAATAGCAGATACCGGCTCTACAAGATGGAAACCCTGTTAAATAAGATAGAAGAATCGGGATTGATAGAATACCTGGAAGAAAAAACCCTCCCCGCTTGCATAGTCATTTATGGGAGCATAAGGAAAGGAGAGTATAACAAGAAAAGCGACATAGATCTGTTCATACAATCAAGCGAAACAGAGCTTGAGCTGGAAAAATTCGAGAAAATCCTCAAGCATGGGATACATGTATTGTTTGAGAGCGATCTCAAAAAGCTCAATAACGGCCTGCTCAACAACATAATCAACGGCATCTGCGTAGCAGGCTACCTTAATGTACTGGATTAGAGCAGCTTTTTCAAAACCACAATTATGCGGTCGAATTCCTTCCTGTTCTTGTCAAGATATTCATTTTTAGCAAAAAATCCTCTATAAGCGATATCGTTCCGAACTCCCTTGAGTTGATATATCAGTGAGACTTCGCGCATCAAAAACAGATGGTTCTTCTTCAGGAAAGATATCAAGCACTCATGATTGTCAGAGGAGAAACCCTCTCTTAACATCAAAACCACCAGCAGTTCCTTGATTATCTCGTAATATCCTTCAACCACAAGAGATGCATATTCTTCTGAGAATCGATGGTAATTCCAGAAGCTTATGCGAAGCTCTATCATCTTCAAGATCTCCGATATCCGCTTCTTGTCGGGATAAACTCTTTTGACGTGCTCTTTTAAGCAAACATCCCAACTCATCAGATCTTTCTTCATAAGAAAATTGAGAACAACAGAGTATTAAATAATCTCCCTAAGAAATATCGTTTTTCTTCCGAGGAAAAAAGAAATATTTTATCAAAACCTAAAATAACTTTTTCAATCCTCATTTGAAAACAATCGAAGCATAGCTCACCGAAGCCTTATCATCACCACTCAGCTCAGAAGAGGTATAATACTGCTCCAAATTCGCTTTAGAGAACTTCACTGCGCGAAGCATCAAGCCAATTGGCAGAGCGCCGCACACCGTCGCCCCAGTATCAAAAACATGCTTCTCAAAACCCTTATAATCGCCGTTCTTAATCATCTCAATCAGCTCTCCATCAAGCTTTGCAATCCTCTCAGCCACGTTCTCAGTGAAAGGCACATAGCCATACTCCCTGCCATAATGAGTAAAGTCAGAGCTGACAATAAAAGTCACCTTCCTCTTCAACTCCTTGATAACCTGCACCAAATCCCGAGCAGCAGCATCCAATTCCAAGTCAGAAGACACCAACAAAGGCAGTATCTTCATACCATCAGCCCTTTTACCCAAGGCAAACTGCAGCATAGGCAACTGCACCTCGATGCTGTGCTCATCCAGATGCAACTCTTCATCAACCTTCAAACTCCCTTTAGCAACCAATCGTTTAGCGAACTCCTGGTCCGGCCTAGCCATCCCGATAGGAGTCTCAAAAGTATCAATAGAAATCCCTGACCTGCCAGAATGATGGCTAGGACCTAACAAAATAAACACATCAGGCAATTCCGAATCAGCAATCGCATTATAAGCCCAGGCAGCACACATGCCGCTATAAGCATAGCCTGCATGAGGCACGACAACAGCCTTCAAAGGAGGCTCAGGACGGACGGGGTGGACAGGCACTGCTCCAGGGCCTTTCTCGGCAGTGAAACAATCACTAAGCATCTTATTCAACTGATCTGCTGATTTTGGATAAAAACTTCCTGCAAACATAGGCTTTCTCATAATAAAACACCTCATAATAATGAACTATTAATAATCCTGAAAGGCGTTGTTTTTAAAATTAACGGAAAAAACGAATGTTCTGAAACTTTTCTTTCAACGTGGCATGGGAACGCATTAGCGTTCTCAGACCAGCGAACCATTGACAGTTCGCTGACATCTACCGCGCCTGGTCGCGATGCACATACTATTCTGGCGCGCTCGATGATATTTAAGATGAATCATGATAGAATAAGCTAATCACTCATATTTCAGCAATGCCAGGCTGTTCCAGACATCACCGTGAGCATTCCAAACATGGATACTGGAATTAAAAGCAATCAAATAATCAGCGATAATCCCCTGCTTCAAGACATTGACAACACCAAGACCAAAGCCTGTGTAGTTGAAAGAGTAATCCCAAGCCAAACCCAGCGAAGGATCAGGACAGATATTCTTCCCAAAACCAAAAACAGATTTAGAGCCTGACTTAGCAAGATAAACCTTCTCAACGCCGCCAACAGACTTCAACAATTGCTTGAACTCTGGCTCCGAAGGGCAAAGCCATTGAAGCCAAGAAGGCAGAACAGAACAAATCTTCTGGCCGAGAGTAGGGCTGATATCATAAGTGCTAATGACAGCCATATTAAATTCTCTATCATAATAAAACCTCAACAAATCCTTAGGAGGAGCAGTAGCATAAGCATACAAGCACTCAGAGAAATTCGTAGTGCCGGGAGTGCAGTTCTTAGTGACATCAAAACTAGCACCGCTGCCAGGATAAGCCAACCAAAAAGATTGACGCAAAGAATCAACAAAACCACCATAATCAGAAGCAATCAAAGGCTGATTCAACAAAACACCAAGAACACGAACATCACCAGACTTCAAAGTACAAAAAACATCACTCAAACCAGGATTCTGACGTAAAACAACAACATCATCAATAACCCCGCAAGACAAAGAAAAATCATCAGAACTGACAAGACCAGCAAGCTTCAAAGCCAACAAGCGAGTCCTAGAATCCCAACTCCCATTATTACAAACAAAAACACCCTTGAACTGGCCATCATCCAAGCACTGAGGACTACCATCAGGATTGCCATTATCAGAAGAATCACCAAACAAATCAAACAAACACTGATCCGGCTCGGAACAAAAGCCGGAATAACACCTATCAGGAGTAAGCTTCTCACCGCCGAGAATATCAACCCAGCCGCCATTGAGGCACTTAAAGAAAGAAACATTACTAACCCTATAACCAGCGTCATAAGCCAATTGAGAAGCGATACAACCACCGACCAGAGGATCCCAACACTCACTCTTCTTGCAACAGCCAAAAGAAGATATATTAGCATCAGTCAAATTCTTAGTATAATTGAAAAGCCTCACAGGAACAACAGACTTATGAATCACATAACCTTTGGCGCTAGTCCAATTATCATTAAGCGAACAATACATCCCTTGCTTAGAATCATTAACATAAGCACAATAATCAGACGACACAACCAACGAATGATTAGTCCTGAAAAGCTCAGCGACAGAAGAATTGCCTCCGCCGCCAGGATTAGGCCAATCCTCAATCTTAATAGGATTATCTAATAAATGAGGAACATCAAATGAAAAATTGTATTGAGAAATATTCCTTAGGACCAGCAAAGACGAATTAGATTCATTAAAGCCGCAGCCAAGAACAGAGCCATTATAGACATATAAATCATCATGAGTGGTCTTGTTGAAAAGAACTAATTGATTATTTTTCTGATAAGAACCAAGGAAACAAGCACCACTCCCTCCTGCATCGTTGTAAGACTCAAAATATTTCTTATCATCAGCCTCGGAACAACAGAATTCACCAGAAGGGCTGAAGCCTGCAGCCTTACAAGTGGCTTGAAGCTCAGGAGCATCAAGATCAAAAGCCCAACGACCATCACCCAAACAATAAACAGGACCGCCAGAAGTATTAAAGAACTCACCAGCTCTAAACATCTTCCCTAAAGAGCCATCAATGGTTCCAGGAATATCAGAACAACCAGCAGTAGTATTGCCGCAACAGATGCCGATAAAAGCCCTTGAAGAGTCCCAGTCAGAAAAAGCATTCCTGTCATAATCTATTTTTTCAGGCTCAGGCTTGCTCTTGTCAGTAAAGCAGGCATAGCCATGACCTGAGACATTACCCATAATGCGGCCAACACCATTGTAGAAATTCACTGTGCCAAGATTAACTTTGGTACTGCCCGGAAGAGGGACGCCTGAATTCTTAGAAAGACAAACATTAGCCATTCTTTTATCCAGACTGCTAAAAGGGCCAGCATATAATGTCTCATCAACCGGCCCAATGGGAACACTGCCAGGACAACCTATTGTTGATATCAAATCCAGCTTTTTACTGCCTTTATACCACAGGTCGCCTATCGCCGAAGGGCAACGGGTGGCGTCTATATTAAGATTGCCATCAATTGCAGGACCACCTTGAAAAGGAAACTCCCTGCCAGCCCTAAGAAGATAAGCCTGACCCCAAGTATTGGTGCCGGAACTGGCAGAACCCTCGCCGGCGCACACAAAATAGCCTGAATTTCCCTCAAAAGCAGGGTCTCCTCCATCAACTACATGGTCACTCTGGCAAAAAGTGCTCTGGATGATATGATTGCCGCCGGCAAAATAATACCCTGCAGGGCAATAATAATCGACCGCTCCAGGAGGATTGCTTGATTCATGATCATAGCCCGGAGCACAGGAATCAGGACTATCCGCTCTCTCAGCCATCAATTCATCATACTGCTCCTCATCCACGCACAATGAGAAAGTCTGATTAATATCGGCGATAGGATAATAAGAACCCCTATACTCATAGGGCACAGAGAAAACCTCTCCGTCTGAAGATTCATCACGGGCATCATGCCATTCATAGCCGTCACATATCTTATTAACCTCACAATTCATACCGGTAAAGACAATCTTGTTGTCGCCACAGCAACCATAATCCTCGTCCAAAGTGCCGCCAAAATACTCACAAGCTTCATCATCGCTATTACGCTGGCGCTTATCATAAGCGACACCAGTCGGCGTCCCGCCGACTTTAGGAACAGACCTGAAACCGGAAGTGCCCTCTACTTGCTCGACAGTGTAATAGAAGAAAGGGCTTACGCCAGACATCTTCTGAGCCCAAGGAGAAGGACTTGCCCTCTCAGAGGTTCCTACACAGGCTGAACCCTTACAGTAAGGCTTTATTGGAACATTGGTGAAACAATTAAACGGCGAATTAGCTACTAGGTCCAAGTTTGATTCGACTCTGAATCCGCAGCCACCGCAATTGAAAGGATCGCCATTCCTGATATCAACGCAAGCATTGCCGGAAGCATCAGGAGTCTGGCCAGGAAGCAGGAAAGGATAATCCATACCATAGATGTTCTTAGTAGTGCCAGGCCTCGCATGGACAAGCGGCTGGCCCAAAGTAGGGACCGGGCACCAGAGACAATGGTCTGGTGATGCGCCGCAATCTCCTGCGTTAGTCCTCAGATTGCAAGGGAGAAGTTTTATGTCGTTATAAGCGCCACAATAACGAGTGCTGTCCGCGCTGCAAGAAGACCAAGAAGAGTCAACATCAGCCACAGAAGCAGTAACACCATCCAACTTTACAGAAGCGCACTTGATTCTGCCAAGGCCATCACTCTCGCCATCATTATAACCTGCACAAACAGCCACCTGGTTACTATTGCATTGTCTTTCATCAGAAGTACCGGGAGGATCCACCCAAGAGCCTGGAGCAGAAACAACAATCTCGCCAGAAAAAGAAAAAACCTTACAACAATTAATACCCTGAATATCATCGGCACCGCCGGAACCACCTGTAAGACCACAAATAACTTCATTAGACCCGCAACAAACACCGCCGCTAGTTATCTGTTCAGAATTACCTGGAGAAATAAGCATGACATCAGAAAGTTTTGCACACTTAAACTCATCGACATCCTCCTCACCCAAACCAGCTAAATAAGCCTCGTTCTTGATACGAAACACTGCTTTGTAAGAACGGGTAGAATACCCGCAAACCCCGGCAGAACAAGTCTGGCCATCAGCACAATCATCATCACCATCGCACTCATCGCCGACACAAGCACCATTCTTGCAAACCAAACCAGAACCACAAGCCTCAGGATTAGCACAATTGCACTCTTCGCTGATACAACTGCAAGAAACAAGTTTACCATCTCTGCAAGTATCTGAGCAACCATAACAAGGATCATTAGGATCAAGAGCACCCGCCACAACAGATGAATGATTAATGATTATACTTGCAAGTAACATAACAAAAAACAAAACCAAAAAACTCTTCTTAACAAACCCACCCATCCTTTTTACCCTCAGATTTTGAATCAATCAAAACACTATTTGAAACTAACTAAAAACTCACTCGTACTTCAGCAGTGCCATGCTGTTCCAGACATCGCCATGAGCATTCCAAGTGTGAATACTGGAATTAAAGACATCCAACGAATCAGCGATAATCCCCTGCTTCAAAGAATCAACAACACCAGGACCAAAACCAGTGTAGTTGAATGAATAGTCCCATGCCAGAGCCCCTCCTGGAGAAGAGCATATCTTTTGTCCGAAGCCAAAGACCTCTTTCGAACCCTGCTTAGCAAAATAAATCTTCTCAGCTCCACCGACATCAGCCAGTAACTTCTTGAGTTCTGATTCCTGAGGGCAGAGCCACTGAAGCCATGAAGGAAGAACAGCACAAATCTTTTGACCGAGACTGGGCCTAATCTCAACTGTGCTGATAACAGCCATCGAATAAGACTTATCATAATAAAACCTCAACAAATCCTTAGGAGGAGCAGTAGCATAAGCATACAAGCACTCAGAGAAATTCGTAGTGCCGGGAGTGCAGTTCTTAGTGACATCAAAACTAGCACCGCTGCCAGGATA